>Ga0114919_10004660_pt1 | contig 10993 bp, 19 predicted proteins | sample BlataG_FD_88682 | JGI IMG/M metagenome (GOLD analysis project Ga0114919, IMG submission 88682) | Deep subsurface microbial communities from Black Sea to uncover new lineages of life (NeLLi) - Black_00105 metaG | ecosystem: Environmental > Aquatic > Marine > Oceanic > Sediment | place: Atlantic...
TAGTTTGTCTCCTTTCAAAAGACTAATGACGCTGACGGTTACATTTACGCTGACGACGTGCTACCTGGTTATGGCGTTTACGCCAGGCTCTGTACCTCTGGAGACGCTTGGAGTCCCCACCGCATAACAAGTTCATCTTCATACTACTGATCCTTTCTATATATACTAATAGTAAACACATCCTTGGAACTGTGCCAATGAAAAACTAAATCACTACAACATTTGCAAATTCACATTCTGGACACAGATTAAATTCAATATCATTTGTATCCTCTATCGGCCTCTCCGGATAGTCTTTGATAGAACACAACAGTTCTGAATCATTTCCGTGCCACCCACAAGAATTACATTTCCGATTAACAGGATAACCGTAGTCTTCCATTTTTTATACCTCTCTATTCTATCATAATAATCATTCTAGGCTGCCGGAGTGTGATTCGAACACCCGGCGTCTCTTGATTCAAAATCAAGCGTTTTGCCTATTAAACTACCCGGCAGTGATTTGTGTTTTTATGTGTGGTTATCGCTTCCACAGCTAATTTAGCTAAATGCCTTTATGACCTCTTCAATTAAATCTGTATGAGTTAATGTAGTGCCAGACAATTTACAAATAGTTCCCAATTCCCTTTTTGAAGTCATTGAGATAATATCAAGTACTACATCTCTCACAAATCCATTTGGAACCAAAACCATAGATTTCTCGCAATCACATTGTGGACAAAATCTAGTATAATGATTTAACACATAACCACAATCTGGATTATCACATCTGTAGTAGTCTTTCATTCCCTGATTCCTCTCTAGCTCTTAAAGAGCTTATTCCTACCACGGCTTGGTGGTTGTACCTGAATAGATTCATCACGATTTTTATTCTTAATTCTATCGCACAAATTATAAAATCCTTCTGTCCCTAATTCTTCTGTACAGCCAACAGCAAATAGGCTAACATAGGCGCGTTTGATATCTTCACGTTTTCGCCCACTTGCATTAAATGCTTTTTCAAGTTCAACACACATTTTTGCCATTTGTTCTAACATCATTTATCCTTCTATGTCTACGAGAGACAAATGCTTATGCCGGGATAAGGCTCCCGGCGGGCCATAAATAACTAATCGACCTCAATCCAACGCCTTCCAGTCCATTTCCAAGTCTTTAGCACTTTGACTGTCGCTGGGTCATTGTGCATTTCACTCCAGCTCCAATGACCGTTTGTGCCGTCTGGCTGCCTGTGCTGAAATCGGCTTAAAAACTTGTGCAATCTTGCGGTCTTTTCTTGCAAAATAACGTGTTCTCCTCTGCAAATTCCATTGTCCCTTTTGAGAGAACCTAAAACGTCATCAAAATCACTGACCATCATCTGGCCAACAATTAAGTTCTGTTCTGGTAAAAAGTATTCCTTGGTTACGCTGATTCTGATTTCGTCCATTTGATTCTCCTTTTCTCTCTCAATCTAGATTCATTATATCACACAATCAATTCTTTGTCAAGAGGCAATTTTTAATAAGATTTTAGTTTTTGCTTGCTGTCTGTGCGCTTGGCAGTGAAACACACAAGCACTTGCGCGTTTGATACCAATTTCAGCTTGTGTCCAGTAATGAGCATCACGATTGCAAAACTCGCAAACGTGATGCTCTAAACTTAAATCATTGCTATTCATTCGATGCGTTTTAATTTTCATCATACTTTCTCCCTGCAAGTAGCCAAGTTTGTTTTTCTGCTTCTGATTGCAATTCCCAAGCAATGATTAGCCATTCCTCGAATTCGCCACCCTCGCCGCTGTCGGCGGAAGTCGTGGCCAACAGTCCGTTATCGTGGTATCGGTTGCGGTGGTGATTGATGGTACAACTTACTTCAAGGCGTTCAAATGCAAACGCGATATCGGCCTTGGTTCTGATTTCAAAGCTGGTCATTATGATGTTGTCAGATTCTCTCCAGAGCTTTTGTGTCTTGTTCATTTCGTTTTCCTCTCATTCGTTTCCGTGACTCCATTATATCACAAGAGGAAAGATTTGTCAAGGGCTTTTGAGAAATTGGTCAAGATTTTATCAAGTTGGCTATGTTTTCCGCTCCATATTTTCGTAATCGTGCATCACTCATTCTAGCCATTTTCTCATAACTGGTATGACCGTGTAAATAGCGCGTTGGTAATTCACTCCATTTATACGCTCTAAAAAACCTATCTATATCAACATTATCAGCAAACCATTTTGCCTTGTCTTTATCTTTTCCCTTGTATGATTTGCCTTGTGCAATTTCTTTTACCAGCCAAGAATCAGATTCTAAACCTCGATATGTAATCATCCACAAAGCAGTAGTTGGCAATCCTTCAATGGCAAACGAGACATTGAAATCCAAGTCTTGACCACCATACATAGACCACTTGTAATCTTTGCAGTTTTCGTGTTGTAATTTTTCGACAATTGAAAGCCTGTGATTTGTATACTCAACGGGCCAAGTTGCAGCAGGAGTAATAGGTGTAGCTTTGAATGGTGTATGATGTAACGTTATTTTAGGTATGCTTGTGTCTCTCGTAGACTTTTGTGGTGTTGATTGGTAAATAATGTCTCGCAATTCTAGCCAATCACCTATCGTCTCTGTAGGATAGCCTATTATGTTGTATAGTTTGATAGCATAAATATGACCATTGCCATATTTCTTTGATATGCCAGATAGCAACTTTTTAATCATCTCGTTTGTGATTGGTTTGTTTACCATAAAGCGCAATCGCTCTGACATTCCATCAATCCCAATTGTTAAATATCCAGCATTGGGCCAACCTTGAGGGTTATCAAGGTCAAGTTCAAAAATCGTTTTTTCCTTTCCGACTTTCCATTGACCACGAGATACACCAGATTCGCTCTGTAATCCTCCTACATGTTTTCTTGTCCAAGTGTATTGGCAGAATAAGCAACGTCTTTGACAACCTATTGATCTTTCTTGCCAAGGCTTGCTATTAGTTAGTTTGATGTTATTTGGATATACATAATTTGACTGTGCCATTTCATATCGCTTTGTAACGTCAAATGAATCAGTATAGCAAACAGAGAGATGATTGTATCTCTGACCTTGTAGTGTTGCATCAATTAGAGGTACAATCAAGTTCTCTGCTCTGCCAAAAACAAACACGTCGCCAAATTCTAAAAAAGGTCTGATGTTATCTACACCACTGCCACCAATGATAACGGTATAGTTTCCTTTAGTCCATTGCATACGCTCTTTGACAAATTCGTACCAATCAATAGCCGATATGATAGACACAAGGATAATTTTATAATCTGTTACATTATCCATATTGCATCTATCAACATCAAGTCCATTACGCGATAACTCTGTGATAAGCATAGATAATCCAGGCCAACCACACGTAGCAAAAGCATCTTTTCTACGACCATAACGACTACGGGTATACTTTTTTCTGACATAGATTGCTATTGATGCTTTGCCAAAAAGCCTAAGTTGCATTTTTAATCTCTTTCATAATTTCAAAAGTCCATCCATTCAGCACGTTATGACTTAATATACCACTTTCATAACTACCTTGAAACGCCTCTTCAACTTGGCACTTGGCATAATTAAAAGCAGTATCAAAATCATTCATAGCACGATAAACAGTTTTGAACACAACTCGATTAGCGCAATCATATGCTCCGACTATAGGATAGTAAAATCCATTTTGTTCAGAAACGGTTATGACGAATTGTAACTGCGGCAAGTTCGTTACATTCCCGCTTTCGTCACAGTATGCAATCAGTTGAGGTGATGTGATTGCTATTCCATCACCTGATTGCCAGTTGAGAAAATTCATCATATTAGTTCACATCCGTTTGCTGTACAAGCAATCTCTTGTGCTACTGTTGTTTGGTCTTCTTTCTCATATTTTTCAATCAGTGAAAAATCAATCTCTGGAAATTCACTTGATAATTTTTCATATTCTGTTATAGTGATTTCTTGATATGGTGGCTGCTCGTATTGAGCATCATTATCAGGGAAAAAAGTTAATCCACTAACATAGTCTTTGTGTTCCCATACCCATTTCATCAAATCTAACAACTCATTAGGTTTGTATGTAATTGTACAAGATGGATTATGAGAAGTATAATTCATTTTTACCTTTAGCCAATATTCGCATTGTTCTATAGCTGTTCTGCCATTTCGAGTAATAGCACCCTTTGGCGATTTGTATGGAAATGGAATAACCCAAGTCATAGCATTTTCAACAGATTGCCCATTCTCTGGATTCATAGGGACGTTGCATTCTTGTAAGACTTTGAATAATGGTGATGTAGTAGAAAGTCGTACGTTTCTGATATAGTATTCTGACCATCTTGCGTGAATACCTGGAGAACAGTCAAACAATACAGAACTATTACCACTTGGTTTAGCGCAAGTAACCGATACTGCTTTATTTATTCCAAGTTTTCTAGCGTAAATCTCATTCGTTTTCACTGCGACCTCGCGTAGATTCCTCATTGCATCTTTATTCTGAATAGTTTTACAATCCATTTGCCCAGTTACGTCAACACCTATCAGCCTTTCACTTTCACAGTTTGCTTTCCATTCTGGTCGTAATCCGTGAAAGTTCGTAGCCATAGATTGGATTGTGCCAATGATAGCAGCAACCTCAACTTTTTCAACCAAGTCTTTTAATGTATCATCTTCTCTTGCTATAGCCATAGATAAATTGCAAAATTGCATAGGCTTTAGAATGATTTCGCCGCAAGGGTTTATACCAAAATCTTTATCAATCTCTCTAGAGTTTGGTAATGTATTCCACGTTGCTTGACGGTTAAAGATTCCAGGTTCACCGTTATGAGATGTATGCATATCTAAAAATTGTTGTGCAAATTGTTCTATTTTAATATTATTAGGCCACACAATAGAGTTATTGGCATTCCATCGAATTGATGGGAATTTCCCTTTTTTAGCGTTTCTCATTGCTGTATCAACCCAGTCAAATAAGCTAATCATAGCAGTCCGCCTAACACCACCAGATACGGCACAATCTCCAATTGCGCAGCACATATCGTGACATTCAATAGATTCTAGTTTTCTTCCAGATGCATTACGAATAATATCACGACAAAAATCAAGGCATCGCTTCAAGGCATATGGGCCACTAGCACGACCGCCTTTTACTTTAAGTATTGCCCCTGCTGGTCGTAATCCTGAAAAGTCAAACATAACATCATTACCTTCAAACCAAGTATGAATACCATAGTCAATAGCTTTGTACCATCCTTCACTAGAATCTTCTATTTTGTACATTGATACATTATCTCTTATTCGTTCTACTTGTGGGAGTTTTGATGTATATTCAGATTCCACAGAAAACCCAACACCACACCCAGCCATAGATATACGTAATATCTCTTGAAATGCTGAAAGGCTGTCAATGGTCAAATAGCTACAATTATAAATTGTTACATTGTCACGACTAGCTGCTTTACCTGCCATAGCTAATAACCGCATACTTGGCATAGCTTTCATTTCAAGCATAAATTTCCAGATTCGTTGATATGTTTCATCTGATAGCTTATTTTGTGATAGATGCTTGAGATATGATATTGTTCTGTCTATTGTTTCAGACCACGACTCGCGACGCATTAAAGACCAATCAAACCTTGAATACTTGGAAAAAAACTGGAATTCTTGCAATGCTGTAGGAAAATACTGTTTTGATTCTTGGTACGTGTTCAATGTTTTCAACCTTTACCGTGTTTAATGTCTGCGGCAGACAATCACATATTTTCTAGTATATCGTAAAGTTTCTCAAATGCACTTACACATCCATTATGTATATCAACTATTATTTGCACTATTCACCTTCTTTCATTCAATTCATTAAGAATCTTATACGCTTGCTCGTAATCTAAATTTCTTTCGTATACTGGCAAGTCATAAAAATCTGTATTCATTTGTCTTGACCAACGTTTTACTAAATTCTTTGGCATAGTCCACGTGCCATCGTCATTGAAATTGCCAACAGTAAACATCCAAATCATCCAACTTGACCAAATGCTATGTGACAATGCTGCAAGTTTTGTGTCTAGTTCTTTATCCATCATATATTTGGCCAGAAATCTAGTGCTATTTCTGTATCCCAAGCTGAATGTGCGTATGGCGGCACAAAGTCAACGATGTAATAAAGTAGCATATTAGGATGCTTATTTTTTAGCCATATCCTATCCCAAGTTCTACATCTAGCTCCCCATTGATGCGAACTAACTTCTTTTGATTTATCACATTGATTTTGATAATGATAGTCTATAGCATAATCAGGTACAGTATATTTATAGTCACGACCAAATGGGGCAAGATAGGTGAACTTTCCATCGTAAAAAACACGCCATCCAGAATCAACAGCATACATTGAATCTTGATAACTGATAGATGCCTCTTTCATTTTCTTTTCTAGGCAATCCCACATAGCACGAACAGCTTCTTCATTTTCTCCCTTGTAATATAGTGAATCTTTTCGTTTTTCAAGTATAGGCAAGTATTCATCCTCTTGTATTGTGCTGAGTAATATCTTGATATGCTTTATATAACTTTCCCACATATCGGCTCTTGTCGATTCAAGAAAGTCATTTAGTTTATTCGATGGTATTTTCCAAGCTGTCCATATTTTAGTGCTCATCCAAAAACCTTTCTTTCAAATCTTGAAATACATTAGGTGACTCTCTATAAAGCAATTCTAGAATACGAGTACATACCTGTCTGATTTCCCATTGTGCCGCCTTGTTACATCTTTGTTCTATTACCGTTCGCCATTGCCTGAAATTGCTAGACATAATTAGTTTTGTTGTAGTACCGATAGGTAAAACGTATCTTGCATCCTGTTTCGGAATACCAATTTTCGTCAGGATTTTATATGTCTCTCGTAGACATTTGACTTTTGCCAAAAACAAAACTCTGGCGTATTCATCATCTTTGATTGAATCTGGCATTATGATATCGTTTTTAGATACATCACAGTAACGCATAGACTGTACTGAAAACGACGACAGTCTGTGTCTTGTGATTTGAGCTAAGCAAGACCTTGAAATACCTTCTATCAAAAATGTAGCTGATGCGTGTTCGATAGGTGATAAGTGCCCACGCTTAACCCACTTTTGGATATTTTCTAGAGGTATGGTGTCTTTGCCAGTACAAATACCATACGCCTTGGCAATGAGAGATTCTGCATCAGGTGTTATTGATAATAGTTCTACTTTCATTCATCCTCCATAACTCGTATATCTTGTCCATACTCAAATGGATAAACGTTTCCGTTATCACAGAACACAAAGACCTGACCGCCAACATCCATAATGGATTCAACTGCTGTTGTGTCAGAATCACGATTAATTAGTATATCGGTTATTTGAATATCTTTTGCCTTTTTACATTTCACGGGCATTCAAAAATCCTTTCAGATACTCAACTAATTTTTCAACATCATCACGGCGTAGTAGGATTTCGTCAAACTGCCCATACTTTGATTTGTACCCGAAAGCGTATTTTAGACCATCAACCAATCGCCTAAAAAATCCCTTCCAGGTTACAAGCATAGGGCAAAACCCTACAAACCCAGGATCGTCATCCTCGTACGTGCATACTTTGATTTGATGTTCTGGCAACTCACAATCGCACCCGAGAATGATTTCACCACTATCTGATTCATTTCTAAAAATTGACATTGCCACTTCCTCCAAAAATCATAGCCGTTCCAATGCATAACGCAAAATCCAGTAAAGCAGTTATGGCGTACAAGATGCCTACTCCTTTCCCAACATCCTTTATCCTTGTCGCTATGAACAGAATAAGAAAAATCGTACGTAATCATTACAATCACCTTTCTAGGATTCTACTTGCAGAATTTGCCACAAACATAGGCATACTAGAAGCCTAGAATCGTTCCTGTAGGGTTTGAACACAAACTTACAGATTATGTCATAAAATGTGCGCTATAAACTATCACAAATAACACATAAAGATTGTCACGTTCTATTCTGATTAGAACAAAAATTCTGAATGCAATTAAGGACGCTTTTTAGCTGTTTTGTGTAGCTCAAATGTTCTATACACTATATCTAGTGTAGAACAAATGTTCTACTCGTTAATTTCAGGAAAAGCGATACATTTTCGGCATTCACCTTCACAAGATTGAATCAGTTTCATTCTAAATTCTTCAAATGGCCAAGAATGCCATACGTCACTAACAAAATCATTACACCCAAGCACATTGACAGGTTCAATACCTAATTCATTTTCAGTAAATGAACACGGCCAAGCATTGCCTTTTACGTCAATGTAAATTGAAAACAAAGATGACTCACACGATTCGCTTACCATAAGTAAGTCTTTGCGTTCCGGCATTTCAGACTTGACAAACTTTTCAAATTTGTAAGCAGAGCAAGAATCAAAACCGATTCTGATATTCTCATCAAAACACCATCTGACTAACTTGGCGAAATCATTATAGCACATTGATTTAAATCCGTGCTCGGCACGCCCTTTTGGTTTCAACCCCAAGAGCACAATGCAATTCAGCCCTGCAAGTTGGTCATCTGTTTTTGTATCTTGTAAAACTTGATACACAAAATCTTGATTGTCCTGGTGATAGAGTAGATGAATATTGACTTGTTCCATTCCCAAGTCAGTAAACCTTTTCACTGTATTGTATGCCAAATCTTTAGTATGTGGATAAACTGATACTGCTAATGCGCCGCACAATTCAGAACATCGTTTAGCAATTTCATCTGTCAAGCCAACACCTGAAAGCGTGAAATTTGGAATAACGCCATTCTCTCTTGTATGTTCCAAAATTGCCAAAAAATCAGGATTCTTATTGATATCTGTAATTCCAAAAGCAATTTGACAAATTGTCTTTGGCAGTTTTGAGAAAAGAACCTTGAACGTGTCAAGGTTCATATGATAACCGTCGCGCTTTGGATTTGACTTATAACAATGTGGGCAACCAACTGAGCAATCACCAGTTGAAATTTCTAGATCTAACAATTCTGGTGCTGGTGCAAATTGTGGGTTATCTTCTTTGGTTTCTCCCCAACGTGCAAAAAATCCAGTATCTTTGTTAAAGATATAATTGTAGTCTTTTGAACTGGCTAGCTTGATATTTTCTCGCTCTGCTATAATGTACATTTAATCCTCTTTCAAAAAGTTATTTAATGCTTGATAGTTTGGGAATTGCATCTTAAAAATCTCTAGAAAAGCTTGTCGCGTTTTGTTCTGAGTTTTCAAGATGTATGATGCAAGAGTGCTATCCATCAAGGATTCAAATTGGCAGATAGGGCATTCTTGTTCCGGAAATCCAGAATCGTTAAGATAATCCTCATACCAATCATAACCATCACCATATTCAAAAGACTCTTCTAGTTCATCCCCTTTGAGTTTGATTATTTGCTCTAATTCTTCTTTATATTCATTCAGGTATTTTTGTGCATAATCAGATTGTGACTTGCTCCTCCAATATTGAATGCTTTTTAATATCTGTTCAGCCCATTTGTTCTTTTTATCTTGCGTTGTCAATTCTACGACTGTTTCTAATTTGTGACTATCACAAACGTTATGCCCATTTTCGCATTGATCCATACTAATATCAGATAAACACAAATCCATTCCTGATTCAGTATAACCACACACATCACATGTAAAACTTGACGAACTAGAGTTACTTACAAACCCATTTCTAATCTTCACGCTGCACACATTCCTTTCCACAATTTGATAGGTTGATTTTCAAGACCACATTTGCCCCTGAACGATTCAACTTCTTTTTGAATTGCATCAAGATCTACAGTCTTGCTTGATTCATAGCAATCACTTGTGATATATGCGATGAAACGACCAACTACAAGTTCAATACCGCTTGGTGCGCCCCCTTCTCCCTCGTAGATATGGTCGGCTTGCATTTCCTCAAAGAAATAGTATCTATCATCTGGATCATCAAACTTCATACTTGAAGCATCAAAGCCTAGTAAAACGAAACTAGCCGTACTTGAGTTAGATACGAAACCTGGACGAACTTTCATTAAAATCCTGCTCCTTTTTCAAAAATCAAGTCATCTGATTCATATTTAATTCCAAAATCAACTAGATATGATTCTGGTTGACTATCGTAATCTGAATACACGCTACCATAAAATACAGTCCATCCATTTTCAATTAATTCTATTTCTTGTTCTTTCCATTTTTTCAACTCAGAAATAGAATAGCCAAGATAATCTGCTAAATCTTGTGGCGTTTCGCATTTTTCGCCACGTCTTGCTAACAATTCAGCACAGTCTTTAGCAAATCCATACAACCAAGAATCTTGATTAACACCAAATAATCCAAGTAGCCTTTTTTCTAATTTTTTCTTGTCTGTCAATTCTCCTTTTGTAGCAATCATAAACGAACTAGAACTACTATTTGATACAAACCCGTCTCTAACTTTCATTCTTTTCTCCTATACATACACTATAATTTCTTTTTTAACTGGCTTGACAAAATGAATTCTAGACAAGTCTAGCTTACAGCCTGAGCGGATAGCACTTATGCCAGGAGCATTGCTCGTAGCATCTTCATAGCAAATGAATTTCCCATCAAGTTTTACCACCTTGACAATCACATCCCACCAGCGATGATTCTCTGGATCTGATTGCCAAATCTCTTTAGCAACATACAATAGAGTTGTCAATAGATTTTCAATCTCAATCCCAGATCCTTTTTTCTTGTTGTATTGTACTAGAAATTCTAATACATCATTACGCAACTCTCCGCACGTCCAATCCATTTCAACCCTTTCTAAAAAGGTATACAATCATCGTGATTGCCTACCTTGAACCATAAAACACGATTCACATCACCACAAAGGCAATGAGCTAAAAATTGTGTACTGATATGACTTCTCCAAATGTAACGCCAAGTTGACATCCAATGGTTAAAGGCGTCACTCGGAAAACGAAAACCAGTACCATCACAAGAAAAACACCCTGCTTGTTCATATCCTAGA
>Ga0114919_10004661_pt1 | contig 10992 bp, 3 predicted proteins | sample BlataG_FD_88682 | JGI IMG/M metagenome (GOLD analysis project Ga0114919, IMG submission 88682) | Deep subsurface microbial communities from Black Sea to uncover new lineages of life (NeLLi) - Black_00105 metaG | ecosystem: Environmental > Aquatic > Marine > Oceanic > Sediment | place: Atlantic...
AATGGGGCCAACGTGAAGGCGAAAAATGACAATGGAAAAACCGCGTTGATGAGTGCTTCAGGAAATGGCCACTTGGACGTAGTGAAATTTCTGATTGACAAAGGAGCGGAAGTAAATGCGTATAATCTCAAAGGACATACTCCATTGATGTTTGCTTCAGTTAACAACCATCCGAGAGTGGTGAAATTTCTTCTTGCCAAGGATGCCGATAAGGAAATAAGAGATTATATAAATGAAAGTACGGCGTTGATGTTTGCTTCATCTCGAGGATATTTGAATGTTGTGAGTGCGTTGCTGAAAAAACACCCCAATCCGAATGAAAAGGATAAGGATGGAACTACGGCGTTGATGAGTGCTTCAGCACATGGCCACTTGGACGTAGTGCAAGCTCTTCTTGATGCAGGTGCCGATTATAATCTCGAAGATAAAAATTCAAATACGGCGTTAATGTGGGCTGTTGCTGCTCAACAGGTTCCTGTCGTTAAAGAACTGATTAAACGCAGACCTAATCTCGATGCGAAATCTAAGTTAAAAAGAGAAACTGCGCTGATGGATGCTGCTTCTAGAGAGAACCTCGAAATTGTCCGAATGCTTGTTCAAGCCAGAGCGGACACGGGTATGAGAGACATAGACGGAAAAACAGCTCTAGATTACGCACGTGATTATGAACAAACTATGAATGTGATATATCTTCGTAATCACAAGCAAATACCCATTCAATATCGGATACCCGCGACACTTTCTAGTTGGCTGGAATAGTAATTTATTCATCATCGTGCGACTTTTGTTTCCACAGAATATGTAGACTGTCATCGGTCCATTGCTAGGTAGCACGAGCAAATCGTGACGATATGCGACGTTTCATTTTGTTTTCGCTGACGGACATCAAGTCTTCCAGCAGTCTTTTTTTCGAATAAATCTTGTGTCTTCGGATACTCCACCCAATGTGTTTCAAATGGTCTCGGCAAAGCGTCATCACACTGAGTCTACACCGTTCCGTCTTGGCCAATTTCTGTACGCACATGGAAGTTTCCTCGTTCTCTAGCCACTCTTCTGTTTCCCGATGAGAGCACGAAGAAATACCGGACTGGGAATCTTTTTCTAAAGGGGGAAGGGTATCATCCCATACGCGGATATTGACTTCTTTTCCTGGGATGATGGTTTCCTTGCAGTATCCGCAATATATCCATCCATTCATCAATAATCCTTGGTCCAGCAAGTGTTGTCTTAACGCAATATCGTTCCTGTCCGTCAAAGCTACAAACGCCATCGGGTACTTAGACGGAGGACGTATGGGAGCGGCATGACATCCGCACGTAGGCCCCAACTCACAATAGGACTCTTTTCTCCAGATGGTCAACGATCCACAGATGACGCAGATGACGTACCACGTCTTTCCGATACGTGCGGCTTTCCCCACCATATCAATCACCATGGGAGGTTTGTCACAGAACCTCGTGCTCCCCTTTAGGCACCGTTTGACTTTCCGGATCAAATCGTACGCAGCTAGTTCTCCCTTGCTGTACATCGAATTAATGTACTCGGGTCCCGCTACCAGGGGGTCAAAGATGCGTCCGCATCCACAGAATCGTTTTAATCCAATATCACTCGGTGTTTCTTGGTACGGCATCAACATGGCGCGACATCTCAGTGCTCGCACTTGATTGCGAGCCACTTTCCTCGTCAATGAAGTGGTTTGTAAGAACTTGCTGTGTTCGTAAAAGTGGAAAAACATACAGATGATTCCAATATCCATCTCGCCCACGGTCGGTTTTCGTCCAAGTACCTGGCGTACACGTTCGTGTCTCCACTCAATTTCGTCCTCTACATCCTCTTCTCCATACTCATCTTCATCATCGCGGTAAAACCCCATCTCATGGAAAAAGCACGAGGAATTTGGGGAATTTGGGGGGTTCTGGAAGGAGGATTTACCGTAAAGAGGGGTAGAGGAACCCTCTTCTCTCTGTCTTTTACGGTATTCGCTCATCACAGCATGCAATGTTTTGTCTTTCTCAACACCACAAAACCATTCCGGAACCTCCTCTCCGAAAGGAGCACGAGGAAACTCTTCGTAATTATTTAGAACGGAGTAATCCATCCATGGCTCGTAGGGAATATTCATCTTTCCATAACAAACTTTGGCTGTTCCTCCAGTTCCAGAAGTTTCCGGATTTTCGTGGGGAGAATGCGTTTTGGCTTTCTTCTTGGGAGGCTTTCGGGGGTTGTTCTTTCCCTTTCCCTTCCCGTTCCCCCGTCCCTTACCTCTTCCCCCTCCCGTCCCCGTTCTCGTTTTTGGAACCTTGCGGGAAGGTTTTTGGTACGTCCGGTCGACCAAGTAATACACATCGTTCCGTAAGCGATTATCCGGCAAGTCGTGGTACTCGTACGCGTAATAGAGAAACTGTAAGTAAGCAATGGTCCCCAGGCTTACGCCTAACGGAATCAACCAGTGCATATTCATCACGCCTCCAGAAACCGCGCTTTCTCTGGACGCTTGCATGGCCACGGCTTTGATTGCACGAATGTGGTTTCCCGACAATATCCCATCACATTCGGTCACGGAAAAAACACTCGAAGCATACGAAGAGATCTCCTTGATCATACTCTTTTCCAACTTTTCTCGTGCTGCCTTGTCCGGAACCCGGTCGATGACTTGTTTTGTTTGCGTATCTATAACGTCGCGGTACACGTTCTGCATACGTTCCCACATTCCCAAGTTCAATACGTAGGCACAGTTCCCAGAAATGTACTTGATGATCTTTGTTTGGAGCTGCTCCCAGAACTTGCCCTTTCTCAGTTTCGTCTGGAAGTCTCTGCACTTGATCAAGGATTCTCCGTTCAACATATCCACTAAGGCAAACACGCCTTGGTTGGTCATACTGTCTCGTGACCAATCTGCCGTCTCGTCGTCCACCCCTGTCATATGAAGACGCTTTCGATACCCCTGAAGCATATGCGGGTAAATCATTTGTCTAACCAGTGCAGGATGAGGGCAGTATCGAGGACGTGTACGGAATCCAATCTGTTCATATTCTGAAGATCCTTCTGGAATGTACCTCGGGTTCTCGCCGAACCGGCTCAACAATTCCTGGTCCATTCCGGTAACATCGCGTGCATTATCAAACTCTTTGGGAGTCACGATCAGGGAGGACAATCCATCTGGGCCATATCCGAGGCGGTCTGACAAGATAGCACGAGTAAAGTCAGCGGCTTTTCTAGAGGCCATTTCGTTTTCCAATTGCCAAGAAGTCTCTAGAAAGATGGCTCGAAGTGAGGGAATTGTCTCCATCTGGTGATACATATGAGCCCTCATGGCGTTGTATACCACATGCTGATTCTCCTTGATCCACCCCACAATATCTTTGCGTTCGCGAGTGGCAAACTCTAATAACTGTGCACGCAATATTCCTCGTGCTCTCCAGCAAGGACGGTGTACCGCTGTGCTGTACATTCCCATCAAATGAACAAAGACAATGTCAATGATCAAGTAGATCAAAGAAGCCGAATCGTCCTTGTTTTCATCAATCACCGTACTTAAACTTCGAATCTGACAACGGTGTGGCTGCGTCTTGCAACACGCCACGTGATTGATCAAGCAAGCAATAGACCCCGGAGATTGACGGTGTTTGTTCCACAAATCCGTCATGCAGAACAGATGTCCCAAGGAAGGCAATTCTCCAGACCAAACAAATCGTCTCCCGTGAGGATAATACTCATCGTATGGACGGACCATGCTGTTTGGGTTCTTGCATACGTATTCCTTCCACGCATCCTCTTCTTTCCCCTTTCCGGAAATTTCCGAAGGACTCTTGAGTATATCCATATCGGTGATCAACCCGGTATGCCAAGACGTATTTGGCTGAGTCCGTTTAAACGATCGACACCTTCGTAAATGACCCATAAGTGGAGAGCACGACGAAAGGATCCAGCCGTATAAATCAAGCATTTGATCGGCAAACATCTGGAGAAGAAGCCGCGGCATACGGTGTTCTCGTTTCGTAGGTGAGAGGACGCGCATCACATCGTTGATGACATACAACTTCAACAAGAGTGTAGCCACTACGGAATATCCCGGTGGTGTCCCCAATGGCTTTTGGGGTCCTTCTTCTTCTTTCCCCAAATCCTTTTTCCTGGAATCTCCGGAAGCGGTCCTCGTTCTTGGCGAGGATTGTTTTCCGCACCATTGGTATACTTCCGTAATGTACCTCAAATCCAAGTTGAAAAAAGACATTTCGTCTTCGTCCATCGTTTGTGTGCTCTTGTACCAAGGACCTTTCCAATCGTCTGGATTGGCTTCTTTCGTAGAGTGGTGGAGGGCATTCTTTGCTCCTTTCTTTTCGGTACAGGGATCAAAAAACTCCCTCCAATGATAGAACGCATTGGTTGTATCGTATGGGTTCGTAACTCTGTACTTTTCCCCCAACAATTCTTTCATGATCATCTTAGCCGTGGTTTCGCAATGATGGTTGCATTGGTTGATGATCTGGCTTGTCCGACAAGTACACATTCCAGGCAAAACATCGCCATCCTCTTTCATTTGTTGTGTCTTTCGAAACTCTATGGTTTGCTGGATCCATATCATATGGTTCGTCAAACGTGTGCTTATGTATGATAGGGCTTCCCACGCCAATTTTTCCTCTTTAGTTCTTTCCCGCTCCAAACAATCCGCTTTCGTTACACTCTCTCCCACAGGCGTGGCCAAGAACGACCGCGTTCGTTCAAACGAGCAAAAGACCATGATATAAAACGGTTTCCAGAACGATGTTTCTGCCCCAGATCTTTCTTTCCCGAAAGAAAGAAGTTTGGGTAGTATTCGCCTCAACAGCTTTGCGACAGAATATCGAACGGTGCGCCTCTTAAAAGGTACGTTTGGATCATAGACTTCGCTCGTCAATCCATTTATCTTGGATGCGCCCAAGTATGTTAGACCGTAGGAACTCCCCGTGATACACATGGGGTCGCCAAGTTCCACCGTATCCATCTCCTTGGGTAAACGAATGCGCGATTTGGACACATAAGCACGAGAAGTGAGCGGAGACATTGAAGTCAGTTTCGTGGAATCCTCCTTTTTTCTTTCCGGAAACCTCCCGGGAACCTCTCCTACTCCTCCTTCCGGGGGTTTCCATAAAAATGGGGTAGCACTCTCCATCGTGATGGTCTGTCCAGGAACCCTTGATTTGCTAAACGGTGGGTGTGTATATGCGCAGGCCATACCAACGTTGGTCGCACGATCCTTGTAGTCCGTGCGGTTACACGCGGTACATACAACCAGGGAGGACGGAGAACTCGTATACGCTTGGTTGAACGTGACGGCCCCCACATACTCTGTTTTCCTCCTTTCCCCAGTTTCCCCAGTTTCCCCAGTTTCCCCAGTTTCCCCAGTTTCCCCAGTTTCCCCAGTTTCCCCAGTTTCCCCAGATTCTCCTTCTCTTTCTGACCTCCCTTCTGGACCTTTAGAAAGAGGTAAAGAAACGGCCCTAGACGAGTTGAGGATGGGGATATCTCCCCGAATGAAATCGGGGCCTACGACGTGTCCAGACGACCCCTTGCATCGTGTAACGGTGAGCAAGGACGAGAATCGCGCGTCTCCTAAAGGTGTAGAAATCCCAGAGTCACACAAACTCTTTGCATTACGATCTCTTCTAGCATTCCCAGAGACCCGTTCCGCTAGATGAATGGCTCGTCGTTTAGCCATCAAATCACGAAACTCTTCCTCGTGCTGTTCCTCTTCCCGAAAAGGAAAAGCAAGGGCACGAGCAAGAGTGTCGTGATTCTTTATCTCCTCTTCTAACACCCCCATACCTGAAGCCCTTACTTTCTTCCCGAAACCTTTCCCCTTTCCGAACGTCCTTTCCCCGGTTCTTTCCGCAATTACACTTCCGCTTGCGCTTCCATGTCCGCGAATTCTGAGCGAGTCGATCCCGCCAAAGCTGTTGAGGCCAACCAAAAATCCTGGCACGCTTCCACGAAACACGGAACCGTCTTCATCGTTCCATTTACATGGACATTCGTCTCATAAGGACGAAGAGAAGTCATAATCCGCATGACTTTGGGTGCAATAAAACCAGTCCATCGGTTATCGTTGTCTACCAGTGGGAAACAAAGCGCAGGCGAATACGCGTTCTCTCCCTCTGTTTTGTTCCAATGATTTTGGAGTAGAAAAGGCGCCGGTTGATCGTTCCTTTTGTAGTAGTAATAGGCATAGAGAGATGCCATGTCGTAGCAAAGCAAACATGCTCTTCTTTTCTTTGGCCAAGATCTGTTCTTGAGCTTGACTTCTTCGTCGGGCGTGTAGAACTCCCTCCCAATGAAAGAGGTATCACTCGCAACTCGATCCAGTGTGTCGGGAAAAATGTTGGATTGTCCAATCAAATAACAAGCACACTCGGTTTCCCACATACAGGGACGTTCAAATCCTACCGGAGGACGAAAATACCTCCCACAGAATGATACATCACAGGGATCTCCAAGTACCGCTCGTTTGTCTGTTTGAGTCAAATCGTCCCATAGACCCGATACCCCCATCACCTTTTGCCTGTATAAAGTTCTCTCCCTTTGAAGATCCACTAGTTGGGAACAAAGAGAAAAAATATCTTTTTCTTTCCACACAACGACCTTTGCCGGCGCCATTCGAAGGTTCGAAGCATCCGCAAACTTGTCCGACTCTGCCCCTCCCTGAAGAATCATGCCGTTGCTTAAAATAACAGACTCTGAAGGCCTCCTTCTGACACATTCCAACATATCAAACATAAAAACATCCAGGACCGTACCCTTCATCATGACAGAACTCAAACCAACCAAAGTATTATCCGAAACGATCTTCTTGACCTTTTTCTCGTGCATCACCATCTTCTTAGTCATGTTGTTCATCTTTTCCGTCAAAATGTATTCTCGATCCTTTCCGGAAGATTCTTCCCGGAAACCTCCCGAAACTTCTTCTTTCCCCAAATCCTCAGGAATCTCCTTCCCCAAATCCTCAGGAATCTCCTTCCCCAAATCTTTCCGGAAACTTCCAAAATCCTCCTGAACAAGGTCTAAGGCAGTTAAGGGAGTTCCGGAAGTTTCCGTGACTTCCCGAAAAGAAGCTTCCGGAAAGGATTTAGGGAGAGAAGAAGAAGAAGAAGAAGAAGAAGAAGTGTCTACGTCCAGAGAAAGTACCGAATACTCTTTGCCCGAAACACCTGGGTCTTTTTCTTTCCGGAAACTTCCCGACATTTCTTTCACCTCTATGGATCTTTCGGGGTCCCCAAAATGGATAAGGGATACAGGTTGTTCGTTTTGGGAAGCCTGAAAATGTTCTTCCACGGAAACCTCTCGGTTACGGTCATAAAGAGAGTCCTCTGCGTACATATCTTCTTCGTACTCCCCCGGCCCGTACTTTTCCCATGAATCTTCTGGATTATCCAAATTCTCCGGGATTTCCTCCTCTCTTCCCCTTTTCTCAACACTTCCTGAATGAACAAAATCACGAATGTTGGAATGGACATACACTTCGCTCTCGTTCAGGTTACCAAATCGAATAGACGCTTGGATATTATCCAGTTCCTTTGCTCGTGCTATCACAGCGGCCTCTTCAGGGATACGAGACGCCTTGATAAACATCTGTTTGATTCTTGTGAGAGGGCTGACTACAGGAATCCCTTTGGAGATTTCCTTTGAAGGTACGGTCTTCCCTCCAGCATCCCCAACTTTATCTCGATTTGTCGTGAGCATCATTTCAGATTGAATAGGACTGCTCTGAATCATCAAGTTATTCTGAGGATCCTGTCTATTTCCGCTTTCGATTCCGACCATCCCCTTGTAATCCTCGATTTGTTCCAGTAAATCCTCCGCAAGGGCTACTCGTTTAAAGGGTACTCGGCGAATATCAAATCCTTCGCTCTTCCTTCCCCTCTTGCCCTTGCGAGGCGGTTCGGATCCCTTTGATTTTCCTTTCCCTTTCCGTAAATTTTCTTTCCCCTTTCCCAAATCTTCTTTCCCCTTTCCGGAAGCTTCCCCAGAAAAACTAAGAAAGATACCTGTAGGCTCCGACCCGTCCGCCATCAAGGCAGACACATTCCCCTTCCCGTGGGAAATCCGATGGATCACTTCTTCCACATCCTCTCCGCTACTACTGCTCCACTCCTCCCTACCCCCAGGAACTTCCGTCCTACCCAAATACGAAAAAGCGTCGTCTTGTGGATACTCCATAGTATCATAATCGGATAAATTACTCACACCTACGAGTGTACGTCTCCCCGTAGGATGTGGCTCCGGTCCATTGGGGGTCGTTCCGGAACTTGAGGACAGAGCACGATGAAGTTTCGCGTGAATAGAACAGTCTGAAGAGGGTTTCGGAGTCAACTTGACAATCTTCTTCTCCGGCTTCTTCCGTTTCTTCCGTTTTAACCCACGATTGACACCCGTACCAATCATTACCATTTCATAATCTTCCTCTTTCTCAACCACAGCACCCATCGCATCTCTGGACACAGGGTCCGATACATGAAAGAGTTGTCTTGTATTTGGAATAGATGGCCGAATCCTATCTTCCGCACATCCCGTAAATTCCGGAACTTCCGTAAATACCGTCCCAGAACCCCCAGAATAATTTGTAGATCGGTACACATCCCTCACCTGTGGAATTTCTGGACCCTCAGAACCAAAACCCTCCTCTTCTTCCAGACTCTCGTCGGTAAATTCTCTGAAAGCTTCTGGACTTTCTGGAATTTCTGGACTTTCTGAACTTTCTGAACTTTCTGAGATTTTTGGAGTTCTCTCTTCACGACCATTCTCCACCTCTGGAATTTTGGGAAACGGAACCTCTGATATCTTTTTTTTGTCCCGCGCGGGTTTTATCAACCGAAAATTTTCGGCCCTTCCCTCCAAATTCCGCCCGGAAACCAAAGTGGGGGAAGAACGTTTCTTCCGCCGAAAAAACGACGCCATTCCGGCCCTTCCTTAAATTTCTCTTTATCGCTTTTTTACCTTCCCGGGCATGCACAAATTAATTTTTATTTTTTTTTTTGCGTGTAAAATCAATATTTTATTCACAATAGAAAACCAAACATGCTTTTTTTAGATTTATTTTTTCATGAAAGCACGAAAAGACATCGACACGTTTTTTTTTCTCCTGGTTCCTTTCCCGAAAATCCCATAACTGCGTCATCATTTCTTCGTGCTTTCCCAAATTCCCGAAATTCCCTGGAGAAAATCAGGACTCAAAGTTAATTCGGAGAGTCGCATTGATTATGTGAGTATCTTCTCCTTTCTTTTTGGCAGCAGAAGAACTACCGCTCACGTTAGTAACCTTGAGCTTACGTACAGCTTTTCCAGAGAATTCTTTCATTTGAGAAGCGGGTCTTCCTACGCGCAAAGGAACCATTTTGGCGTCCATGTAAGAAATAGCAACGTTGTTTTCCTTTCCGGTAAGTTCAGAGGGTCTGTTCGAAGCAACACGAATCCATACAGGCATACGCTTGGCTCGTGCTGGAAATACAAGCACGTCTCCATAGTAAAGAGATTGTCCAGGTTTCATGACCTTGCCATCCTTACCGCCGTAGTTTCCGTTGATACGAATACCTTCTTTGTCTAGGATAGTCACCATGTAACCAGCTTCGAGGACATTGTCTTCCTCCTTCTCTCTGATCGAGGGGAACCCTTCGGCCTTGTCCACCAAGAGCTCAGGCGAGTTTACACTCGTCGAATTATCCCACATAATGTAAGGACTCAGCTTGGCTGCAGGTTTTCCAGTCTTGGTATTCTTCAGCACAAGACTGGAAATCTTCTTCTCCACATTGGGGTTGGTAATCATGGAAAAGTCCATACCCGTCAGCCCGCGCATGTAGTTGATGGCAGAAGATTGGTACTTCCTCTGACACGATTCGTCTCGTCCAAACTTGCTCTCTTGAATCTTGCTGAATTTTTTATCGTTCACAATAATTACTCCAGCAGCCTTGGGGATCTCTGCGTCCACGCAACTCGCAGAAAGAACAACAGGCGCCTCTCGAAGTTTGCGAGGATCCTTTGTGATCTTGGACTCGGCATACTTGGCGCTCATAGACAAATGTGTCTCATCCAGTAAGGATTCAAATGCCTTTTTCCTCGTGCTCTCGCCTACAGAAGATCGCGCGCAAGCATCTTTACAGGATTTGCTCATAGATCTTCCCAAAGAAAAACAATCGCCCTTTCTCTCTTTCTCTATACCGGAAGAAATAGAAATATCCCAAAGCATGTTTCCAAGACCTCGGTCAGGAATACCATCCCTCTTGTCAGCACAGCGGTAATGCAAAGGCTCTTCGTGCTCGAAACGACGTCCATGATCATACAAACCTTCGATCACCGCTCTCTCTCTCCTTCTACTTATCCTTTGTCGCTCACCATAAGAATGCGGTTCTTCTTCATAATAACCTCGGTAATAAGGGTCTTCTTGACTATAGGTCATAGTTGCATCTCGGAACTCATCACGAAATCCACTGTCCCAAGACATTATGAATTTTTTTTTCTTGCCTAATCCAAACTTTATACTTTCAGAGAGTATCCTTATAATTACCTATAAAAGAGAAAAGGGATGTGTTGTGTTTTTCTTGGATACTCTTTTTTTTTTCCATTTTCCTATATTTTGTTCCTATAAAAACGCCTTGAACAAAGTGAACCAAGGTGTATAGAAATGCCTTAATTAGTGTTTTTCGGATGGAGGGAGATCGAGGGATGGCAATATCGTGCCATCCCTCGATCTCCCTCCATCCAGAACACCGTATTAGCATTTCCTGGGGATATATTCACCGTTTGTCAGGCGTTTTCAAGTTTTCGTTGACGGCAAATTTTTCACAGCGACGGGGATCAGCGACGACGAAAAAAAAAATCTCATCGAAAATCACGGTCACCGTGAAAAATCCTATATTAGAAATTGGTACTCACTTTGCTAATATAGAGCTCTATATTAGCAAAATTTTCGGGAGGATTTTTTTTTATGCATTTCGCGTGAATGGTATCCAAAAAACCCCTATACCG
>Ga0114919_10004662_pt1 | contig 10989 bp, 10 predicted proteins | sample BlataG_FD_88682 | JGI IMG/M metagenome (GOLD analysis project Ga0114919, IMG submission 88682) | Deep subsurface microbial communities from Black Sea to uncover new lineages of life (NeLLi) - Black_00105 metaG | ecosystem: Environmental > Aquatic > Marine > Oceanic > Sediment | place: Atlantic...
ATCAGCTACTCCGGCTCGACGCCTCGGAGCTGCTCTGCGGCGCAACCGACCGCGACTTCCTGGCAACGATACTCGCTGAGGCGGGCCTCCAGACGGCAGTGACCGTGCGGCCTGACTGGTGGTTCGACGACGCCACGGCCGAGACCAAACTCCAGACGGCCTTGGGAGACGTTCGCCTGACCGGTCTGGGCTTCAATCTGCCGGACGAGCAACTCGCGGTGACCGCCGGCGGCAGCATCGTGGCCTATCTCGAAGAGAACGAACCGGCCGCGATCGGCCGCATCAAGACGCTCACCGCCTGGCGGCCGGGCCTGCGGATGGAGATTGACGAAGCAACCCGGCGGAGCCTTGAGCTGCTGCGGTCTGCCGGCGGCGGGCGACGGCGGGATGGGTCACTTGCCGGCGTGCTCGACAGCACCCGCTCGGCGATGGGCAGCCGGCTGCTGGCCGACTGGCTGGCCGCACCGCTCATCGACAAAGAGCAGATCGACAGCCGACTCGATGCCGTTGCCATTTTGGCCGCCCACCCGCCGGTGGCTGATCGGCTGGCCGCAGCCCTGCAGGGCATCGGTGACATCGAGCGGTTGACGGGGCGGGTGATCTCCGGCCGAGCCGGCCCACGAGACCTCGAACGTATTGGCCGGGCCACCGCCGTCATTCCCGATCTGCTTCGCGGACTCGATGAGGCGGCCGGAATGACGTCGGCCGATGCTGCCAACGGCTCGATGCTGCTGGCCACTCTTCGCGAGGAGCTTGACCCGTGCGACGATCTGGCCGCACGCATCGGCGGCACCCTGCGGGAGGGCTGCCCGACCTTTGCCCGTGAAGGAGGCTTCATCCGGCCGGGCTTCGATGCCCGGTACGACGAGCTGACCGAGTTGGCCTCCGGCGGTAAGGCCTGGATCACCGCCTACCAGGCACAGGAAAGTGAGCGGACTGGCATCGCCACGCTCAAGGTCGGCTTCAACCGGGTCTTCGGCTTCTTTCTTGAGGTGGGCCGGGGCCACGCCGACAAGGTGCCGCCCGAATATGTCCGCAAGCAGACCGTCAAGAACGCCGAACGCTACACCACCCCCGAGCTCGATGAACGCCAACGGCAAGTCCTCGGCGCTGAAGAGGAGGCAGTTCGCCGCGAAATCGAACTGCTCGACGACCTGCGGGCCTTCGTCGCCGAGCACCGCGATCGGCTCGACCGCGTGGCCGATCAGCTGGCGACGCTCGACGTGCTGCTGGCCTTCGCCGAGGTAGCAAGGTCGCGGCGGTGGGTGCGTCCCGAGGTGAGCACCGACCAGAGCATCTCAATCGACCAAGGCCGTCATCCAGTGCTGGAAACCCTGCTGCCGGCCGGCACGCTCGTGCCAAACGATCTGGCACTCGCCGGTGGCGACCATCCTGCGGCCGGCGGCGTCCCTGCCATCCTGCTGGTGACCGGGCCGAACATGGGGGGCAAAAGCACCTTCATCCGCCAGGCGGCCCTGCTGACGGCACTGGCCCAAGCCGGTTCGTTCGTACCGGCCCGATCGGCCCGCATTGGCATTGTCGACCGGCTCTTTGCCCGGATCGGGGCGGGCGATGATCTGGCTAGCGGGGCGAGCACCTTTCTGGTTGAGATGGCCCAGACAGCCCGCATCCTCAATCGGGCCACGGCGAAGAGCCTCGTCATTCTTGATGAGGTCGGCCGCGGCACCAGCACCTTTGATGGACTGGCACTGGCTCAGGCCGTGGTCGAGCACCTGCACGGCCAAGTCGGCTGCCGCACGCTGTTTGCAACCCACTATCTGCAACTGGCAGCGCTTGAACGGCTGCCGGGCGTTGCCAATGTGCAGGTGCTTGTCGAGCAGCATGAAGGGCGGCTGGTCTTCCTCCACCAGGTCACCGGTGGTGCGGCAGACAAGAGTTGGGGCGTCCATGTCGCCCGGCTGGCTGGCGTGCCTGCCGAAGTGGTCGACCGGGCTCGGGACCTGCTGCTGCGGTACGAAAGCAGTGGCAGTGAACCGCCGGCCCGCGCCCGCCGCTCCCGCAGCGCATCGACAGAGCAGCCATTGCTCTTCGAATGAGTGGCTCAGCTCGTGGCGTACCAGCTATACTCTAGCCCTCCATCAGACAGGTTCGTCGGGGAGAGCCTTGGGGTCTTTGGCCAAGGCTGAAATTCAGCCTATCACACGATGGAAACCACCATGGACTCGCGCGATCTCTTCCGTGTCTGGTCGATCATCCCGTTGCTTGTGACAGTGATCTGTCAAGCGACAACCAGCTTCGCGGCGCCGACCGCTGACACGCCGTTTAAGAAAATTTTTTTCAGCGACGATTTCTCCGGACCAACATTGGGAGAGGACTGGGGGTCCTGGAAGAGTGAATCGGTTGTTCGTGATGGCGTCCTGGTCGGCATCACCCCCCGCGATGCCGACCATCCGTCGGTTAACTCGTTGACCCTTCCAAAACTCGGTGATCTCGAGGTCGCGCTCAAATTCAAGTTTGCCGGATCAGACCGATTTAGCCTGATGTTCCGTGACCTCTCCTACAAGGGATCTCATGCTGGTCACATCTGCCATGTGAGCATTTCGCCAACAGCAGTCGTTTTAAATGACGGGAAGACTGGGATTTTTCGCAAAGACATTCGCGACCGCCGCCAAGCGGGTGAAAAACTTGACGAACAGACCAAGCAGACGCTTGCGACGCGAACGCTCCGAACTCCAGTCAACATCGACCCAGACACCTGGCATACGCTTCTCATTCGCATCCAGGGCGACCACCTGCGGGCCTGGGTTGACGCTATTCCAGCCGGAGATCTTCAGGCCCCCGGCATCGCCCATCCCACCAAATCAAACATGAATATCACCACGGTCGATCGTGAAGTCTTCTACGATGACTTCTCTATTCGTATCCCATAACTGGCACCAATCGCACAAAGCAGCCTCATGAGCCAGGTTTCTCCCAGCCTCTGGAACACTGCTCGTGACCTGGACGTAGCAATCAGAGCGGGGCTCTTGCCACTGCCGGGAACCGCCAAAGAGCCACTGCTGAAACGGCTGGCCGACGCAGACGATCTACCAGCCTGGGTCGAGGCCAACCGCACCACCTCCACCAGCTTTTTCGGCCGTCCGAAGTCAATTCCCGGAACTGTTCGCGGGCCGCTTCAGATTGCGGCCGCTGGCGGCGGGTCGAATGATTTATTGGCAGCTCTTGGCCGTGGTTTCGGGATTCAGCAAAGCCACCGCCGTTCCCGAACAATCGTGTTGGTTTCAACATTGTCGATCTGCATTTTGGCTGCGATCGGGGTACTGGCGTTGGCAGCTTTCAATGCCCCGCTGATCGAGCAGCAACAACTCCTGCAGACTGGCGAGAATCAGCCCCCACTCTCGTTTCTGAAAAGTGCATTTGGCCCCGTGCCAATGATGGTGTTCTTTGCAGCCTCCGTCCTGCTGGCTGCCATTGGTTTGACCGCAACGATGATCGCGTCCAGCCGCCGGATCGACTGGTCGCTGTCGCGTTGGATTGCCAGTGAAGCTCACACTGCCATGGAACAGACGCCGCTTACCGTTTCCGAACGGCGGGCTATCGTGCACGAACTGCTTGTCGACTGGTGCCGGCTGCCTTCAGAAAGTGCCCTTACCACCACTGGATTGCTCGGTGCGGCGCTGGCAGATGAATCTCCCCTGAAAGCCACCTCGCTCACCAGAGCAGTTCGCTTTCATCGCCGTCAGGGTGACCTTCTCGAGACCGAACAGAGCCGGCTGATCCCGACCCTTGGCAGCCTTACTGCGGGGCTGGCGGTGTTGCTCTACGGGATTGCCCTGATGCGGCCACTGGCTGCACTTTTTGAAACTCTGGCCACAACCCCCGTCGTCACGCTCTGGGAGGCGACGCGATGACAGATCCCGCACTTCAACAACTGGCTGAGGCTGCTCTCGTCCGTCACCGAGATTTGGCCAGAAGCCTGCGAGCCATTGCCGATGACCTTTCGCCGTCCCGGCGGCAACCTTGGCTGGAGATGGCTGACATTCTGACGACTGGAAATACCCCGGCTGCCTGCCGAGCAGCTGTGAGGCAGCCTGCCATCTGGCTTCCGCTGCTAACCAGCGACGATTCCGACAGCTGCTTCGACCGCCTCATCGTTCTGGCGACAACCCCGCGGAGACTGTCGGCAATCAGTCGCGGAAGCACCCTCTATGCTCTTGTTGTCACCGCCGGATTGTTGATCCTGCTCAATCTTCTCGCCCGGTCTGTCTTGCCAATCTTTCGGGAGATGCTCGAATCGTTCCAGCTTGAACTTCCTGTGGTCACACAACTCGTCCTCGGAATCGGAACGTTTCTGGGTGACGGAAAAATTCTTCTGCTGTGCCTGGCAGGTGCGGTGGCCGCGATCTCTCTCGTGGTGCTGTTCCGCACGCGGCGAGCAAGACGTCGAGGGCTTTTCGTCGATTCGCTGGGACAACTGCTGGCGAGCGGTTTCACTCCACCAGAGGCACTGTCACTTACCGCAACATTCGCTGGCATTTCGAATCGCGGCATGCGTCAGGGACGTGCCGAACACTGGCTGCAGCACAGTCCGGCTGCCGCAGCCGCCTGTTCGGCAGCGGCCGCCACTGTACCAACGCTGTTGAAGGCCCTCGCCGAAAACTATGCCGATCGCGCTGCTCAGCGGCAGCACACCGCTGATTGGCTCCTCGGCCCGATTGCCGTCGTGCTGATGGGTTTTGCCGTTGGGTTTACGGCTCTGGTGCTCTTTCTTCCACTCATCCGCCTGCTGGGAGCGTTCTCATGACCAGACGCCACCAGCTTTCTTCTCTCCTTCCAGCCTCGTGGTCCCGGTGGGCCAGACACCTCGGATCATTCGGCCAATCTTCGCGTTCCGACTCTACGGCCGTGCTGCGGCTCGTTGCCGCCTGTCAGGCCACCGGAACCGAGCCGGCCAGCCTTTTGGAAGCCTGGGGGAAGGAGGTTGGTATTCGCCAGCGAACAAGGCTTCACCGGCTGGCTGAATACCTCCGGACACAGCATTCACTGGAAGCGGCGATCACCAAGGTGCCCGGGGTCGTCCGGGCCGACCACGGCTTAGCCATCGGGTTTGGAAGCCAGCTCAATATCCTCGGACAAACGCTTGCAAACTGCCTCAGCAGGTCGGCCCGGCTCTTCCCGGATGATGGACGACGACGCTTTCTCCTTGGGTATCTGTGCGTCATTCTGCTTCTGTTCCTGCCCGTTCACATGCTTATCAGCCTGCGAATATTGCCGCAGTACGTGAAGATCTTTGCCGACTTCGGCACCGAACTCCCGGCAATCACAACTCTCGGCATCACCGCCATGACATCCCTTTCACAGGTGTTTCTCTGGGCAGCGCCTCTCGTGCTGGCCGTTGTCTTGCTCTGGACAGGCAGCCTCCGCTTCCGTCGAAGTCTGCAGTCGGTTTTCGCTGGAAGAGACAGCCGGGCATTCGCACTCGATCTTTTGAGCACGGCATTGGCAGCTGGTGTGTCGTTTCGTACCGCCGCCACAACTCTCAGCAGGGTTCACTGGAATCGGTCACTTCGCCGGCGGCTGGCTGCTGCTTGTGACCGCTCGCCCGGTGAACAACTTGTGGCAGCACGACTGATTCCAACTGATGCGGCGGGCTTCATCGATGAGGCCATCGCCAGCAATCGCGGCAGCCAGACTCTCCAGCAATTGGCTGAGCAACTGCGGGCCAGGCACCGACTGGCACGCAATTGGGGCACTGAGCTTCTCACACCGGCTTTGGCAGCAGCGATGGGGCTGATCGTCGGCATTGAGTTACTGGCGGTCTTTACGCCACTGGTCAAACTCATCGAGGGACTTTCATGAGGCTCATCCACCCGCAGTCCAGCCCGCACCTTCGCTCCGGGATCTCCAGTCTTGAACTGCTGGTGGCGGGTGTTCTGATTTCAGCCGCCATGGCCACCACGTTACCGCTCTTCATTCAGCATCAACGGATGATCGTGATGACTGGACGGGAACGCCTGGCCGTCGAAGAACTGGCGAATCAGGCTGAACAACTGAGGGCAACACCACCTGCTCAGTGGAACGCGGCAATCGCCGCCCTCCAGCCCTCTGCTGTTGCGGTTCACCGACTTCCTGGGGTTCGCCTGAGTGCCAGCCAAAGCTCAACCGCTCTGGGCGAACGTGTTGTGCTGGCAATCGCGTGGAATGATCCGGGCCGGCAGGACCATCCACTTACCCTTGCTGTTTGGCAGCCGCTATCAGGCATGGAGGCTTCTCCACAATGAAACAGCGTGGCCATACTCTGATCGAACTGCTCGCCGTCATGACAGCCTCCATGACCCTCCTGGGAGTAGCTGCGGGGCTCCTGCATCGGGCGTTGCGGACCCAGGCCTCGACGCGGCACCTCCTTGAACTGGAGCACTCCGGGCTGCTCCTCGCTCGGCAGTTCCGAAGTGATGTTGCAGCGGCCACCGACATACGCATCACGACAGATTCTCCCCAGGCGGCAGCTGACATCAGGACGCCGCTGATTCGGCTACAACTTCCAGTAGCAGGAGAGGTTGTCTATCAAGCAGGCATCAAGGCTCTGCATCGCTATCAAGATCGAAGGAGCCCAGACGCCCCGCTGCACGAGGCCTATCGAATGCCCGCGGGAATGGCGTGGCAGGTCGAGCAGGCGGGGGCACTGATTCATCTCAACGGGCGGCACGCGGCGACAACCCAGGCTCGACCGCATGATATCGATATTCTCGCGGCTCTCCCGCCAGGCTTACGGCCGAAAGGGTCTCAATGAACGTTCCGGCAGCTCATTCTTTGCCAAACCGACAAGGCACGATCTTGATCGTCACGCTGACAGTCATGTCCGTCATGCTGGCACTCGCGGCATCAATGCTGCGAGGAACTCAGCTTTCCAGACGTCAGTTTCGAACTGAACTGCATGCGCGACAGGCAGATCAGCTCTTACACGCCGCGATCGAACGTACAGCCAACCGGCTTGTCAACGACCAACCAATACCCGAGCAACAAATCATTCTTAGCAAAGACATCGTCGGGCAGCACGAGGCCAACCTCACGGTCACTGCGAGCCCAAGAGAAGCTGGCGGCTGGCTCATCACGGCCGTTGTTGAGTATCCATTAGGAAGACTCCACCCGGTTCGTCGCCGCCGCACCAAGGTTTTCCCGAAGGCTGATCAACCTCAGCCCCCAGGTCCTGCAATTCTGAAGCCCACAAGTCCCCAGGAGCCCACATGATGCTTTCAGTCCTTCCATTTTCCAATTCAGGTCGGACGCCTTCGCCTGCCCCGAGGCAGGGAGCAGCCCCGGCTCATGTCGGCTTTACATTGATCGAACTGCTGGTCGTTATCGCAATCATTGGTGTCCTGGTGGGCCTGCTCCTACCTGCGGTGCAACAGGCACGAGAGGCTGCCCGTCGCTGCAGCTGTGCGAATAACCTCACGCAAATCAGCCTTGGCGTCCACAATCATGAATTTCACCTGGAGGTCTTTCCGGCGGGCGTCACCGATCCTGTTGGACCAATCCAAAACCTGGCGGAGGGCCACCATGTGGGCTGGATGGTGCGTCTGCTTCCCTACATTGAACAGCGGGTGCTCGCCAGGCACTTCGACGAGGCGGCCGGTGCTTACGGCCAGGCCAATGCCAAGATTCGGGACGTCCACCTCTCCATTTTTGCCTGTCCTTCTTCGCCAGGCCAGCGATCAGTCGTTGGCTGGTCAAACTACGCCGGCTGTCACCACGACACCGAGGCTGCCATTGACGACACCAACCACGGGCTCCTCTTTCGCAACAGTCGGATCACCTTTTCTGACATTGATGATGGCAGCTCAAACACCCTGCTAATCGGTGAACATCTCCTCGAGCCAAATCATCTCGGCTGGATCTCGGGGACTCGCGCAACGCTCCGAAACACCTCCCGCCTTGAAGAGCTGCAACAGGAAGGCGTCCGAAAGCCCGATGAAGGCCAAGAAGATCCGCTCTTTGTTGGTGGCTTCGGCAGCCACCATCCGGGAGTGATGATGGGCAGCCTTGCCGACGGGGCGGTGAGGGCCTTTTCTTTTAACACATCAGAAATCGTGCTTCATCAACTTGGACACCGTGCAGATGGTGAAATTCCTGAGCAGACCCCCTGATTCCCACTGAGAAAAGCCTCCCGACGCTCGCCTCCTGGTTTTTCTGTTGGAGAGCAGGAGCTATCTTGACGGGCCGCTCAGATAAACCAATCCTCGCACACCGCACCATGAATACGCTCCTCCTCACAGAACCGGGCCAGCTCACGCTCACTTCCCTCCCGATCCCTGAACCCGGGCCGGGGGAGATCCGCCTGCGGGTTGCCGCCTGTGGCATCTGCGGCAGTGATGTCCACGGCTATACCGGTGAAAGCGGCCGGCGGATTCCGCCGCTGGTCATGGGACATGAAGCCGCTGGCACGATTGATGCTGTGGGCGAATACGTGAATGGGCTCACCGTTGGACAGCGGGTGGCAGTCGATTCAACTGTTTTCTGTGGCAGTTGCGAGCAGTGCCGCAATGGCAGTGAAAACCTCTGCAGCGACCGGCAGGTGCTCGGAGTCTCCTGTGGCAACTACCGTCGGCACGGCTGCTTTGCCGAATATGCAATCATGCCGGCCCGGATCTGCTATCCGATTCCCGACAGCCTCGACTTCACGGTGGCGGCCCTGCTTGAGCCACTGACGATTGGCCTGCATGCGGTGAATCTGGGCTGCCAGCAGGCAACGCCCCGCTCGGCCGTCGTGGTCGGCTGCGGAATGATTGGTCTGGTAACCGTGGCAGCACTCGCTGCCCGAGGCGTCTCCCGAATTGCGGCAATCGATATCGACACCGGCCGACTTGCTGAAGCCCGTCAGCACGGAGCCACTGAAACCTTCGACGGACGTGAAGCGGACGCCGGAACAAAGGCCGCCGTCTGGGGAACCAGTTCGGCCGATGTCGACGGTGCTGATCTAGTAATTGAGGCAGTCGGCAACACTGCGGCGGTTAGCACGGCAATTGATGCCGTCACCCGCGGGGGCACCGTGGTGCTGGTGGGCAACATCTCACCAACGATTAATCTCCCGCTGCAGAAGGTTGTCACTCGGCAGATTCGACTCCAGGGCTCGTGCGCTTCGGCAGGCTGCTACCCCGAGGCGATTGAGCTCGCATCCAGTGGCAACGTGAATTTGTCACGATTTATCAGCAAAATTGCACCACTTGAAGAAGGCCCCGAGTGGTTCCATCGACTCCTCAATCGTGAGCCGGGGCTGGTAAAGGTCGTTTTAACGCCGTAGCTGGCAATCCTTTTCGGCACGGCAGATGGTGTCGTTGCTGGCGCACCGAAGCTCCTTGGAAGCCCCAGCGCTAGCCCGGGGATCGACCCGACGATCCCCCAGCTTGCGCTGGGGGCTTCCTGAGGGGTTGGGTAACGACCCTGGTGATCGCTAAGAGTCATCTGATGCCAACGCGGCATGTCGAGCATCATTTGTGCCGAACAACATTGCCGTAGCTGGCTGTGTTCCACCCTCAGCCGCACTGGTTCATCTTGTCGCGGGGCGTGCCAGCCCCGACCAGCTCCGGCTCCAGCCGGGCTGCCGCCGCAGTCGGCTCATCAGTTGCGACCGTGACAGCGATCCGCTTATAGGCCGGTGTCCGCGAGAGCGGGTCGGCTGCCTTCGGCACCAGCACATTGCTTTCGGGATAGTACATCGCCACGCAGCCCGGACGAATCTCAGGGAAGGCCGAGACGATCTGGCCCCGCATCTCACCGGCCTCACTGGTGATCCGGCAGCGTCCGCCGGCGGTCAGGCCATACCGGGCGATGTCATCGGGGTGCATCAGCACGATGTCGCGGCGGGTCTGGTTGCGATAGAGATCCTCTTCTTCGTAGACCACCGTATTGAACTGCCCCTCACTGCGAATGGTCATCAGCTGCAGCCCTTCGGGGGCGTCGGGCAGGTCGTGCACGAACAGCATCGCCTTGCCGTCGGCCGTCGGAAACCTCGGCGTGTCGAGGGCCCGGCCGGGAATCGAAAACTCCTGCTTGGTGCGGTCGATCTCGGCAATCGCCTCGAGGCCCGGCACAATTCGGCTGATCGCCTTGCGGATCGTACTGGTGTGGGCCATCTCCAGCCAGTTGACCGGCCCAGACATGCCGAGCACCCGGCAGCCCAGTTCTGACACGATCTCAACCTCACTCCGCGGGCCGGCTTCGGGCCCGGTCTGATGCCGCGGCGTGCCGCCATCGGAGAGCCTGATGAAGCTGAACATGCTCTCCTGCGTGGAGGGCTCGGGCTCTTCGTCCCGGGCCAGCACCGGCAAGATGATGGTCTGCTCGCCGCCGAGACCGCAGGCGTGACCCGTATTCAGCGAGGTGTTCAGATAAACCACCATGTCGGTCTTGGCGAGGGCCTGCTGGGCAAAGCCGGCAGCAGGGCTGGCTCCGTAGAGATTGCCGCCAAGGCAGCAGGCAAACCGCATCGTGCCCGCATCAGCGGCGTCGAGGCATTCCAGCGTGTCAAAGCCCTTGAAGGTTGGCAGCTTCACGCCGAGGTCGTTCTGCAGTCGCTCAAAGACGGCGTCCTTCAGCTTCGGCGTCACCCCGACCGTGCCCATGCCCTGGATGTTTGAGTGACCGCGAATCGGCTGCAGGCCAGCCCCCGGCCGGCCGATCATCCGTCGCATCAGGGCCAGTTCGGCAATGGCCTGCACAGTCGCCGCACCATGCAGGTGGTGGGTCACGCCCATCGTCCAGGCAAAGACCGCCCGCTTCGACTGGGCGTACTGCTTGGCAATGTCGTCAATTTGTTCTTTGGTGACACCCGACTTGGCAACAATTTCATCCCACGACAATTCATCGAGCCGCGTGGCCAGTTCCGGCCAGCCATGGGTGTGCTCACACAAAAAATCCTCGTGCACGATCGGCTCGCCATTGCCAGTCTCGCCGACGGCATGCAGCTCCCGCAGCCGCTTCATCAGGCCATAGACGACGGCAAGGTCGCCGCCGGCATGGGGCTAGACATAG
>Ga0114919_10004665_pt1 | contig 10988 bp, 8 predicted proteins | sample BlataG_FD_88682 | JGI IMG/M metagenome (GOLD analysis project Ga0114919, IMG submission 88682) | Deep subsurface microbial communities from Black Sea to uncover new lineages of life (NeLLi) - Black_00105 metaG | ecosystem: Environmental > Aquatic > Marine > Oceanic > Sediment | place: Atlantic...
CCAGAGTTTTTTGTAAGGCGGCTTCCAGGGCTTGCTGGTCAAGGTTGACGGCCTGGGTCTCGGGGGCTTTGGGAGCAGGCGCCGCGGCCGGGGCGGGGTCGGCGGCTTTGGCTTTGGCCGGCGAGGCGCCGGGCAGGTAACTCCCCGCCTTGAGCAGCCACTCCCCCCGATGTCCCAGGGTGGACTCCACCACGATTTTGAGGTCCATTTTCTCGGCCCTGGCCTGAGCCGGGATCTCGAAGGAAAATTTTCCCTGGTCATCGGTTTGACCCCGCATCAGCTCCTGACCGGTTTTCTGGTCCAGGACAAAAACCTTGCCCTGGTGCACGGGCGTATCCGGGACAAACTTGCTTTCCACCTGGATGGTGTCGCCCTCGGGGAAGGCGAAAACCAGCATCCGGTGGGCCCGGGCCGCGGTGGCGCACAGGCCCAGAGTCAGAATCACCAGGACGGCGTAAGACCCTAATCCCGCAAGCCATTTTGTCCCAATGGGCCGTTGGTCAGCCATAGATTCCCTCCAACATTTCCGGACGGACTTTTTTCAAAAACAGAAAAACAAACATGGTGATGAGGCCCTCGATGACCATCACCGGCAGATGGGCCAGGACCGCGATTTCGGCCACCTGGAGGAAGGCCTGGCCGGTGAAGACCAGGGCCGCGGCCACCAGCACCCCGCTCAGCAGCATGGCCGTGGCCCCGCAGGCAAAAGCCGCCACGGTGGCCACTCTCCCCTCCCCCCGCAACAAGCCGCGATAGGCGTAAAAACACAGGACCGCGGGCGCAGCCATGATCACCGTATTCACCCCCAGCACCGTCAGGCCGCCGTACTGGAAAAGCAGGGCCTGCAAAAACAGGGCGATGAGGATGGCGGGGAAGGCCAGCCAGCCCAGAAGTAGGCCCATGAGGCCGTTCAGCACCAGGTGCAGGCCCACCGGGCCCACCGGCACGTGGATGAGGGAGGCCACGAAAAAGGCCGCGGACAGGATGGCCACCCGGGGGATGGCCTCGTAGTCCAATTTTTTCAGGCCGATGGCGGTGCCCACCACCGTCAGGGCCGCGCCCCCACCCAGCACCGCGGGACTGAGAACGCCTTCGGAAATGTGCATAATTCTCCGTAATTAAAGCGGCAGCACGGTCTTCCAGCCCGTGCGGCACGGGCAAGATGCCCGTGCTACCGGCAAGGTCGAGCCATAAAAAAAGCCACGAAGGTTCCCTTCCTCAAGGAAGGATGCAAGCCTTCGTGGCCCAAATATTCTTCTAAATTTTTAAAATGGCTGGCGTGCTGCGGGGCTTCTTACCCCATCCGTATGGAACAAATATATCATAGATATAAAAAGTTCAAGCAAAAAAATATCGTCCTATCCGCAGGTTATTCTTTGAACTCCCATGCGGTTACCTTTGGGGGGCGACCCGGTGTCGGACCATTGATATGGGCGGACACGGGGGTCCGCCCTACCCGCGGTCACCCAGAAGAGTCTGAAGGAGGAGAGGCACCAGATGGTTTTTCGCCAAAAATACAGCCGGCGGTGAAAGTCAGAAAGGTGCCGATCAAGAGCAGCCAGGTCCAACCCAGGGGCAGGATGTTCTTTTCCGACAGGATCAATAGGGCCAGCATGGCCAGGGCGGAAAAGGCCATGGCCAGGACATTGACCAGGTTGCAGCGCCTGGCGGTCAAAAGGCCGAGCAGGAACACCCCCAGCAGGGAGCCGTAGGTGACGCCGCCGATTTTAAAGGCCAGCCAGAGGATTTTTTCAAAGTGGCTCAAAAAGTAGGCGATAAAGGCCAGGAGGATGCCGAACACCAGCACGCATACCCTGGAGGTGAACAGGTAGTGGCGTTCCGTGGCGGATTTTACCAGGACAGGGCGGTAGATGTCGGTCACAAAGGACGAGGATAGGGAACTGAGCGGCGAGTCGATGCTGGCCATGACGATGGCGGCCAACATCAGTCCCCGCATGAAGGGGGGCATGACCTGCTCCGTGAAATGGGGGAAAATGCCGTCCAGTTTGTCCGGCAGCGGGAGCCACGGGTGCTGGGCATAGTAGGTGTAGAGGCAGGCGCCCACCACCAGAAAGATGGCCATGACCACGAAGCTGCCGATGGGGGTCACCAGCATGGTCTTCTGGCTTTCCTGTCTGGTTTCCACGGTCAAAAGCCGCTGCATGAGCTCCTGGTCGGTGCCGAAGGCCGCCATGGAACCCAAAAAGCCGTTCAGGGTGGCGAGGACAAAAATATTGGGGTCAGTGAACAGGCTCTTCAGGAATGGCGCCGCGCCTGATTCGGCCAGGTCCGGGCCCCAGTTGAAGATATTCAGTTTGCCGGCCGCGCCGGCTACCGCGACCACCGCGCCGGCGCCGCCGTCGATGCGGCTCAGCAAAAAAACGATGGCCACCAGACCCGCCACGATGAAGGTCAGGGCCTGCACCACGTTGGTCCACACCACGGCCTTGATACCGCCCCAGGCGATATAGAGAATGCTGATGACGGAAAACAGAATAATGGTGGGGATGATGGACCAGCCGATGAGGATGCTCACCGCCAGACAGGCGGCCATGAGGCGCACGCCGGAGGCCAGCAGCCGGGTGATGAAAAAGAGGACGGACCCGGCGATCTGGGTTTCCCTGCCGAAGCGATGGCCCAGAAATTCATAAATGGAGGTGCAGTTGAATTTATAAAACGCCGGAATGAACAAAAACGCGATGACCACCCGGGCCAGAAAGGAGCCGATGAAAAACTGGGCGTATTCCCAGTTCTCCATGTACGCGATGGCGGGGACCGAGATAATGGTCACGGCGCTGATTTCCGTGGCCACAAAGGACAGACACGCGGCCCACCAGGGGATTTTTCGGCCTCCGAGGAAGAAATCGTCGGTGGATCTTTCCTCCCGGCCGAGGTAAATCCCCACCAGAATCAGCAGGATCACGAGCAGAAACAGGATCGAGTAGTCCTGCCAGGTGAGGCTGCTGCCTTGGTGGAACCAGGGGGAAATTTCCATACAGACCAAAACTACCGTATCAAAAAATGTTTGGCACGGGTAAAATGATTTTTTGGGAAATAGATTTTGGGAAAGGGGGCCAGGGGTCACAGACCCCTGCCTCCTCTCCCAAACCCTCTCCCCCAACCCCTTAATTTAGAACGGTAGGACGGGCTCCAGCCCGTCCAGGCTCGGGCAGGATGCCCGTGCTACCGGAGGTGTGGTTGGAGGAGTTTGAAGAGTTGAGATACATCGGTTTCCAAACGGAATCAATATGGAACTAGCACGATTGATAGGCCAGCGGCTGGTCATCGGCATCCCCGGAACCCGGATCACGCCGGAGATCGTGCGTCATTTTCAGGAGTTGCACGCGGGCGGGCTGATTCTCTATCGGAGGAATTTTGAGTCTCCCGGGCAACTGAAAAAGCTCATCACTGACCTGGAAGAGGCCCTGGGCCGCAAACTCCTGGTCATGACCGATCACGAAGGCGGCCGGGTCATCATGTTCCGGGAGGGCATCACCGTCTTTCCGGACAATCAGGCCCTGGGCGCGGCGGGCCGGGTCGAGTATGCCAGAAAGCAGGGTGAAATCGAGGCCCGGGAACTGCGGCGGCTGGGGGTGGACGTCAACCTGGCCCCGGTGCTCGATGTCTTGACCGAGGCCTACAGCCCCAATATCGGCATCCGCTCCTACGGCCGGGACTGGGGCCTGGTGGCGGAGATGGGCACGGCGAGGCTGGCCGCCATGCAGCACGGGGGCCTGTCAGCCTGCGCCAAGCATTTTCCCGGCAAGGGGCATGCGCCCGTGGATGCCCACCTGGGACTGCCGGTCATCCCCTCCACCTGGCAGGAAATGGAGGAGGTGCATCTTAAGCCCTTCTTCAAGGCCATCGAAACCGGGGTTGATCTGGTCATGTCGTCCCATCCCTACTATCCCAACCTGGACGCGGGCGAAATAAGAATCGCCACCTTTTCGAGACCCATTATTTACGACTACCTTCGCAAGGAGCTTGATTTTCGGGGAGTCATTACCACCGACGATCTGGAGATGGGGGCGGTGCAGGTTCTCTGCCCCATCGGGGAAGCGGGGATTTTGGCCACGCAGGCGGGACACGATCTGCTGCTGGTGTGTCATGACTTCAAGGCGCAAAAAAAAGTTTACCAAAAACTTCTAGAGGCTTATACCAACCAGGATCTTTCCCGCCGGGAGTTGGAAGAGAGTGGGGAGCGCATTAGGCGCTTAAAATTAAAACGGGACCAGAGATTTGCCCAGGGGGAACCCGGGGCGGCACCGGAAGGGGCTGGATTGGCGGCGCAAATTTGCCGGGAATCGGTCCAGGTCATCCGGGATGAAAAAAGATTATTGCCGCTCAGAAGCGGCCTGAGAAGCCTGGGGGTTGTTTTTCCGCAGTTTTCGTCGCTCGAGGCCAGGATCATGATCGAAAAGGAGGTCCTAGACGAAGGGGAATTCGTGCGCCGGGAGTTGGGAAGATTCGAGCTTCATCCCGAGATTCACATCGTCCCCATGGAGCCGGACGAGGACGATATCAAACCGGCAGTGCGTCTGGCCCAGGCCTCGGAGGTGACCGTGCTTTTCTTATATGACGCGCACCTGTACGCGTCCAACAAGTCGCTGCTGGATGCGGTGCAGGAGGCCGCGGCCAGGCTGGTGGTGGTCCTGCTGCGGGACCCTTATGACGCGGATTTTATGGGCGCGGGCGCGGCTTGTGTGACCGACTTCGGCTGGCGGGCCTGTCAGATCAGGGCGGCCATCGAGAAGATATGTACATAAATTCAGTGAGTTATCTTATGAAAACTATCCTCATCGGCCTGGGAAACATCCTCATGGGGGACGAAGGGATCGGCGTGCACGCGGTCAAGGCCATCGAGGCCCGCTTTGAGATCCCCCCGGAGCTCGAGGTTCTGGACGGCGGCACCGCGGGCCTGGATCTGCTGCCCTTTTTCGAGGGGCGGGACCGGGTGCTCCTGGTGGACGCGGTGGATTTCGGGGCCGAGCCGGGGTTCATGGGGGAGTTGGCCAATGAGGCCATCCCGGCCCGCTTCGGGAAGAACAAGGCTTCCCTGCATCACCTAGGGTTGGCGGAAGTCCTGGCCCTGGCCCAATTACAAGATATTCTGCCCCGGGAAATCTACCTTATCGGCATCCAGCCGCTATCCATGGACCCGGGGCTGGAACTCACCGAGAGGCTGCAGGGGAAGTTTGAGGCCTTGATCACCCGCGTCCGGGCCAAGCTGGAGGAGTGGGATATTCACCTGGCGCCGCGCCATCCTTCTTCCTCTTCGGCCTGATATCCATTTCCCTCCCCTGACTGAATGAAGGTCTAATTTTGGGTGGGCAGAGCCCACCCTACATTTTTTGCCCAGGATGGAAGCCTGTGCTACCGATTATTTTCAATGTTTTCTTGCCCTTACCGAAAACTAAAAACCGATAACCGGAAACCGTATTACCTGCCGCCGAGCATGTCCTGGAGTTCCAGGGCGTTTTGGGCCGCGTAGCCCGCCTCGTCGTTGTCAAAATAAATAAACACGGTCAGGCCTTTAGCCGTCCAGGCGGAGATGGCCCCGGCCCAACCGCCCAGGGTTTGTTTGTCGTAGCGCCCCTGGTAGGCGTCGCCGGGCCCATGAAGCCTGATATAGACAAAATCCGCGGTGACTTCCTTGGGGGACAGGCGGCCGGCCAATTCGTAGATACAAAAAGCGGCCCCGTGTTTGCTCAAAATCCGGTAAGCCCCCTGATTGAGCCAGCTGGGGTCCCGCAGCTCCAGGGCATAGCGGTAATCCCGGGGCAAGGACTCCAGGAAGGCCTCCAGCCGCTCCTCATTAAAATGCCAGCGGGGCGGCAGCTGAAAGAGGATGGGACCCAGGCGGTCCCCCAGGGCCTGAAGGCGCTCCAACAGCGGCGGCACTGACTGGTCGGGGTCCTTCAACTTCTTCATGTGGGTGATGTAGCGGCTCCCCTTGACCGCAAAAATGAACCCCTGGGGCACACTGTCCCGCCACTCGGTCAGGGTCTTCTCGGAGGGCAATTGATAAAAAGAGTTGTTGATCTCCACCGTGCGGAAGTGCTGCTGGTAAAAGCTTAAAAATTCTTTCTTGGCCAGGTCTTCCGGATAGAAAGGCCCGCTCCAGTGGTTGTAGTGCCAGCCCGAAGTGCCGATGTGGACAAGATCTTGGTTCATCGCCCCGCCCTTTTTTTAGTACCCAAGATGGAAAGGATAACCAAGGGTTACCACTGGGTGCATTTTTTTCTCTTGCGAAAATACCTATAAATAATTAAAATTATAAAGTTTTTTAACAATAGTATCGATTAATTTACTATTGCAATTCTTCTCTTACTTTGGTTAAAAACTCAGTTGTTTAGATATCATAATCTTACCACATATTCACAAAGTTGCCGGGAAATGACATGGTAAATTTTGATCCGGATCAACCGGCCGAAAATCCCTTTCAGTTCAGTGAATGTTTTTTGATGCCCATGCCGTTGGGGAAAAAGGCCACCAATCTCCGGGAACTTCTGGAAATCCTGCGTGACTCCGACGAATCAGTCCTGTTTTACCATCTCCTGCAATTCCGCCTGGCGGTGACCCAGCCCTTTGTGGAGTATCCCAACGAATTTGCGCTGTGGGCGGCCACCGCGCTGCAGGACCCCAAGCTGGCCGAAAAGCTCAGCTCCTTTGACCCTTTTGACTATGAGGACATGGGGCAGGTGCGGGAAGCGGCCTTGGACATCCTGGAGGAATATCTCTGGGATTTGCCCATGGTGCCCTGGGTCCGCCCGGGTTTCGAGTTCCACTTCTGCGAGGCCTCCATGGTGGTGATTCAACAGGAAATTCCCGCCACCACCATAAAGGAGTTTTGCGGGGTACTGGAAAAGATCGGGCTGGATTCGGTGTATTATCATTTTTTCGAGGCCCGCCACCGACTGGGCATGCACCAGATCGACGATTTTTCCTATTGGATCGACACCAATTTCGGCCTGCCGGAGCTGGTGGCCGCGATCCGGGACATTGACATCTATTTTTTCAGCCTCAAGGAAATCCGGGACATTTTGCTCAAGTTGATCAGCGAGCACCTGGGAGAGATCTGTGATCACGTGGGATGACTATGCCGCCATTGTCGGCCCGGAAGTGATCGCCCAGTTGCATCGGTTGGCGGATCGGCTGGGTTCGGTAAAGTTCGTCCACGTCAACTCCACCCGCACCGGCGGCGGGGTGGCGGAAATCCTTTCCCGGGCCGTGCCGCTGCTTACCGAAATGGGCCTGGAAACCACCTGGGACGTGATCGAGGGCGACCCCGACTTCTTCGAGGTTACCAAGGGTTTTCATAACGCGCTCCAGGGCATGCAAGTGCAGATCCAGCCCTCCTTGTTGGACCATTATATCGAGGTCAACCGGGAAAACGCCCGGCGCTTTGCCTGGGACGCGGATTTTGTCATGATCCACGACCCCCAGCCCGCGTATCTGATCGAAGAAATCCGGGACCAGGCCAAACACTGGATCTGGCGCTGCCATGTGGACATCTCCCGCCCCAACCTGAAAGTTTGGAAATTTCTCCGGGAAATCGTCAGCCGGTACGAGGCCTCGGTGTTTTCCATGTCCAAATTTGCCCAGAATCTGCCTCACCAGCAATATATCATCCGCCCCTCCATCGATCCTTTGAGCGACAAAAATCGGGAACTCTCCGAGGAGGAAATCCAGGGTGTCCTGGATAAACTGAGCATCGAGCGGGACAAGCCCATTATCTTGCAGGTGTCCCGCTTTGATTCCTTTAAAGACCCCCTGGGGGTTATCCAATCCTACCGCATGGTGCGCAAGCATACGCCCTGCAAGCTGATTTTGGCGGGCGGCGAAGCCACCGACGATCCCGAAGGTCCCCACATCTTTGCCCAGGTGATGGACGCGTCCCACGGCGACCCGGATATTCATGTGCTGCTGTTGCCGCCCGACGCCCACTATGATATCAACGCGCTGCAGCGAGCCTCGGACATCATCGTGCAAAAGTCCACCAAGGAGGGCTTCGGCCTGACGGTCACCGAGGCCATGTGGAAGGGCAAACCGGTGGTGGGCAGCGCGGTGGGCGGCATCGTGCTGCAGGTGCGGGATTACAATACCGGCTTTCTGGTCAATTCTCCGGAAGGTTGCGCCTTTCGCATCCGCTATCTGCTTAACCGGCCGGACATGGCCAGACGCATGGGCAAAATGGCCCAGGAATTCGTCCGCAGTCACTTCCTCATTACCCGTACTATCCGGGATTACCTGACCCTGTTGATTTTGCTGGAAAACCCCGGCAGCCGTCACATCGAACTGTAGTTCGCAACAGCAACAGGGCTCCCCACAGCCGCGAGGATATTTTGCCGAGACCCAACCCGTCACCAATGCCAGGGGTAGTGCATACATTAGGGGCCTCCTCTCTGGGGGACGGCCGCACCCATTTTTTGGTCTGGGCTCCCCGGGCCGAGCGGGTGGACGTGCGCCTGGTGGCGCCCCGGGAGCGGGTGCTGCCCCTGGAAAAGGGCGCCCGCGGATATTTTGCCGCCACCCTGGAAGGGGTGGAACCCGGCAGCCGCTACTTTTTCCGGCTGGACGGCCATGAGGAGCACCCCGACCCCGCGTCCCGCTATCAGCCCCAGGGGGTGCACGGGCCCTCGGAGGTCTCGGACCCGCATTTTGCCTGGAGCGACGCCACCTGGGCCGGCCTGCCTCTCCGGGATTACGTTATTTATGAGGTGCACGTGGGGACCTACACGCCGGAGGGCACCCTGGCGGCCCTCATTCCCCACCTCGAGGCGCTCAAGGACCTGGGCATCACCGCGCTGGAGCTCATGCCCGTGGCCCAATTCCCGGGGGGCCGCAATTGGGGCTATGACGGCACCTACCCTTTTGCGGTACAGAACACTTACGGCGGCCCGGCGGCCCTCAAGGAACTGGTGAACGCCTGCCACGCCCGGGGTTTGGCCGTGATTCTGGACGTGGTTTACAACCACCTGGGGCCCGAGGGCAATTACCTGGGCAATTTCGGCCCCTATTTCACCGGGCGCTACCGTACTCCCTGGGGCGAGGCGGTCAATTTCGACGGCCCCGGCAGCGACGAGGTGCGACGGTATTTCATCGACAATGCCCGCCAGTGGGTGGCGGACTATCATATCGACGCCCTGCGCCTGGACGCGCTGCACGCCATCGTGGACCTCACACCGCGGCCCTTTCTGGCCGACCTGGCCGACGCGGTCCATTTCGAAGGCGAGCGTTTGAACCGGCGCCTCTTTCTCATGGCGGAAAGCGACCTGAACGACGTGCGCCTGCTCAAGACCAGGGAACTGGGGGGCGTGGGGCTGGACGCCCATTGGAACGACGACTTCCATCATGCCCTGCACACCCTGCTCACCGGCGAGCAAACCGGCTATTACCTGGATTTCGGCAGCCTGGATCAGCTGGCCAAGGGCTGGCGGGAAGGTTTTATATACACCGGGGAGTATGCGCCGTATCGCCGCCGGAGGCATGGCTCCTCCTCCCGGGAGATCGCGGCCGAGCGCTTCGTGGTCTTCGCCCAGAATCACGATCAGGTGGGCAACCGCTTTAAGGGCGACCGCCTGAGCACCCTGGTCTCCTTTGAGGCCCTGAAATTGGCCGCCGGCATGGTGACCCTGTCTCCGGGGCTGCCCCTGTTGTTCATGGGGGAGGAATTCGGCGAAACCGCGCCGTTCCTCTATTTCGTCAGCCACGGTGACCCGGATCTCATCGATGCGGTGCGCCAGGGCCGCAAAGAGGAATTTGCCGCGTTCCGCTGGCTGGGCGACCCTCCCGACCCCCAGGCGGAGGAGACCTTTGTACGCTCCAGGATCAATCATCAGCTCCGGCAGGAGGGCCGGCACCAGACCCTGTGGGAATTTCACCGGGCTTTGTTGCGACTGCGGCGGGAGTTGGCGGACTGGACCGATTTGGGCCGTAAACACCGGGAGGTTTTGGCCTTTGAAGAGGAAAAGGTGCTGTGGGTGCGGATGACGGGTGACTATGGGGAAGCGCTGCTGGTGGGCCACTTCGGCGACAACCCTGTGAACCTGCCCCTGTCCTGGCCCGCGGGGCGGTGGCACAAACGCCTGGACTCCGCGGATCGGCGCTGGCAAGGCCCGGGGAGCCAATTCCCGGAGGAACTGCACGGGGGCCAGGACATCGCGCTCGCCCTGGCGCCCCAGGCCCTGGTGGTTTATCTGCGGAAAAGTTAGGTCATTTTAGGGGCTTAAGTACTTGCAGATAAATTTCACTTCTGATCATTGTTTTCTTGTCATGCTCAGTGGAGCGAAGCATCTTGGCTTTTGAGATTCTTCGGTCGCCTTGCGGCTCCCTCAGAATGACAGAATAGGATCTGTTGTAGCCGCAAGCTTTAGCTGGGGAGAAATCAAACAAATTGGAGCGCCGGCTAAAGCCTGCGGCTACGGAATATAAAGAAGATATTTTTGCATACCTGTAGAAACATGACTTAACGTTGACCTGCGGAGAAATCATTTTTCCATGAAAAGATATATCTGTCTGCACGGGCATTTCTATCAGCCGCCCCGGGAAAATCCCTGGCTGGAAGACATCGAGCTCCAGGATTCGGCCTATCCCTATCACGACTGGAACGAGAAGATCACCGCGGAGTGTTACGCGCCCAACAGCGTCTCCCGCATTTTGGACGGGGAAGGCCGCATCATCGACATGCCCAACAATTATGCCAGGATGAGTTTCAATTTCGGCCCCACCCTGTTGGCCTGGCTGGCAGCCAAGGCTCCGGAAGTCTATGAAAACATCCGGGCCGCGGACCGGATGAGCCGGGAGAACTTCTCCGGGCACGGCTCCGCCCTGGCCCAGGTTTATAACCACATGATCATGCCCCTGGCCAACCGCCGGGACAAATATACCCAGATCTACTGGGGTCTCAAAGACTTTGAGCACCGTTTCGGCCGCGCGCCCGAAGGCATGTGGCTGGCCGAAACCGCGGTGGACCTGGAAACCCTGGA
>Ga0114919_10004666_pt1 | contig 10987 bp, 11 predicted proteins | sample BlataG_FD_88682 | JGI IMG/M metagenome (GOLD analysis project Ga0114919, IMG submission 88682) | Deep subsurface microbial communities from Black Sea to uncover new lineages of life (NeLLi) - Black_00105 metaG | ecosystem: Environmental > Aquatic > Marine > Oceanic > Sediment | place: Atlantic...
CCGTCAAGTTCGCGTACCGCACGATTACGTGGGTAGCGTTGACTTCCCAGCTCGTTCCGTTCGCACCCGAAAAGATTCTCGTCGAAGGGTTCACGAGAGACGCGTTCACGGACTTGTACCGCGTAACCAACGTAACCGTTGCCGTGCCAGCCGTGTTGCGCGTCCACGCCCAGCGGTTGTCTGCGCCACCGCTCGCGGCCTCGAAATACATTACTTCGTTGTTGCCGATTGCTTGTAACGCGCCGTAGTTCGTGCCGGTGCCGCCGTAAGCGGGTTGCGTAGTCCAGTTGTACGCCACGGCTTCCTCGCTCGGCGTCGCCCACATATTGACTTGAACCGTGCCGCCACGAATGTTCGTAGTGTGGTCGGCAGCCGCAGCCGCGTTATTGTAGTAAACATAGCCCGTTGTCGTGTTGAGTTGCGCGTGAGTCGCGTTAGGAACCGCAGTCGTCGCGTTAATCAAGACGTGCAACAAACACCACTGACTGCCAGCCGCTTCGGTCTGGCCCGAATCGTTTAATACCGCGAACTGCGTCTCAACCTCCGTTGACGTGGTCAACGTCACCCTCATTTCTTGTGAACAGTTGTTGTTGGCAAGCGTTAATCCCGTTGCGTTCAAGATTATTGGAACAAGCGTCAAGTCCTTTCCGTCGTAACTCGTTAACGTGAACGGTTGACGGTACGCCCAAGCAGCATCCCACCAAGGGTCAAGAACCGCGACGTGGCCCGAAGCAAACGCTTCACTCCACGAGTCGCTTGAACGCTTTATCGCAACGTCGTACTTGCCTCGCGTCCAGGGTTGCACGTCAATCTTTGCGCGCAATCGCTTTGTCTCGTTCGGCTCGAACGAAGCCGTCAACACGAACCACTTCTTGCCAGCGTAGTACGCAGTAGAGAACTGCGTCAACTCAACCCAGTCAGGCCAGTACGCGGTTTGCGAACCGTTGACTCCCCACTCAAACCACTCTATTGTCTTGTTTGAGAGCCAGGCGTTTTCCCAGTGGTGTTCCCAGACCGGCGTTTGGTTGCTTGTTGAATCGTAGCACCACGCGTATTTCGGTTCGATGGTATAGTTGAACGCGCCGGTTAGGCATTGTAAGGAACGCGAGACGTCGCCGTAAGTCGGTACTTGGTGGGCAGCGTTTTCGCTCCAACGCCACGCCTTCTTCGGAACCGCTACTAAAGTATCGAAGCCGAAAGCAAAGTCCAAGTCTTGAGAAACGCTGAAGTAACTCGTGGCGTTCACTTCCACGAAGTTCGTGAAATCCGTCAACGTGTGCGGGTTCTGGCAAACCTTTCCGTACTGGTTCTCGTAACAAATCGTGTCGCCCTCAAACCATTGCGCGGCGAAGGCTAGCGGACACAAAACCAGTAGAGTCAACAACACAGCGGGTATTGTAGCTAGCCGACGCCTTTGCGCCCAGTTCTTGAGTTTTGCGAAACCAAGTATTAACGCAATCATGCTTTTAGTGTCCTCCGTACGGGTTCGGGGTCTTCCCATAAGTGAAAATGCTTGCTATCGCGCCGACTATCAAGCCAACTAGCGGCAGGTTCATGAAAAACGCGGAAGTCAACGGGAAATAGTCAATGATTCCGCCAAGCGGCGTCAACTGAACCATCGTCAAGAACGCGTTAGCTAGGCCCGGCGCAATAAACAACCAAAGCAGTAACTCGAACACGCCTATGAACAAGAAAATCGGGTGGCTCGGAATCAAGAATCCAGTTACAAGCATTGCCAGCGACAACATTACCACGAACGTCATGAAAACCCAGTCAAGCTTCGGCACCCAACTCATTCCCCACTCCGCCGGGTTTATCGAGGTCCCGTTAATCGTAGTCGTCTGGTTCACTATCGGAACAGCAGCAACCGTCACCATCATGTACGCGCCAGACAAAAAAATTACGCATAACGCGAACAACGCGAAACCCCAAACAAACAAGTCAGAGAAAGCCACTCTGCGAGTCACCACAACAACGGGCGCAGCTCCGCGCCCGTAAACAATTCAATGTCCGGCATCTTGCCACGAATATCGAAAACGAAGCTCGTCAAGTCTGGCATGTAACGCGTCAACTGCTTCACGCCCTTAAACAAGCTACGCGGCATGAATCCACCCGCGCCAAAAGACGCGAGGCCCCCAAGCAAAAAGTATTCAGGAGTAAACCCAGGCAAATCCGAAGGACTGAAAGAAGGCGAAACGCTAGGCGAAAACGAAGGACTAATATACGGACTGATTGACGGCGAGATGCTGGGATAAAACGAGGGGCTAACGTAAGTACTTAAAGAAGGCGAAACGCTAGGCGCAAACGAAGCACTTACCGACGGGCTAATTAATGGACTAAAGTACGCGCTAATTGACGGCGAAACGCTAGGCGCAAACGAAGGACCTAGAAATGGCGAAACAAACGACGGGCTCACCAAAGACGGACTCAAAGCCATTGAAAAGCTTGGAAGCGACGGCAACGAAGGCAAAACGCTTGCCTCGCTAACACGCAAGCTAGCCGACACCGCCGACGCAGGAATAAGAATTGACGGCGAAATAACCGCAGCACGAGACGCTGCAACCCCCCCGCCAGGAGCCAACGCCTCGGCAGGATACAAGCGTTCCAATTCCGTCAACAAGTTACGCGCTGACGCGTACTGCTTCACGTCAAACTTTAAGCTCTTAAATATGGGCATGCGCCAAGCCAAGTCCTTCAAACGCTCCGGCAACGGCCCCACTACGCCCCCCGGACGAATAGCTACCGCCGAAAGCACGCCCTTCCGCGCCGCCGACTCGCCAGCCGCCATAACCAACGCCTTGTCCGCCTTCAACGAAACCGGCAACTGCGTCTCAAAACCAAGCGAAGCCTGACGCGGCTGATAAACGTCTGCGCCCCCAATCGGGTGAATGTCCACTAGCTTCACGGCTTCCGCGCCACCAACCCGCTTAATTACTTGAAAAGTGCCTGGCTCGGTTCCGTACCAAGTCTTCGGCGTCTTCATCGTAAGCCCGCGAACGTAACGCTGCGCCAAGTTCTCCGCGCCAAAAACGTTTTGAACGTCTATGTCGTGAATCGTTAGTGCTTTCGGCGGCTCCATCATCCACTGCTTAATCGTTCCCGAACCATACCACTGCGAACGCGTCCGCGTAATGCGCGGAATCGCTTGGGCACTGCGTTGAATCTCGCCAGTAGTAACTTCTTGGAGAGCCAAGTTTTCAGCAACCGTCGCCCGCGACGCGTCCAAAGCAACCTTTAGTTTCTGGGGGTACCCCGCTTTCGGTTTAGCGAACCGAACCGCTTCCGCGTATTGCCGCGTCGTTCGCAAGAAACCCGATGCTGCCAAGGTCTCGCCTGTTTCAACCCGCAACGGGTCAAACGCAGTAAACGGTTTATAGGTTACTGCTGGCGGCTTTCCCAAAGCTGCTGGTTTCGCAAGCGGCATTGTTACCACGCTTGGTTTCAATATAGAACGGCCAACAACTGTTTTTCCCAAGCTGTAAGGAGCTACGCCCCTATACGGTCCTGGCGTTAATTCTACGGGTCTAACAGCACGCTCGTAAAACCGCGCTTCAATCGTTGAAATCGTTTTCTTTCCTAACGGGAAATCCCCGCCTAAAACCACTCGTTGGGGGGTTCCAATCGTTAGCTTTCGCCCCATGAAACCGATTATTGGCACTGCACCTGTTTTCCCTTCGTAATAACTGCCTTTCCACAACGCAGTCTCTTTTACACCAGGCATTCCTTCCGAAATTACTCTAGCTTGCTTTCCCGACGCGACTTCTCCGTACTTGAACGCTGAAAGCGCGCCCCACGAAGCCCCGCCAAGCGCGGCTCCCGCCACGCCCGCAACGTATTTCTGCGGCGAGACGGCGAGCTCGGGAAACGAAACAACGCCTTGAACCGCGCCCGCTCCAACCGCTGGCATCGTGAACCTAGCTGCGGGAAGCCTTTGCGAAACCTTGCCCAACCAAACGGTTCCGACACGCGCTACGTTAGGCGCGAACGCCGCAACCGCGGGGCCAGCCACTTGAAAAGTAGTAACCGCGCCCAACAAAAACGCTTGCTCGCCAAAGTATTCACGCGACGCCTTGATCTCCGGAGTCTCCGCCGCTATCGCTTGCCCCAACGGTATTTCTCCTGCTACTACCCCGTAAGCCGTTCTCGCTGCGCCCCCGAATACCGCGCCAGCTCCAACGAAACCCGCTTCAAGAATGCCTGGAGGCGACCAAGCCCACGCGGTCCGCGCGCCCCAAACTACTGCGCCTTCTCCAGCAGACGGCGCTGGAAAAAAGCGAGAAGAAACTGGGTGCGACAAACGATATTTTTCTTGCGCTATCTCTGGCGCGTCAACCTCGAAATACTGTATGCCTTCGTCAGTCCAAACCGTTACCGTCCTCGTCCTAGGCAATTCCTCGCGCATTAAAGGAACGCCCAACGCTTGCGCACTCTTTGCTGCTATCGCTACGTTGGTTCCCGCAACCAAGTCCGCCATCGCCTGGTTACTCACGTTCAAGTAATCCGCGCGAGCCTGCAACTGCCGCGCCTCTACTCCCAAGCCCGCGAAAACCGGCGCGTAAGCAGTCCTTAAAGTAATAGCTCGAGCTTGAAGTTCTTGCCCACGATACTCTAAAACCGCTTGCTCCGCCCTAGCTTGCGAAAGCAAACCGCTTTCTTCAGGAAACAAGTAAGTTTCTTGCCCGTCAACCGAAACAAGGAAAGGCGCGTACTTTTCCTTGAAACCCGTTACGTCCGTTCGATACCCCGCTTTTTGCACTTCAAAAACAGCGGACTCCATGGCAGCCCGCGTTTTTATTACTTCGCTACGTTGCTGAAACTCTGAAACATCGGTTGACAATCCAGCCGCAAACATTTTGGTTTGTTTTTGTTCGATGGTCCACGCAAGAGGATGAAACAAGCCCTTAAACCAGTCCTTGCTGCCCGCCTGCGGAGTAAACTCGCGCGTTGAAAAACCTCGAGGCGCGTACTTCGACGACTGAAAACCTAGCTCTGGCGTCCAAACCATTCCAGCGTAAGCGTCCATCGGTTCCGCACGCTTTGCCGCCGCAACCGACGCGACTTGTAAGCCTTCGTAACCATAAACCTCGCCAGCAGCCGTCGTAAAGAACGCGCCAGGAGCCAACTCCAAACCCCTTGGGCCACCAGGCACTGGAACAGCACTCGGCGTTACGTCAGTACGCCTTATCGGAATCGCTTGACCCGTCGCCGTACCTCGGTAAACCACGCTATCAATAACTCGTTCTTCTCCCGCTGCTAGACCCGTTCCAGTCTTCACGCGTTCAACGCCAGTAATAGCTGCTTCTCGTTCAGCAGAACGAGGCGCCGCTTCCCGCGCAGCAAAAGCTTGTCCAGCTTCACTCCAAGCGCGTTGCCCCTCTCCGCTTGAAAAAGAAACAACACGGCCTTGTGCAGTAGCAATATAACCAGGGCCAGCCGAATACGGGTCGCCACCCACGCGATATAAAACGTGAACTCCCGCAGGAATGTTGACGGGCTGGCCCCGCGCGTCAACCTCAATAGAAGTAACGAAGCGGCCTCCCGACCTACTCTCGGCCTCGAACTGTTGAACGGCCATAAAGAAAAGGTATTGAAACGCCTTATTTAAGGCTTTCTAAAAGCAAGGGGAAGGGGGTTTCAAATGAAACCCCCTGGAGGGTATTCTATTGGTTCACAGCTTACCTGCGGTTCCTGCCTCTGCCGCCGCCTCCGCCGCCAAGCATGCCTCCACCCATGAAGATGGACACGCATAACCACAGCAACGAGACCACTACCAATAAGGTAACGATTCCTAGCGCAACAGAAAGCAAAGAGAAACCACTAGCGATTGCCGCAGTCGTGTTGTTGAACGCGCTAGAAGTGTTGCTAGCAAGTAGCGTCGGTGTAAGCGTGTTAAGCTGGCCCAACATCACGTTTGCGACTACCAAAAGCAAAACGATGGTTATCACGCCGATGATAACGCTCACCGTTTGACCAAGAAAGCCACGCGATTTCTTTTTCTTATTGCTTGCATCAGTCAAAATTGTTTTCGCCTCTTCGAAGCGTCATGCCTCTCGGCTTCCGCGAGTCGCCCTCGGTAAACACCGAGAACACCAAAACCACTCAAGAAAAGAGTCCTTAAAAGCGTTTGTTAACAAGCCTAAATCGGGGACAACCCACGCAAGGCCTCGCCCAACCCATAAACTAACGGCGCGAAAAAGTTCCAAACCGCTTGGCCAAACAACAACACCAAAACCCCTAGCCCTATGACAAGGCCCCAAAACTTTAAGTCATCTGAAAGCGTGGGGTGCAACGAATCACGCGCGGCAATCGGTTGACTGCCGCGTTGCTTAAATAAAAGAAACAAGGCGAGACAAAACCAAAACCAGCCGAAATCAAAGAAAATGAAGCGCGCGGCTTGCCCCAAGAAACCCAGGATTTCCCCGCCAAAAAACCAGGCAGCAACTACCACAATGATTACGATTCCCAGCTTCGCCAACGCACCCATTATTTAAGCAACTCCACAGGAAGCGCGTCAAACTCTTTCGGAGTCCGCTTACGCTTTTTTTCTTCCCTCGCTTCAAGACGCACTTCCGTCGCGTCAATCCCCGTCTTCTTTAATATGCTTCGCAAGTGGCTGGGGCTACGCTCCGTTAAAGCCGCAATCTTGTCTTGCGTCCAACCCTGCTTAATGAGTTCGGCCACGCAACGCGCTAAAGCGTCACTCGCTTTTTTCAAGCGCGGGTCATCCTCTGCTTCCTTCAACTTCAACTCGTAAGGCTTTTTCAAGTCGTCGTACTGCCGTTCTTCTTCTTCCGTCATCGCGTCAAACGTTATCACGTCCACGAAGTTCGGGCTCCTGCTGACGGCGTTAACGTAATCGTTTATTCCGAACTCGTGAATCGGCTTGTTGTGAAACAACGCACGCAACATCTTGTCATTGTCCGTAAAGTGCCAGACGTCTTTAGCGAACTGGTTTTTGTCGCGCCGCATTATCACGGCTACTCCGCGTTCGATTACATGAATCCAGAAAAGAATGCGGGGCCGCAAGTCCTTGTCAATCAACCCAAAACGTGGAATACAGAAAATGCTCGCCTTTCGTTGAAAACGACTCAAAACGTATAACTCGTTCAAGAACTTGTTTTCTTTCGTCGCCCAGTTCCGCGCGTACCCAATCCGCATTAACTCGTCAATCACTATCGCCGCGCCCACCGGCAACCCGTAAATCATTTCGTGAAGCGATGAAACCGAGGGGTCAAACAAAACGTTGCGCTTTAAATCGAACTTCTTGTCTATCTCTTTCCCAGCCTTTATCGCCAGCGTCGTCTTGCCTTCTCCCTCGTCGCCAGTAATGCATATCACTACGTCTTTCTTTCTAGCGATTCTCGACCTCGACGCCCTTCCAAGCTTTCCAAGACTACTGGCAGGCTCTGGCGTTCCTTCCTCGTCTTCCACCGATTCTTCAGCGTCATCCAAGTTTGGAAGCTCGTCCATCATTCTTTATTCACTTCCTTCGGTCCCACCCGCCACTTCTTGAGAAAGCGGTACAACCAAACCACGGCCATCCAAGACGCGCCTCCAAACGCGGCCCCAGTCAATAGTATCAAGTTCAAGTTTGGGTACGAAATAATGGCTTGACCTATCGCAGCCGCTCCTGCAAAAAGCAAAGCCAAGGTTAAGTCTTTCATTTCGCGGCCCTCCTAATCGCGCTCTCCAAATCGCGTTTTTCGCGGCGATGCATTCCAAGCCCCACGTCATCCTTCAGCTTGTACACCAACCTCATCAACTCGTTTGCCCGCTCCAAAAACAGTTTCGACGCGCCCACCGAACGAAACGGGTCCGTCTCTTTAAGACGCGACGCACGCTTTACTTCCCTATCCGCCATAATCAACGAGTTCGCAAGCACTACTTCAAACGCGACGCGCCGTTCCTTGTACGCGTCCGTAGTCTTTTCCTGCGTAATCTGTGGGTGAATCACGCGGTACATAATGCTTACGGCGTCAATAAAACTCAAAGCAACCGAGACATCGTAACGCGACAAAACAAGAAGGTCTTCGGCGCGAATCCTGGCCGCGTCAACTACCTTCATGTCTTGTAGACTCATGTTCCACTCGGTTTTTACAGAGTACTCTTCTTCAGCCATTCAAAACAAAAGCCTCTTATACCGGCGGCTTGGCCGCTGGCAACGAACCAATATTCGTTATGGTCGCTTCCAAGCTTTGAACGACGCCAGCTAGATTGCTTAAAGACGAGTCTAGTTCACGCACGCTTCCGCCAGTCAAGTAAATGAATGCCGCGCACGAAATAGCTACAACGACGATTGCGACGATTGCCGTCTTAAACCAAGGCGTTTCCGCTTGAAAACGCTTTGCTTGGTCTTCGCACGATTTCGCATACAAAATCTTCATTTGCTCGTCGTCTCTAATGCTGGCAACCAATTCAATGCCCGTCGAGTCAAGCGTCAACCCGATTGGTACAAGTGCTTGGCCGTCCAAGGACCCGTCTTCTTTTGTTTTGAGTTTCCAATTCGTTTTCTGGGTAATGTAACGGTACTCGCCATCTCCCACGATTAAAAGCTTTAAAACGCCTTTCTCGTCTTCAACGCCAGCAGGCGGCGGCAAAATAAATTCTCCAGTGCTCTTCATGACGTAAACGTAATCGCCGTTCGCACGCGTGTAAGGACGCAGTTGCTCCATGCCCGCGTCATGGATTTGGTTCTCGTCATGAACGCCGTACAAGTGAATAGTCAAAGGCCACTTCGTAGTCGGCAAAACATTTTGAATGCGCAGCTTAAACTTTTCAAAGTTCATGCTTCACGCCTTCGGTTCTTCTTTCGGCTCCGCCTTTACCGCTTCCTCTTCCGGTTTCACTTGTTCAAACAAAGCCTTCGGAATCGCCCGCGTGAAACCCGTCACCGAAACGGTTACGCCGTTCTCAAGCACTATCCCAGCCTGGCTCGTGCCCTTTACTTTTCCTGACGCTACCACCAAGTCGTAAGGCACCGGAATCAACATCTGTTGCCCCGTGTTTTGGTCGAACTGCGCTACCTGACGTTCCCGTATCAAAACGAAAACATATTCTTCTCCAACTTTCATGCTTCAAACCACCCCTCCCAATTCATTATTTCTTCATGTTAAGGAAGCTAAACACGCCCGGGCTCTGCGCTGGCGCTGACTGCCCGTATTCGAAAACGCTCGTGCTCTTCAAGTTCTTCGGGTGAATAAACTCGGCTTGCTGGCCGTCCTTCGCCTTCAAGAACGAGTACTCGATAAAGTTGGCTACCTGCGTCACAACAAACGCGTACTTGGTCGGCTTGAGGGCCACCCTGCGATAATTCAAGAAAAGAAACGTGTCCATCGTCAAACAATTATCCAAGATGTCGCGGTAAACTTGGGCCTCGCTCGCGTTAGACAATTTTATTACTTTAGACGTCAAATGCCGCAAGTACTCCATTACCTCGTAAACGCCTTGCTCGTTCAACAAAGCCTCGCGTTTGCCTGGCCTCCACGAAACCAAGCCATCTACATCAACCTCTGGGCAATCGCCCTTCAGAAAATGCTCCATGTCCGACAACTCTTTCTCGTCAGAAATAGCGAAGACCGCGAACTGCGGATGCAAAGAAGACGTGCCAGGAGCTTGAACGAATTGTGGCGCTCCTGACGCGGGGGCAGTTGGTTGACCTTCAGCCATAAAGTAAAAGCACAACAGACTCCTTTTTAAGGGTTTCGCAATACTTCTCTCGCAATTCTTGCCTCGCGTTCCGAAAAAGGCTCTCAAGCATTCAAATAGAATTAGAAGTATAGTAAAATCGTGTCCCCCCGCGCCCCGCATGAGCCAGGGCAATACTTTATTAGTAACTCTTGCCTTCCTTTTTTGGGGCGACAAAGAAATTGGAAGACGTCGAATGGCTGGCTCAACGCGGCAAGAGCAGGACCCCGAAGAAGCCCATCCCCCTGCCCATCAGCCAACAACAAATACTCGAACTAGCGCAGCCACTAGACGACTACGATCAGAGCCTAGTCTTCGGGTTGTACCTGTCAGGGGCACGAGTAAGCGAACTCTGCCAAGTCAAAACAACCGACTTCAGCATCGTCGCCGCGCCCGACGGAAACAAGCAAGTCAAGCTCTGGCTGAACACGCGCAAGAAGCGAAGCGGCACGCCCTTCCGAGAACTGCCCCTGCGGTCTTCAAGCGAGGTAGAAGAACGAATGCTTGCCTGCGTCCTGCGCCACAAGCTAACCTTTGAACGCCTGGGCCGAAAAGAAATGTACTCCTTGCACCCGGCAACCATCTGGAAAAAACTTTCCAAGCTCGAGTTCAAGACAAGCGTAATAGAGTTCCATCCATTACGCGTCGTCCCGAACCAAGTCCTGCACCTTTACCCGCACTTCCTGCGCCACTGCCGCGCAACGCACCTCGTTTCAGACTACGCCTTCGGCCCTTACCACCTCCAGCAATACATGGGTTGGTCGTCAAGCAGCCCGGCAATCGTTTACGTCAAACTAGACTGGCGCGAAGCAGACCGCCTCTTGCGCGGAGTAACTAGGCTTCAAGCACGTCAACGCCCGACAGCAGAAGAAGAATTAGACCAAGAAGCGTTGGGCTCCCACGAATCACAGACTGGCAACCAAGGAGGCGTTGACGGAATGGCCAAGCAAGAACAATAACCTGGAGACCAACTAGCCATATTCCCGCCCTTGAGTTCACAGATTTCGGCACAGTACTCCTTGTTTACGTTGGCTTGTTCCACAAAAACGAAAACAAGCAAGACCAACGCAATAAACAAAGGAATGAACGCTTTGGCCCCGAGCTCCTTCAATGCACTTCGAACCTCGCTCAAACCGCTTTCTTCCTCTGGCTCTGGCGCTGGTTCTGGTTCGCCACGAGCTAAACGCCCCAACCTCAAAAAATCAAAATCGTTCACTCGTCCACCCCCCTCTCGTTTAACGGGTTGAACAACGTCAACAAAAACAATACTACTACAACCGCTACCACCACCATAAACAAAGCC
>Ga0114919_10004670_pt1 | contig 10985 bp, 13 predicted proteins | sample BlataG_FD_88682 | JGI IMG/M metagenome (GOLD analysis project Ga0114919, IMG submission 88682) | Deep subsurface microbial communities from Black Sea to uncover new lineages of life (NeLLi) - Black_00105 metaG | ecosystem: Environmental > Aquatic > Marine > Oceanic > Sediment | place: Atlantic...
GGTTTAGCACTCATGTACCTGCTGATATATGGGCTGTTGTAACGAGAACTTTAAGTGGAACGATAGGCGATTTTGATGCTTTAGATACTGCTTTAGATACTGCACATGGTGCTGGTTCTTGGCTTACTGGCGGTGCTGGTGGAGCTACGATTCAAACGATACCATCAATTCCAAAAAATATAGATTTATCAGATAATAAGACTGTAAGAATTGCTCTGTATTTAAACGACCAAAATGACGATTTACCAACAACTGACGAAATAACACCTGGAACGATAACAATTGATAGAAGTGCCGATGGAGGAACTTCTTGGACTACTATAAGAAGTGCTGTTGCTTGTTTAGAGCATATTGGTGCTATTTACTACGATGAAGTTTTTAGTTCTGGAAACGGTTACGCTTCTTCTGACATGATTAGAATTACATTTAAAAGTCAAATAGTTACTATCTCAGCAAACGATCATGTAATAACAGATGCAACAAACGGAATGGTTTTCATTACGAGAATTGATTCTGGTTTAAGTGGTGGTGGACCAAGCGCAGGAGATATAGCTGATGCAGTTTGGGAAGAAGCTATTGTTGATCACTCAACAGATACTACATTTGGTGGAAAAAACCAAAAAGTCGTTCCTTCTGAAACAATAGGAGATTATAAAGCTACAGGATTTTCTACTCATGTAGCTGCTGATATATGGTCAGTAGGTACAAGAGTTATTACTGGAGGGGCTCTAACGACTCCAAACGACTACAAAGCAACTGGATTTAGTACTCATGTTCCAGCAGATATTTGGTCTGTTGTTACGAGAGCATTAACTGACAAAGCAGGTTTTACTATATCTGGTACAAAAACAACATTAGATGCTTTAAATGATATAACCATTACTCAAGTAAATACAGAAGTAGATAATGCATTGAATACAGCAATTCCTTTAACTCCAATTGCAGATTCTATTAATGAACGTATAAAACAAATAGATGAGAATCCAGCAGATTACAAAGCCACAGGGTTTAGCACACATGTTCCTGCTGATATATGGAGCGTAGGAACGAGAACAATTACTGGAGGAGCTTTGACAACTCCAGCTGACTATAAAGCTACAGGGTTTAGCACACATAATGCAGCTGATATATGGTCAGTAGGAACTAAAGTAATAACTGGCGGAGTTCTAACTACACCTAACGATTACAAGGCGACTGGATTTTCGGTGCCAAACGAGTACGATACAGTAATTGCAGCCTTACAAACAGATTTAGATAACCCAAGTCAATACATGGCTAATGTAAGTGCTTTAGCTTTAGAGGCTACAGTTCTATCAATTAAAGCTTTAACAGATAATTTACCAGTAGATACAGAATTAGAACTTATAAAGTTAAAAGGACTAGGTGGAATATGGTTAATCGCTGAATATCATCACGACGTAAACAACGACAACGATTACATAGAGTTCTGGCAATATGGTAATCAAGCAGACTTTGACAACGAAACTAAAGCAAATGCTGTAAATAAATGGCGACAAGATATAACTTATACAACTAATTTACCAGTCAAATCAAAATGGGATAAGATGATATAAATATGGGATTATTAAAATTTTTCGATAGGTTTCCACACAAACCACAAGCAGTTGAAGGTGGTACTGAAACAATTATCGAATACATTATAGATGAAGCAGTTATTCATGTTGAAGATGAAGACGAAGTTATTGTATATGTAGATGGGGGGGGGTAATGGATGAAGTTATTGTATATGTGGAGGATAGTTAATAATGAGTGAAAGTATAGATACAAAGATAAATATGTATAGAGGAGATAATTTTGATCGTCTTTACAAGTTTAAAAAATTATCAGATCTTACACCTTACATTTTAACTGGTGCAGAAATAATACTTACAGTTAGAAAAGGTTACGATTCACCAATTCTATTCCAATTAAAAAATACTTTAGCTGGTGGTGGATCTGACGAAATAGAAGACACAGATTTAGCTAACGGTCAATTTATGATTCATATAATACCTATTAATACAGCTTCAATGTTACCAGGTTTATATATATACGACATACAAATAAAATTAGCAGGAAAAACAAAAACTTATGTTAAAAATATGTTTAAATTACAAGGAGATGCAACGAATTAAATGTTAACTGAAAACGAAAATGGTAAACCAAGAAGACCATTTAAAGCAACGAGAGAACCTATAATTCTTAAAATGGATGAGAACCTTTACGATCTCGATCCAGTTCTTAAACAAATGAGATATTCTATGATTAAGAATACTGCGCCTAATAGAGAATTTGCTTTTTATAACGATTCAATATCTCAAACAATGACAGAGATTACTTCTGCTGTAATGGTCGGTGATGGTCCTCATAATACTGTTGATCATAAACTTCACGGAAAACAAGCTTTAGAAATAATCGAAAATTGGAACATGGAGATAAATGTAAACGGTAGAACTGTCGAAGATTATATGAGATCTGTTTGGTTTGACGAAGTAGTTCATGCAGATTCTTACTGGAGAGTAGCAATCAATCCAAAATTGTACGAAAATCGAGTTGATATTCAAAGAATAGATCCAAAAACGATCACAAAAGTAAAAGATCCGAAAATGGGATGGAGAGCTTTGATACAAAGCGTTCCAAATTACAAAAGTTACAGCACAGAAGCACAATTTTATAGAAATGTTGTAAAAGATAAAATATACTTATCGCCGATAGATATATCTGGTAATAGAGGATCTAGTTATAACCTAGATATAACTATTCCAGACAAACCAAATGTAGTTTTACGAACTTCTTATTTCATAAAACCTCCAGTTGGTTCTATTTTACATTTTATTACTGGTAAAAGATGGACATTTTATTTTATGAGAAAATTTGCTCAGAAACATTGGGCTCCGTTCTTAGTAGCTTTAATAGGAGATCCAAACAGCAACTTTTATCCAGATGAACCAGAAGCTATGACTGAGGCAATAGAATATGTTCAAAAAATATTACCAAAAGTTTCTAACTGGGGAGGTGTAGCTTTACCAGGAATTATAAACTTAAAAACTTTAGACACTCAATCAGCTAAATCGGCACAAATCTATCGAGATGCTATAGAATTATATAATAAAGAGATTATGTGGGGATTATACGCTAGTATGGCTCAAAGGGATGCTTCTGGTAACGAACAATCGACACAAAGGGGAATACTCGATGCTTTTTACACTTTCTTAGAAACTATGAGACGTAAGTATAGTAATACACTTACAAGGTTTTATTCTAAGTGTTTATTACCTGCATGGGGTATAAAAGATATAAAACAGAAAAACATCAAAACAGAATTTAGTCCTTTAAAGAGAAGTGGTTATTTAGAAATAGCGCAAGCAATCGAAAGATTGAATACTATTGGTCTTTTCAAAGACGATAACGAAGCAAGAAAAGCTGGTTCAATTGTTTTTGCTCATCTTACAGCTTTAACTGACGAGGAAAACAAACCAAGAGGACAAAAACTAATGAAAGAATTAAACGAATCAGGTTCTGCATTTGGTGGAAATTCGCAAAGAAACCCACAAGCTACAAGAAGTACAACAACATTAGAAGACGATATAGGTGCGAGACTTTTAAATCACATAAGAAGAGAATGATTAAAATGGGAGAATCAATCGGATAAGCTGAGAAATAGTGAAAAAAACACTCAGAAATCTTATAGAAGAAGATATAGATAAAGTAATGAATAACGAAAAAATTAATGATAAAAATTTTTTCTTTTTGATTTTACACTATCTATTAGAACACGAACACATAAATTTGATGGAAGTTAAGGATTTATCCATAGAATTAAACGATGAATACGAACAATTTTTAAAGGAATTTGACGAAGAATTAATTTCTTCTAACGGAGAAATTATAGATGTATTGAGAAATGGTGTTGGAAAATTTTGGAAACGTGTACAGCCTATTTTAAATAAAATTAACGAATTAAAATGACTACAGTAAGAACAACTCTAACTAAATTCTTAAAATTCTTAAAAGCTTTAGAAGATGGAACAGTAAACGATAAAGCTTACGATAAAATTAAGAAGACTTTGAGATTTTCTTTAGATAGAAATGTTTTTGGGCACATGCAACACGAAGGTAATGTATTTGAAATTCCTACTCAAACAGATTTAGAACTTTTAATAATGAGTGGAGGTCGTTCACATAAACCTGGACAACCGAGAGAATCTCATTATTCTAAAGAATACCTTAGAAAGAAAAGGGCATTAAATTTACCTGCACATGAATGGAAGCAAAAAGGGTTTAGAGAAGGAACAGAAGTTATAAAACAAGCTGGTAGAGTTATTATGAGAGTTCCTTCTGATAAAACAACATCCAGAGGTTATAACTATGGTCCGATTCACGAATCTAAAAAATCTGTGTTAAAATACGCTTTTCTTTCGGCTTGGTCGCAAATAATTGACGATATAGTACAAACATATGCAGATGAGGTGAGATGAGTATAAGTTGGGAAAATATAAGGGTTAACCTTAAAGATAGGGCTAAAAAAGCTAAAGGAGATATTGACGATTCTTATTTAGATAAGAAGTTCTATAGAGATACTAACGGGAAATTTTTTCCATGTAAATGGTGTGGAAAATATATGTACATGCATAATTTAGATCGAAAGAAGCGTAAAATTCTATTATCTTGTAATACAGACGACTGCATTGGAAATGCTGATTTAGATGAAACATGGAGAAGAGCAAAATTAAGAAAAATGGGCTACGATTCAGATAGAGTACTTGGTCCACAGAAGATAATAACTAAACACAAAACAAGCTTTAATTATTTTGATGAAAAAGGCTATGTTTAACAGAAGTATATAATTTTGTAAACATTTAAATAAGAATTACAATATTATATTATTAAGTATGGAAAACTTTATAGACAATAAAATTGATCTCTCACTGGAAAAGTTAGAAGAGCAAGATGGCAAATTCTACTTCGTAGGCGAAGCTTTAACGCAGGACTACGAGAGCGAAGATGGTCTTAAAGCTCTTTCTGAGAAACTTGTGAATAAACACTTTACATGGAGACACAGACATCCTATAGAGAAAGTTCACAAAGAAAATCATGTGTATGGGATTGTTAGAGATTCTTCAGTAAAGGAAAAACTAATGGTTAAAGTTGAAATGTATGACCATACCGAAGATCACAGAAAACTAATCGAGGATATAAAGTTAAGGGATTTTGTAAACGATCCTCTTTCCTTGTCTATGCATTATAGAACATACCTTAATGAGAAAGGGGAAAAAATACACTACGATGTTTTTGAATTGGCGGGTACTCCGTATCCACATTGTAAAGAATGTCAAATAATAGAAACTGGTGTAATAAAAATGACAAAGAACGAAAAAATTGAACCAATTGAACCTGAAGAAGATGAAGTTAAATTATCTAAAGCTCTTGAAAAAATTGAAGAATTGGAAAAAGAGCTTAACGGTAAAACTAAGGCTTTTGAGGATTTGAATTGTAAGTTTGAAAAAATAGACAAGGAGCTCGAAGAGAAGGAAAATAAAGAGAAATCTTTAGAAGATAGGGTTTTGGAATTAGAAAGTACAATAAAATTTTTAGAAACTAAAAAACCGATCTTAGACAAACTCTTAGAAGCAGACTCTACTATTGACGAAAAACAATCAGCATGGCTTAAAACAGAAAATGTTTCTTATTTAAAAAACAGACTCGAAGAAGCTTTAAAGAAAGCTGAGTCTCAAATAATAGTTACTGAATTAGAAGAAACTGCTGAAAAAGCACAAGCTGAGATAGAAAAAGAAAAAACAAAAGTTGAAGAAGTATCTTACGAAAAGTTTACTAGCCAAATTGGTAAAGTAGGCGAAAAACGTACATAAAATAAAAAAAATAAACAAAAAAAAATAAAAAGTGATTAATAAATGTCAGATCAATACCCCGCAAGGGGACCAACAATAGACTGGGAAGGTATCACTTCTGTAAGTAAAGGTAGTTATCGACTTCATACTGGTTATGGAGCAGATTTTGGAGAACCACTTCAATTAAAAGGAACTGGTTTAAAAGCTACCCCTATTTTAAAGAGACCTGTACAATCTTACCAGGGAACAGCTGGAGCAACTGAATGTTTTGGCGCTTCGTTAAACATTAAAGTGGCTATAGATACTTATACTGCTGAAGACTTTGCTTTAAAAGGTCCTCATGTAAGAAAAAGAGATATAACTGCTTTATTGATAGGAGCTATCAAAGCTAAGAACGTAGGAACAGAAGATATTGAAATAAATAGAACTATAACTCCTGCAGACGGTGGATTCGATAAAATGGCTACAACTGGACAATACTCATACGGGAAAACTCTTATGAGGATTAAAGCTAAGAAATTTGGTTACATTTGGGTTAATGCAGATTATGAAAAACCGAGGATTTAAAAGGTGAAAAAATAAATGACAGAACAAATAGGTAATTTATCAGATAACATGTTAGTTCCTGCATATTTAAGGGAACAATATTTAAAGTTAGTTGATGAATACGATACGAAATGGCAGCCTTTATTCTCATTAATGATGCCTAGAGTTATTGCCGAAGGCAGAGGCTCTAAACATTACTGGACTAGACCAAGAATGGCTGATCCCCAAATGATTGCTAAGTTTTACGAGAACGATGATAGAATCGAGCCAATGGCTCACCCACACGCACGTGTTTGGACATATAATACTAGAATGACTGGAAATATGTTCCGTAGGAACAAAAGATTGTTTGCTGGAGATTTTCAAGGTGGAATTCTTGAAAGGGCTCACGCTAGACTCTTAGAAAATTTAACTAAATCAATAGATCGTAACATTGAATATACCTTATGTCAATTTGCATTAGGTAACATAAACACAATGGAAGAATTCACAAATCAAGATTTAAACCGACAAGCTTACTGTGATATAGATGCAGGAACTTTTAGAGGTGTAGATGCAGTTGCGAGTGGAGACTTAGGTGGAGTTAGATGGGATGATTTTAGTGGTGGAGCAGGTAATCATGCTAATGTTTTTGAAGAAATAGCATTTTTAACTGAGAGATTTGAATACTTATCTGGTGAATCGCCTACTATATTTTATATAGGTAGGAAAACCGCATTAGCATTAGAAAAGAACGAAAACTTACTTCAAAGATTAATATACTTCCACGACACTACAGATGGTGTTTTAGGAGCTACAATTCAAGGTTTAAAATTAGTTAAAGTAACTGGACAAACCTATAAAGAAGTTCCAGGTGTTGACACATTAGATGAAGGCTATCCAGGAAAAGGCGATTATTTAGAACTTGATTGGACTCATCTAAATCGTAGAGATATGATGGCGCTACCAAGTGGAATCGGTGATCCAACAGGATATTTCTACGAATGGGGAATAATAACCAACGGAAATGCTGGTGAAGTAGCATGTGGATGGGTAGACGAAGATCATCAAGCGAGAGGAAGTCCAACATCAATCTTTATTGAGCAATGGGACGAAAAAAATCCTAAACAAGTGTTCACAACTGCAAAGTTAGAATACTGCCCAGAAGTCTACGACTATTCTAAGATAATGTGCGTTAGGAAATTATCAAGATATACTTAAAGTGATTAGTATTGGCTAGTTTCATAGAAAAAAGCGATATTGTTGCATGGGTTCAACTTCAATTAGAAGATTTTGTAGCTGACGATCTACCTCAAATTATAGTAGATATGGCTACTTCTAAAGTTTTAGGAGAACTAGTTAAAAGGAGAGTTAAAATTCTTCCAACAGAAGATGATTCAAATCATTTTCTTAAATTTGCGACAATGAGTTTTGCTTTGGAACTATTATGCAAATCAAGAAAAATCACTCAATCATCGGGGGATATTTTAAAAGATAGATTTGGCGATGTACGCCACGATTATCAACGAAGTAATCCTTTGTTTTTCTTTGCTCAAGGAACAAGCGAAAGTTTCATGGCTTTATTGCCTTACGAAACTTTTCGAATGTATGGATATGCATATTGCGATTCTTATGTAAAAAGAGCATATTACGATAGAACTGGTTACACATTACCACAAGGAAGTATTGGTTTTGATAAAACATCTCGAGGATCCGGATGGGAAATTGACGAAGAAACTATTGAATTAGCTGATGACGAGAGTTTTGACGACATAAGCGGTGAAGATTTTTAATGTGGTTGCATAACAATTTAAACACAACAAAAATTCAAGCTTATAACGAAAAACCTATTGTTAGAGACACTGGAGGATTAACTAAAAGAGAAGATTACGATACTTTATATCTTAGAATCTTGATAATACCTGAATTTGGTCGTTTTAGACAAAAAAAAGAAGGTAGGTTCGAAGAACTAATATTACATTTCCAAGTATCTAAAAGCGAATTAAATAAGAAAAAATTTACTATTGAAATTGGTAAAACTCATATAATATTTAACAACATAGATTATAAGGTTATAAGGGTTCAAGATGCTTCATTTATGGCTGGTGTTCAGTTGTACGATTGTTATAGTAAAAGAGTTATGCCAGTTGAGAGTTTAATATAATGTCAGACACAGAAATAAGAAATGCACTTGTTGACGATATAAATGGATTAGATTTTACTTATCAAGATCTAGATCCACAAGTTAAAGTGTATAGATACGGAGAAGGGTTTTCAAGAATTAACCCAACTATAATGGTAGGATTTTTACCATCTAATAGGAAAAGATTTCAATCTGTTAGCGATATTATAGGTAAAGCAGAAGGAGATTATTACAGATACGGTTATTGTCGAGTTGAACTTTGTACTATTCATTGTTATTGTCAAGAAGAACATAAAGATGCAACAAAAACGACAGCGATTAACGGAAGACTTCTGTGTGAATTTATAGCTAATAAATGCTTAGAGAGAGTTTTAAAAGTATGGGAAAATATTTTATTTGATTACAATGCTTCTTTCGATAGAAAAGACACTATACCAGTCTTAAGGGATTTATCTTTTTATGACGAAATCAGCGAAACACAGATTTACAATTACGATATTGATGTATATTTAAGAATACCTCACACATGGAATAAAGTTCCTGAGGAGTATGACGAAGAAGGCGACCTAGCTAATATAGCTAGTATAGAAGAATTAAAAGAATTAAATAGTAATAATAAAAAACAAATAATAATAAGGTACGAAGAATAATGGGAGAATTTATCACAATATTTATGGGTGCATCTGCTGTAGCTCCTGCTGCAGTTGAGTACGATAAATCAATGATAGTTGGAGACGGTTCAAGTCAATTAGCTTCTTCTAAATTATATGCTGTTACTAACGAAGACTGGCAAACACAATTAGAAGACGATGGTTTTAGCACATCTGATCAAATATATAATTCAACTGCTGACTTTTTCTCTGCTTCGCCAACTCCAGAAAATCTATTTGTTTATGCTTATGTAGCTGGATCTGATACAGATTACAACGACATGATGCTAACAAAAATAGACGACACTACATGGGAAATTCCTTCTAAACCTCCTGAGGGTTTCGCCCCTGGTGGAACTGGAGAAAAAAAGGTTAGATTTTATGGATGCCCAAAAGGAACAGGATTCCAGTGGAACTATCAAGATGGATCTGTAGGTCAAGCTTGGACAGAAGTAAAAGATTCACAGGATAAATGGAACGGTCAATTAAGGTTTCCTAACGGTTTAACTGGTATTAGTGGTCCTGTAGTAATTGAAGGTAATTTGGGTACTAATTGCAAGATTACAGTTGATTTTACAATAGATCCGAACAAAGGCGGTGTAGGCGAAAAAATAACTGAATACGATATTAACATGGTTTCTTTAGCTCTCGAAAACGAACAAAATATTAAAAATTATAGTACTAATGTGTTTGGAACTAGTCAAGTTAACGATCTCGATACTATGATGAGCGCTATCGCAGGAAAGCAATGTATATTTTTCTACGCTACTCCTGGTGATGCTAATCCAGATGATTTAATCACTGGTGGTGGTGGTATTAAATGGGGAAGTTTAAAAAGTATAGTTGGACAAAGAGAAGATTTTGTTCATTTTAAAGCTAAACCATCTGTTACAAAGGACGACATGGCTTCTGGATTAATGGGAATGACATCATCAACTCATCCTCATACGACTATGGGATTTGCGAGACCACATATGGCTATAGCAGAACAAGAACCTATTTTAAACCAAGGTAAATGGAAAGATGCCCAAACAAATTATATAATTCAGACAAATTTCTTAGCTGGTAAACCCTTTATGGTTGTAAGGGGATGGACGTTCGGTACTGATGTTAATTCAGACAGAATAAATGCAGTAAGATGTAAATATATAATTTTACAAACTTTAAGAAATGGTATTTATTCGTTAATTTCGAGCAGAACTGTTAGAATGAGTTATAAAGGAATAGTTAAACTAGAAGAACATATTAAGGGTATATTTGCTGGATTAGTATCAAACGACATAGTAGATAGTTTTGCTTATGTAAGAATTCCTTTAAAATACGACTTCTTAGCTAATAATGATGCAGCTAAATTAGCAAATGCTAAAAGTGAAATCAGTGGTATCAGAATAGGGTATTATTGGAATAGATCCTTAGAAGAAATTGTAGTTACAGCACTAATAAACGAGGCAGTCTAAAAATGGTAAATATTAATACTGATTTTTTGAGATGGGAAGTTAAGCCAGTTTGGATAGTTGTAGTTAAATCAGAAATAACAGGAAGTGTAGCTGAGTACGAATTTGAAATTCTTGGCTTAAATAGATCTGCTGGTGATATTAGTAGAAACTGGGAGAAAGTTCATTCGGTTGAACAATTTAACCAAGGTCGTATAGCTAAACCAACTGATATGACGATAACAGTAGCTCTAAAAGAAAACGGAAACTCTTTCGAAGCTATGAGAAGAATTTCAAAAGGTGCTATTGAATTTGATATTCGATGCGATTTAATTAACGATGTTACGAGTCACAGTGATTCACCTACGATAAATATAGCAGGTAA
>Ga0114919_10004671_pt1 | contig 10984 bp, 8 predicted proteins | sample BlataG_FD_88682 | JGI IMG/M metagenome (GOLD analysis project Ga0114919, IMG submission 88682) | Deep subsurface microbial communities from Black Sea to uncover new lineages of life (NeLLi) - Black_00105 metaG | ecosystem: Environmental > Aquatic > Marine > Oceanic > Sediment | place: Atlantic...
AAAAGTTTTTTTCGGATTTTTTTTGCACCGGCTGTATGGGAAAACTGGCCGAAAATGCCCATACGCACAAAAAAAGGCTGCGAGCCGAAACTCGCAGCCCTTATCCACATATAGCTTAATTCTGTCAAACAAACAAAAAAAATGGTTAAAGTAATACTTACGGCTAAAACTTCCAAACAATGCCCGTACCAATGGCCCAGGCGTCGCCCGTAATTTGGTACTCGACGTTTAGAAGAGTGTTTTCGGCGATGTCAACCTGTGCACCGATATAGCCACCAAATTCTGATTCTTCTTCCACATCAATGGAGTCTTTTCCACCAGGGTACTTCACATCAAAATCTCCGTTAATATACTGCAGGAATGGGCCGCCATACAAAGACCAGCCTTCCATCTTATAAGTCGGTCCTGCAGCAATCAGGATTTCGTATGTGTCGATTTCACCGGTGACGTCAGGCTCAAATTCATCCTCAGTTTGTATCCAGCCAATTTGAAACAGTGTGCCCCATGTAAGGTCGCCATCCTGAGCAAGGGTTGCCTTTGCACCTAAACCAAAGGCAAACTGCATATCACCGTTGAAATCAATATCAAAATCTGAATCTTTGACATCGGCTTGTGCACCACCAAGGCGTATAAATCCTTCTATCTTGTCAGTAAAGCCATAGCCAAGATTGGCAACGAATATATTTGTCTTGACGCCTTCGAGCGTCTCACTCATGCCTGACTCGCTTAATTCGACATCCGTTTCGCTATAACCATACTCGACGCCGACACTAAATTGACCTTGTTTTAGACCAGCCATCGGAGGTCCCATTGGTTGTATTGCCAGAGCAGCCGAACTGCACAAACCGACCACCACAAGCACAGCACCTAATAATAACATTTTCTTTTCCATAATCGATTCCTTTCATAAATTTACGAACACCACGGCACTAATTTAGCGTAATTTACATTACACAAATCACACCCGGCCATTTCTCGACGTATATATGTAAACCCCATCTCACGCTTTTATTGTGCGAATATACTGTTTTGGTGGGTACAAATCAAATAAAAAAAAGTTTTTTTTCAGCATTTTGTAAAAAAATATTTGCAAACACCTCACAAAGCAAAGTTCAGATAAATTTCGATAGTTTTGTGTATCTTGCGTATCTTACGTATCTTGCGTATAATATACTCGATGCTTGAGGACAGGACCGATAAAACGTTGTTTCGCCGCTCGGAACAGGCCAATATAGCGTCGGCGGCACCGCTGGCGGTCCGGATGAGGCCGAGAAAGCTCGATGAATTCCTCGGGCAAAGACACTTTCTTGGGTCCGATAAATTGCTGACGAGGATGCTCGAGGCCGACAAGCTAAGCAGTCTGATATTTTACGGCCCGCCCGGGGTGGGCAAAACATCGCTGGCAACAGTAATTTCAAATTATACAAAGGCCGAGTTCCACTATCTCTGTGCGCCGTCGGCAAGCGTCAAGGACATTCGACAGATAATCGCTGTCGCCCGCGACAGACTCGCCGCCAGCGGCCAACGAACGGTGCTTTTTATCGATGACATCCACCGCTTTAACCGCGCTCAGCAGGATGTTTTATTAGATGATGTCGAAGCAGGGGTGTTAATCCTCATAGGCGCCACTACGGAAAATCCGTTTTTTTCGGTCAATTCACCTTTGATTTCCCGCAGCACCATCTTTCATTTTGAGCCGCTCGTCACCGAAGACATTTTACAATTACTGAAAACCGCAATTGCCGATGCCGAGCGAGGGCTCGGAAAATTTAATATCCAGGCAAACGAGGCGGCGCTGAAATTTCTGTCGGTGACCAGCGATGGCGATGCCCGAAAGGCCCTGACAGCCCTGGAGGTAGGGGTATTGTCACAGGCTGCCCATCAGGGCAAGGCAAAAATAAAATTTGATTTAGAAGTTGCGAAAGAGTCGATACAACAAAAGACGATTGTCTACGATGGCACCGGTGATACGCACTACGATTTGGCAAGCGCCTTGCAGAAGAGTATGCGAGGCAGCGACCCTGATGCGACTGTTTACTGGCTTGCCCGTATGATAGCCGGTGGTGAGGACACGCGTTTTATTGCCAGGCGGATTGCGGTTTGTGCAGCCGAAGACGTCGGAAATGCCGACCCAACGGCCACGGTTTTGGCTGCTGCGGCCGTGCAGATATCCGAATTTGTGGGCCTGCCCGAAGCTCAACTGGCGCTGGCGCAGGCGGCTTTGTATGTTGCCTGTGCACCAAAATCAAATGCGGCAGCTTCGGCCATCTGGCAAGCGCTGGCCGACGTAAAACACGAGCCGACGATACCAGTGCCAAAGCACCTGAAGGACAGCCATTACCCGGCTGCTAAAAAGGCGGGTTTTGGGGTTGATTACAAGTACCCGCACAACTTTAAGGATGGTTTCGTGCCACAGGAGTACCTCTCGGCGACGATGAAGAAAAAATATTACAAACCAAAAGAAATTGGGTATGAAAAAAATATTAAGCGTTATTTACAAAAGCTGCAAACCCTGATAAATTCGTGGAACGTGAATCGTGAACCCCATTAGAAATTATATACCGAGGAACAACAGGATACAAAAAGGCGAAAGTCTCTAACGGGGTGAATCGTGAATCGAACGATGGGATACGAAATATGGACAAGGAGCAGTTACGCCGCAAGTTGCAGAAGTGCCTGCTTGCTATACCACCGGAGCACAGGAGCGAAAAAAGCAAAAAAGCATGCCGGAATTTGATATCAACACCACAATTTCAAAGTGCATCAGTGATTATGATGTATCTATCCCTTCCGCACGAGGTTGATACTTCCGAGGCTATACTTTGTGCCTGGCAACTCGGCAAGACAGTGTTAGTGCCGAAGATTTCCTGGCAGCAAAGGCATATGATACCGGTGCAGATAAATTCTCTGGAGACCGGCTTTTCGACCGCGGTTGCGGGCCTGCGAAATCCCGTAACGGGCGTTCCGATGCCGATTGAAGAGATTGATTTGGTGGTTACGCCGGGGTTAGGGTTTGACGCCAAGGGCAATCGGCTTGGCCGTGGCGGCTCATATTACGACAGGTTCTTCGCTAACAATGAACTCAAAGCCCATCGATGCGGCTTTGCCTTTGCTGAGCAGCAGATTGACTCGATACCGGTAAAGGAGTATGATGAACCGGTAGATTTTTTAGTAACTGATGAGACAGTAATTTATTTTTAAGTGAGCTAAAGATGTAGGGTGGGCTTTAGCCCACCATTGCAAGAGCGAAGAACAAAGGTGGGGCAAGCCCCACCCTACAGTTGGATGCTCGCTGCCCGTAAAAGAAGAAAATCGAAAATGGCATCGGACTTTGGCGAGCTCATTATCGAGAAGGAGAATTAAGATGGCACGTTATCCTTTCGGTTCTTATGGCAGACGTGGCCGTAGCAGGCGAAGATGGGCGTATATCATAACAGCGGCGCTTATTATTGCTGTGGTGATTGTTGTGATTTTGCGTCATCGTTCTTCCGGCAAAAACGAGGACGAACTGGTCGGTACCAATTTGAAGAATGCAACAGTCCCGCCTGAGCCAAAGCGAGAGCTTGAACCGGCCCCCGAGTTAATCGAGGAGGGCCCGGAACCAGCTTCGGAACCCGACCCCAAAGCGACTGAGATTATCGCCGAAGCTATGGCATTAATCAGCGAAGAGCCCAGCAAGGTTATAGGTGCGCGTGACAGACTTAATGAGGTATTAGCAATACCTGTGAGCCGCCAGCAGCGAGCGTTTGTTAAAGGGCAGCTTTCCGAGCTTGCCGATAAGTGGCTGTTTAGCAGGACCATTTTCCCACAGGACACGCTTTGTAGCACTTACAAGGTCAAGCCGGGTGACCAACTCAGAACAATCGGCAGGCAGCACAAGATGCCGTATGAGATTCTTATGGAGATTAACAACATTCCTCGTGCTGAAGCCCTGCAGGCCGGAGAGACAATAAAGGTTATCAACGGCCCGTTCCACGCCAGGGTATATCGTTCAACTTTCACGATGGATTTGTATCTTCAGAACACTTTCGTAAGAAGTTTCCCCGCAGGTCTGGGCAAGCCGGGTATGGAAACGCCGACAGGACTCTGGCTCGTCAAGTTAGGCGGCAAACTGATATCGCCTACCTGGACCGACCCTGTTACCAGCAAAACCTATCAGGCTGAGGACCCGGATTATCCTCTGGGTTCGAGATGGATAGGGCTGGAAGGTCTAAAAGGAGATGCCAAAGGCAGGACCGGCTTTGCCATTCACGGCACGAAAGCCCCCCACCAAATCGGCACTGCGGATTCGCAAGGATGTATTCGCCTGCACAATGGCGATGCAATACTGCTCTATAACTTATTGGAGCCGGGCTATTCGCAAGTAGAAGTAGTAGAGTAGTGAATTTTAAAGAAAAGTAACCCTATCCAAGCTTTTGGCTTTTCTCTTTTGTCTTTTGTATGCTAAGCGTGTTTCTTTCCCAGAATACGCCGTCACTGTAGCCCTGGATTGTTGTATCAAGCTCAGCTAAGTGCAGGCGTTTGGCAGCAAGCAGACAATATTCCTTCTCAATTTCAACGCCTAAGAATTTACGATTCAGTTTCTTGGCTGTCACCGGGCTGGAGCCGACGCCCATAAAGGGGTCAAAGACAAAACCGTTTCTGTTTGTACTTGCCAGGATTAATTTTGCCAGGAGTTTTTCCGGCTTTTGCGTCGGGTGGTCCGTGTTCTCCGGCATCGACCAGAAGGGCACCGTTATATCGTTCCACAGATTTGATGGGTGTGTCAGGCGAAATTGGCCTTCGGATGAAACCTGCCAGTCTTTCGGTTCGCCGTTGGTGTCGGTATATGGTGCTAAAACTTTTCGCTTTAGCTTTACATCTTCCACATTGAATACATAGTCGTCTGAAACGGTGGCGAACCAGATGTCTTCCGAGGTGTTTTTGAAGTTTCTTTTTGCACCTCTGCCTTTTTCTCTCTCCCAGGTAATGCGATTGCGCACCTTAAAATATTTTTCCAAAATAAGATGGACTGCTGTTGAGGAATACCACTCACAGCAGACATAGACGGAGGCGTTTGTCTTCAGCGTCGGTAATAACCCAAGTAAGCCGCTTTCGAACCATTCGGCGTATTTATGGATGCTTTTTTTCTTAAAGCTGGTTGACTTAAAGGTCTTGTCGAGATTGTAGGGTGGGTCCAATATCAGCAAATCGACAAAGTTCGTCGGCAGGAAATCAAGAATTTCAAAAATATCCTGGTTTACTATTTTGTTCTCAATAGTATTTATATCAACAGGTTCGGAAATGCGAATTAAATCCCTTCTGTAGCGCTCTCTTTCTGCTGTACTGAGTGTTAGCGTCCGATTTCGACCTGCTCGAACCTTACTCAAGCCCGTGTCCTTTTATGCTGATTCTTTTTTTGCTTTTTGTTTTGCGGTGAACAATTCGGCCTTGCCTTCGACTATATCGCGGGTAATTACATACTTAGCGGGCTTTGCTTCTTCCGGCAGTTGGTACATCAAATCAACCATCAGCTCCTCGGCAATCGAGCGCAGTGCCCTGGCACCGGTGTCACGCTTGAGGGCTTTTTGCGCCAGTGCGTGTAAGCCGTCTGTCGTAAATTCAAGCTCCGCATTTTCCATCTCGAAGAACTTTTGATACTGCTTGATGAGCGCATTCTTCGGCTTGGTCAGTATGTCGATGAGCGCATCCTCATCGAGGGCCGAGAGAGTCGTAATTACCGGCAGCCGGCCCACCATTTCAGGAATCATCCCGTACTCGATGATGTCTTCCGGTATGACCTGCTGTATTATGTCACTGTACTCGCTTTTTTCATCGGTTCGTCCGGCCAGTTCCGAATCGAAGCCTATCATTTTTTGGCCAAGTCGCTTCTTTGTAATATTTTCCAGACCCACAAACGTCCCGCCGCATATAAAAAGTATCTGCGTTGTGTCAAGTTGTATGTAGGATTGCTCCGGATGTTTTCTTCCGCCTTGTGGGGGAATGTTGGCAATAGTTCCTTCGAGCATCTTCAACAGCGCCTGCTGGACGCCTTCGCCGGAGACGTCGCGGGTAATCGAAACGTTCTGATATGTCTTGCCGACCTTATCGATTTCATCTATATAGACGATACCTCGTTGTGCAGCCTCTATATCATAGTCGGCAGACTGCAGCAGTCGCAGCAGGAAGTTTTCAACATCTTCACCGACGTAGCCGGCCTCGGTAACGGTGGTCGCATCGCATATTGCAAATGGCACTTTCAATCTGTTGGCAAGCGTGCGGGCGAGCAGCGTTTTGCCGGAGCCGGTCGGGCCTATTAAAAGAACGTTGGATTTGTCAATCTCAACATCGCTGTCGTCACTGTCGGTATGCAGCAGCCGTTTATAGTGGTTGTGAACCGCCACCGAGAGATATTTTTTTGCGTGCTCCTGACTGATTACATACTGGTCCAGATATTCTTTTATCTCTCTGGGCCTGGGCATCTCTTTAAGACTGAGCACGGGGGTGCTGAGTTGTCTGCGGTTTTGCTGGATGATGTTATGGCACAGATCGACGCATTCAGGACATATAAAGACCTGGTTCGGGCCTTCTATGAACGCATCAGTCCGACTTGCCGACCGACCACAGAAATTACATATCGCCCTGGGTCTTTTACTATTCGTTCGCTTGGCCATTATTATCTTCCTAATTATACGTTAAACCTTGTTTTTTGTGCTTTATACATTGTAATTTAGCCAAACTCTTTAGCCAAGTTATTTATCGACCTCCATCGTTGTTTGTATCATTTTTATTTACTCAACTTGACTGACTTTTAGACTGTCATGCTGAGCCCCGCAGCTTCGATTTGCGAAGCAAACGGTGGGGCGAAGCATCTGGCCTTAGAATAGAGTTTTTGCTTCGTTGCGAATGTGAGATTCTTCGCTGCGCTCAGAATGACAAGCTGCGTATGCTCTTGTCAAAGCTATACTTATGGAAAAACCAATCAAGTTGAGTTATTTAGTTATTTTGTGTGTTAACTGACTCTTCTTGAGCGTCAGCGTTTCAATGAGCTCGTTATCAATGTTGATAATCTGGAAAGTTACTTGCGGGTCACGTATGGTCGTGTCGAAGGAGAGTAATCCGAAGGAACACTTCTTATTATAACCGAATAAAGCACCCGGCATCAGGTTGTGTGTGTGGATGTTGGTCAGTCTTGAACTTTCGAACTCATACAGGTCATATCCGTTCGGCCGTTCAATCTTCCATGCGTCGCTGCGATGCCGGTCGGCTGAGATAAGCAATACCCCGTCAATCTTGTTTTCTTCGAGAAAGGAAATGATTTCTTCACGTTCCTGCTTGTATCCCTGCCAGGGGTCGAGACTGCCGGGCTTGGTGCCGAAGGCCCAGGGCACAGGTGAGGCGAGGACCTTGAAGGTTGCCTTAGAAGCTTTCAGCTTTTTGAATAGCCATTTTTTCTGGGCGGGCCCCAGCATGGAAGGATTGTCTTTCTTCGGGTCGGTGCGGTAGTAGCGGCCGTCCAGCATAAAAAAGTCCACGTCAGCGATGGAGAAATCGAACCAGCAGCCGGGTTGGCTTTGGCCTCCGCCATAGTACGGATTGTTCCAGTTGTGGGTGAACGTCCGCCAGACCGGAATCTTCCACTCGGGCTTGTCAATTTCCGGGCCGCCCCAACTGTCGTTGGTCGTAAAGTCATGGTCGTCCCAGATGGCAAAGATGGATGTGGAGGCGGTGAAATCCCGATATTCAGGCCGGCTCTGACGTCGATAATAACAATATTGCTGGACAGCCGGTCTTGTCGGATGGTCGATATAGACATTATCACCGAGAAGAAGAAATGCAGGCAGATTGTGCGCCGCGATTGTGTTCCACATTCTCTCGTACTGTGGGGTATATCCGGCCCCTCCGCCGAAACCGACCTCGAACTTGCATTTAGTGCCGGAGGTCGGGAATGTGCGGAATGAACGGCGTTTTGATACCTTTTTGCCGGCCACCACCGGTTCATAGTAGTACTGGGTATTAGCCTTTAAACCGTCTATAGCAACCACAGTTGTGAAGTCTTTAGCCCTGTTTGTTTTTGCAATAACACACCAGATAGGCGACTTCATCTCTGACCAAAATGATACTGACTTCTTCGCTTTTTTTGCAATAACGGACTTGATAGGCGGGTCCATCTTTTCCGAGGTACTTACGAAAACTTGCACGAGTGCTTCGTTGGCCGTTCGCAGCCAGAATTTGGCACTCGTGTCGGTGACGCAGCCCAGCATAGGACCATGCACGAGCTGCACGGCGTGTTTTCTCGCCAGTTCCTTAAACTTTGTGCTGTCAGTCAATGGCTTTAACAAATCCCTCGGACCGGCGAGGAATCGGCCAAAGGGCAGCCCTGCGTCAACAGCTTGAGTTACGTAGTCCATAGCTTTGTCGACGTCGCTCTTTGCGGCGTAAGCAACCGCCAGGCCATACAGAGACTCAAGGTCGCCGGGGTGTTCTTTAAGGTAGTCTTCAAAGTGTTTTATGGCAGCATCGTAATCGCCATCGACGATTTGAGAGATTGCGTTTCTGTTCTGCTTCTTGTATTGCTCTTGTTTTTTCTCGCTTTGGCCCTCTGCAGCGCCAGCGGCGCTCGATGCAAACCAGAACAAGGTCGCACACACACATACAAATACACTAATTCTTCTTTTCGAAAATGTCATTTGGTTTCTCCTGTCTCCAGTTCATACTTCGGTGCAAACTGCCGAAGCAATAACAGATTACTGCCGGCGGCTGTGTTGAGCAATTCTCTTGGGCTTTCCATAATTCGCCGGCCGTCTCTGTTCACTGTTTCGGTCTTTCCTTCGAAGGCTAAGACTTGGCCTGGCAGCGGCCGGCCCAGGCGTCGTACAATCCGGCCATTTCTTGCGCACGGTTCGGGTATTTTTCCGCCAGGTTGTGCAGCTCGGTCCGGTCCGCTTCCATATCGTACAACTCCCACGGACCATTGCTCTCAGCGACAAGTTTCCACTTTCCCTTTCGGACGGCACGGCAGGAACCAAACTGCCAGTAAAGCACATCGTGGCCCTTACGCTGTTTGCCCTGCAAGACCGGCAGCAGACTCTTGCCTTCTAAGGGCAGAACATTGCGGCTGTTGTAAAGGGATGGATATTTTGCTTCTGCCACGTTTAAGCAGGTGGCCATGATGTCGATGATGTGACCGACCTGATGGGTGATTTGTGCTGCTTGCTTAATCACCTTGGGCCAGTATGCAATCAACGGCGTGGCGATGCCGCCTTCATGGTCCCAGCGTTTGTACTTTCTGAAAGGGGTGTTACTCGCGTTGGCCCAGGGTGCATCCACCGTGCGGTACGACTCCATCGGACCGGGGCGGATGTCAGGTGTCTTGTGCACGTTTTCGGCACAGCCGCCGTTGTCCGACAGGAACAGGACAAGCGTGTTGTCCTCCCGCCCGAGCTGCCTAATCTTGGCCAGGATACGGCCGATGTTCCGGTCCATCCGGTCAATCATAGCCGCATAAACGGCCATCTTCACGTCCCAGGTGTCCTTGTCCTCGGCATCCTGCCACCGGAGCACTTTGGAATCGCGCGGGGATATGCCCCAGCGCTTATCGATTAGCCCCATATTTACCATTCGCTCGAAGCGCTGCTGACGAAGGATGTCCCAACCGTCCATATACTTGCCCCTGTATTTGGCGATGTCCTCCGGCCAGGCGTGAAGCGGATAGTGCGGGGCAGTATAAGCCACATAGAGAAAGAACGGTTTATCTTCCCCGCCGTATTTGTCAAGATACTTCACCGCGTAATCGGTGAAGGCGTCGGTGGTGTAGAAATTCCTGTCTTCTGGCGTATAGGGTTCATAGACCTTGTCATCGATGGCCCAGCGTCGCATGGGCCTCTTTCGTCCGGGCTCACCTTCTCCGGGGCGCCTTTTGCCCGGATTGAAATAGTTGCAGCAGCCGTCGGCCAGGCCGAAATAGTGGTCAAAACCCCGCTGAACCGGTATCCCGTCGGCGTGCCATTTGCCCGTCATAAGTGTGCGATAGCCGACGGCCTTGAGCACCTCAGCAATGGTAACACAGTCTTTCATTTCTCCTTCCCCAACCTGCTGGGAGTAAAGCCCCGTCAACAGGGACGCCCGCGTCGGAGCGCACTTGGCGTTGTTGTAAAATTGTGTGAAGCGCAGTCCCCCCTCGGCCAGTCGGTCAAGGTTCGGCGTGTGGATTTCTCCGCCATAACAGCCGATGTCCGAATAACCCATATCATCGGCCATTATAAGAAGGATATTTGGTCTTGCAGCAGGCCTTTTGGCAGCCGCCTGAGAACCGCTCTTGCATCCTCCAATGGAAAGCGTTGCCGCGCCGAGTCCAATGGCTTTCAAAAAATCACGTCGATTCATAAAGTCCTCCTTTCATCCATTACTTCAGGCCTTTTGCAGAATAGATAAAATTGCTATTGCCGCACAAGCGGGAATCTATAAAATAACAGCTTACGACCATTATCTTATTGCATTCTCATCCTCATCCTAAATCACAGAGACGCCTTAAGTGCTCAATCATACCGCCTAATCGGTCCAGCGTCAAAAACAGTACGGACAAAATCGCAATAATCCACATTGCCGGCTTTATCTGTTTTGCCTTGCCCGATACTATTTTTATGAGGGTAAAGGATATAAACCCAAATGCCAATCCCGTGCTGATACTGTAGCTCAAAGCAATCATCACCATTATAATAAATGCGGGAAACGCCTCCTCCAAATTCGTAAAATCTATTCTTTTGACTTCTTTGGCCATAAACAGCCCGACCATAATAAGGGCCGGCGCCGTCGCATATTCCGGCACTATCCCCACAATCGGAACGAACAATAGCGCCAGCAGGAACAAAATGCCTGTAACTATCGAAGTCAATCCGGACCGTCCGCCCTGCTCAATACCTGCCGCCGATTCGATATAAGAAGTGGTGGTTGATGTCCCCAATACGGCACCTATCATAGTTGCAACAGCATCAATCCCTAATAA
>Ga0114919_10004674_pt1 | contig 10981 bp, 7 predicted proteins | sample BlataG_FD_88682 | JGI IMG/M metagenome (GOLD analysis project Ga0114919, IMG submission 88682) | Deep subsurface microbial communities from Black Sea to uncover new lineages of life (NeLLi) - Black_00105 metaG | ecosystem: Environmental > Aquatic > Marine > Oceanic > Sediment | place: Atlantic...
ATTGACAAGCACTTTGAAGCCCTCGATTTTCCTGACGGTATAGTCGGATGTCGGGCTGTATTTGCTTGCCGCTGCGCCTTGCGCCACAAGGCGCGGGGGCAGGCCCGAAGCAACGCAAAAAGCAGATAGTATGACGCAAATCAACATAATCTTTTTCATAATCGATTATCTCCTGATATACAGCTTTGTTTAGCCGTGATTTCTTTTGCGGTAATTTTCGCCCAAAACCCAGAACATTACAAGCCTTAACCAGCGTTTCTCACGAGTCTTTTGGTTTTGAGCGGCTATTTTGTCCGGTTGCTGCGTTCTCAGCTCTATTTGTCCTCACAAATAGAGCCTGCGGCCTAGAACCTAAATTTGCAAGCAAATTTCCATAGGGGCCAAAGCCCCTCTGGCGTCGCTCGCGGCTGCTCGCTCCTGTCACCCCAACGACGTGGGAAAATTCTTTTCCCACACCCTTTTAAGGTTCGCATCCTGCCGTGCAGCACGCCCGGCAGGACTCGAACCTGCGACCTACGGATTAGAAATCCGTTGCTCTGTCCGGCTGAGCTACGGGCGCTCAAAACTTTAAGTGTTTTCAGTATAACAACTTCCTTCAAACACTGTCAATCCTTCTTCACGCTCAAAAAGCATTTGCAACAAATTTGCAACAAATTCTGGCACCGCCCACGGGCTGTTGCCTGCCGTGGTGATCAATAAGAAATCCGGTAAGTTCGTCAGTCAAAGGGAGTGTTCGCCGTTCGTTGTCCTTAATTTGCCATTCCCAGGTTTTGGCGGTATCTGTTTTTGGAGAGACTTTTACTCCGCCGTGTACATTCGAGTCGTGCGCTGAATAAAAGGTTCTGATTATCTGCTGGTTTGGGCCGCATAAAAACCTCCCTGTTTTGCAAGAAAATCTAAGTACATGTGTATTTTCTTGCAATTTAGCGCGATTTTTTGAGAATGCAACCCTCTATACATAAAAAACTTAAATTATTTTTCAGGGACAACTTAATTAGCCTTATCGCTCTGTAGAAAATGCACATTTAGTAAGCCCTACGGTAGATAAGACTATATATCCCGCTTTTGCATGCGAAGCTCGGCGTTTTGACTCAGTAGCAGTTTCTGTAGCGCTCTGACATCGAGCTTCCGCGGTGGAACCTCGTCCTTTGCCGACATTGCCGCTGCACAACCTGAAGCATGCCCAATCGCCATAGCAGGGGCCATCGAGCGGGCGGACTGGAATGGTGCCTGCTCACACGAGATGCAACGTCCTGTTAGTACAAGTCCCTCGACCTTCTTAGGGACCAGCGATCGGTAGGGAATTTCAAAGCCCTCATGGTTGAAGAAAAATCGCTTGCCGTGGTAGCTTGGCATCGGATTTGAACTGATGGCGATCACATCGGGGAAGCATGTTCCTTTGATGGCGTCCTGCTCGGTGACAACGTACTCACCGAGGATGCGACGAGTCTCACGAACACCGATTCCTGTAGCCGATTGCATTAGATAGACGGACTCCATACCAGGTTTCTTTCGCATTTCCTGGACTCTGTCCCAGAGTTTCATTCGTGTCTCTACTTCGGCCCGCGTCAGGTTCTCGACATCCAGCCCATCGCCACCGTGGCCGGGGCCCCACTTCACAACTCTATCCCCGATGCGAATCCCACCATAATGACCCTTGATGCTGGAGGGCAGCCCGCCTAAACGATACATCAGACTCATGCCCATACGGTCGCCCTTCGGGGCGGGACTCATGAACGGTGCGCCCGCCCGCGCTGCGATGTCACCATCACCCGTGGCGTCGATGACAATATCGGCAGCAATGGCCTGTCGACCAGATTTGGATTCCACGATGATTCCTGTGACGCGTGAGCCATCGAGCATAGGCGCTACGACCCAGCTATGCAGACGCAATTTGATACCTTCCTTCTTGACCAAGTTCAGCGACGCAATCTTGGCTACCTCGGGATCAAAGCCAATGCAATAGGGTAAATCACCCGTTGTCACATCATGCTTGGGTTTCGGATACGGATCGTCGTCGGCGATGCCGCCCAACCGCACAAGCTCGGCAATATATTCAGCAGGGATTCCCTTTACAGTCTGCAGGGCATCGGGGGGTCGCTGGTTCCGAAAACCGTTATAGCACGTCATCAATCCTGCTGTCCCGTTGCCACCTATAAATGGGTATCGCTCAATCAGCAGTGTATCGGCGCCGCTTCGGGCAGAGGCGATAGCGGCGATCACTCCGCTCGGGCCCCCACCTGCTACAACCACCTGGTACCGGGCGACGATAGGCGTTTCAAACTGCTCACGATAAACCCGCGGAGCTGCTTTTTCCACCGCTGCGTCAACCTGGCCCGGGCGCGTAACACTGGCAGATATGGCGGCACCCAGCGCCGAACCAAGAAATTCGCGTCGTCCCATGCTTCGTTTGGCATTGTAGCGAGCTTTTCCACTCATGCGTTTTAATAATTCCAACATAACCTTTCTCCTGATATTAGAATTCTGAACAAAAGGCTGAAACGAGAACCGCCTTTTATGACATATGCTTCTCCAGCTCCTTACGCTGCTCTTTTTCGAGCGGTTGAGCATCACGGACAGCTGACACGTTGATTCGCAGATGCAACTTCAACTCCACTATGTTTCATCTTCATGCCTCTGCCCTATTCGGTTCTTGGCACTACTCGCGGTGTCGGTCGATTCACATAGCCGGCCGGTCTTCGACCAGAGCCCGGATGCTCAAGACCACCAAGTTCAGACCGGGCCTTCCGGGCCAGGTCCATAAGTCTTCGGACTACCTTCGGATGGTCTCCGGAAAGGTCTTTAGTTTCTCCGGGATCAGCGCTAAGGTCAATCAGCTTCATGGGCCTGCCCCTGGATTTGCGCCACATTCTCCGCAGCGGTAGATGGAGTTTCCACTTTCCCGAACGCACAGCCTGGAGCTGCTCAGCCATATAGTAGTAGAACACTTCGTGAGGCGTCTTGGCGCCCGCAGCGCTGGACCAGAGGGACCATATGTCCTTGCCGTCAATTATCTTGCCCGGCGGTATAGCCGCACCCGCCAGGCCGACTATTGTCGGCAGCAGGTCCATCATAGTGCACAATTCGTCGCAGGTCGTGCCCGCCGGAACCTTCCCGGGCCATCGCACGACACAGGGCATCCTCATCCCGCCTTCGGTTGTAGAGTACGCCCATCCACCCCATGGGGCGTTGCTGCCGCCCTTGCCTGGCGGCGTGCCGTTGTCGGAAGTCAACACCACGAGCGTTCGATGATCAATGGCAAGCCTCTTGAGCTCTTCCATTATTCGTCCGACCGACCAGTCGATTTCCTCGACGCTGTCGCCGTAGCGACCGTTCTCGGATGTGCCATGGAATTGTGGGTCAACATCCGGGACCTTCTTGCTGCCGGGCAGATGGTGGGCGAAGTAGAGGAAGAACGGTTTGTCTCGGTTCTCTCTTATGAATCGAGTTGCTTCTTTCACATATCGCCGCGTTGAGCTGGCAAGGTCAATCGGGGCCTCGACCACCACCTCATTGCGAAGCAAAGGCAGCGGCGGCCATGAGGGAGTATGGGCCGGCACCATGTCCTCGCTGTAAGGTATTCCGAAATAGTAGTCGAATCCGTGACGTGTGGGCAGAAACTCCAACTGATCGCCGAGGTGCCATTTGCCCAAGCAAGCAATGATATAGTCTTGTGTTTTGAGAATCTCAGCGATGGTCATTTCGCTTGGGTTCAAGCCCTTGCTGGAAACAGGACGGAGGACCCATCCCCCCGTGTCCGAGATGTGCATATCGACTCTTTGTGCATAGCAGCCGGTCAGAAGGCTGGCCCTCGATGGTGTGCATACCGGGCTGGAGGAATAAAAACTGGTGAGACACATCCCTTCACTGGCCAACCGGTTGATGTGGGGCGTGCGATTCTTCTTCGAGCCGAGGCAACCAAGATCTCCGTAGCCCAGATTATCACACAGTATTATGATGAAATTAGGCTGCGTCGGGGCTGAATGGTTGGAGGGCCTCGAGGCGCCTCTCGCGCGTTGGTCTTCCGGCCGCACTAAACCAGCAACAGTTGCCAATGTAGACCCAAGGAAATTACGGCGATTAATTTTCTTGCCCTTCATAGTAAGAATTACAACCTTCTTCCATTTACCACAGTTTCCATTTGTCCGGTTGAAGATTATAATGTATAGCGAAATATCAAAGTAGTCATATTTTAAGAAAGTCAACCTGACTTGCCTGGAGACGGCACATTGAGGTGAACCATCTATAGCAAATAGAACGGAAAAATGAATCCGAAGGTTTTCACTTGGCACTTTTGCAAGAATTCAGTATATCTGTAGCGATTGTATCTCGCCGTGACAGACCGATTTGCAATAGGTTTTGTTGGAGTTCACGGTCTCACACCGGGTGAGGTGGCGGTGGTTGTTTTTTCCATACGACAGCAGTGTCAGGAGAAACAAAATGAAACACAATCAGTTGCCTAGCGGTATGGCCGCAGCGCCTTAAAATAGCAGCGCGAAAGTGAATGATGGAGCACATGGGGCTCGACACAGGAGGATAATCATACTATCATAATTGAGATAGAAAACTGGAGAAAATACCATGGTACGAATAGGTCGGCGTGAATTTCTTAAAACAGCAGCTGGATTTGTTGCAGGAGGGACCCTCTCAGCAATAGCCTCTACAATGCAGCGCCATCCGAACATCATATTTTTCATGGCCGACGATATGGGCCTGGGGGATACAAGTGCTTACCAGGACTGGACAGGCGTGCCGGATGAACAGCAGATCCATACGCCGAACCTTGAGCGATTAGCCGGGATGGGGGTAAGATTCACGGATGCGCATACGCCTTCGACGGTTTGTTCTCCGACCAGGTATGCGCTTTTGACGGGGAGGTACAGCTGGCGGAGTACTTTGAAGCATTCGGTCTTGTGGGGGCCTCATGCAAATCCGCTGATAGAGAAGGACCGGCCGACGATTGCGACGCTTCTTAAAAAAGCCGGATACAATACGGGCATGAGCGGGAAATGGCACGTAGGACTTAGATACCGTAATTCGAAGGGTGAGCCGGCCAGTGGATGGGCGGATTCGGATTTCCGCAGGCCTTTGGAGGATTGCCCTTTGGACCATGGATTTAACTACTGCTTCTTGACGCCGCGAAGTCACGGTACCAGCGCACCGACCGGTTGGATAGAGGGGAGAAAGGTTATTACTGCAACAGGAAAAGGGCCAAGGACGGTGGCGGGATATTCGAATTACGAGACCGGTAAGCAGAATTTCATTCACGCGATGAAGTTTCTAGAAAAGCATCTCAGTGATAGAAGTACAAAGGTTAAGCCGTTCTTTTTATATTATCCTGCCAACTCCAATCATACCCCCCATACGCCATCATCGGACATTAACGGAACACCTGTGAAGGGTCATGGGCGGCTGGTGAATGGAAAACGCCAGGGGCCCGCGGCGAAGAATACAAATCCTGACCAGGAGAAACCGGTGGGCGGGCAGAAGGAGAACCGCATCGATTATGTTTACGAAAACGATGTCGCGGTTGGAGAGCTCTTAAAGTTTCTCGAAAGGACTGATGACCCGCGGTCCGCCGGGAGCAGTTTGATAGACAATACTCTTTTTATTTTTACCAGTGACAACGGTTCCGAAAAAGGCGGACGGGATTCGGTCGGGCCGTTACGCGGTAAAAAATCAAGAATATATGAAGGAGGACACCGGGTGCCATTCATAGCCTTGTGGAAAAAAGGCGGGATAGGTGACGGCAATGAAAAAACGGACGGGGGAACTAACCCAAGTCTAATAGGTCTTAATGACATGTTCGCCACTTTCGCTGCGATTACCGGACAATCCATGAAGGCCTATGATAAATTTGCACAGGACAGCGAGAATGTTCTTGGTCTTTTGCAGGGTAAAGGCAAAAGACAAGGCCCATTAGTGTTACATGATGATGCGGTCATGGGGCCGTCGCTGGCTCTTAGAGAGGGGCCATGGAAACTGATAGTCTCAGGTGAATTAATTCGTGGAAGAAAGCTGAATCCTGTCGGCCTGTTCGACCTTAAAAAGAACAGGATGGAGCAACCGAGCGGAAACCTGGTGGATGACCCGAAACAGTCGGCCAGGATAGAAAGTATGTCTAAGAGACTTAAAGAGATATTCAAACAGGGATTTGAGCCGGAGACCATTTATAAGAGGGGACTTGTTAATCCCGGCAGGGCCAAAAAGAAAGATTCAAAAAACAGTAGAGGTAAAAAATGAACAGGCGTAAATTTTTAAAAGCTTTGTTAGCGGCGGCGGGGGGTTATCTTTTGACCAACCGCAACCTGAATCTCAGTATGGGCCCGAAAAATCCCAATGTTCTTTTTATTATTTCAGATGATCTTGCCACGGCTTTGAGCGGTTTTGGTCATCCGCAGTGCCAGACGCCCAACCTAGATCGCCTCGCCAAGCGCGGTGTAATATTCGAGCGGGCTTATTGCCAGTTCCCTGTCTGCGGGCCGTCACGTGCTTCAATAATGACGGGGCAGTATCCTACAGCTATAGGAACAACAAGTAATGGGCGAGGTAGCGAATTCCGCTCGAAATATCCTAAGATAACAACCATGTCACAGTTCCTTCGTCAGCAAGGCTACCATGCCGCTCGCGTCAGCAAAATATATCATATGGGTGTCCCAGGTGACATACTGGCCGGTAATGACGGAGTAGATGATCCTTTATCATGGGATGAAGCATTTAACGTTACTGGTCCTGAACAAAATGCCCCGGGAGACAAAGAGGACCTTTGTCCTAAGGTGACACATCAGGGCGTAGATTTTGTAAAGATTGAAGCAGACGGCGATGATCTCGTCCATGCCGACGGTATGGCCACACAGAAGGCAATACAATTGCTTAGACAGCTTAAAGATAAGAAGTTTTTCCTTGGAGTCGGCCTGGTTCGACCGCATGTGCCGCTGGTGGCTCCAAGGCCTTATTTTGTGCCATATCCGCCAAATGATATGCAGCTTGCCTATGTGCCCGAAGGTGACCTCGATGATGTTCCGGAGGCGGCGCAGTCGCAGACGAACGCAGTAAAGTATGGAATGAGCGAGGATCAGCAGCAAAAGGTGCTTGGGGCGTATTATGCTTCAGTATCGTATATGGACGCGCAGGTTGGCAAACTGCTTGATGAATTGGAACGTCTGAACTTACGCGAAAAGACCATCGTTGTATTCACTTCTGATCACGGGTACAACCTTGGGCAGCATACGAGCTGGCAGAAGCTTAGTTTGTGGGAGGACTCGGTGCGAGTCCCATTCATTATCTCAGTGCCTTGGCTTCATAGAAAATCTTTGGACTTCAGAAGAACTTTCAAGGTAACTGAACTTATCGATCTGTATCCTACCATCGCCGACCTCTGTGGCTTCGATATTCCAGATAATGTGCCGGGGCAAACGATGCGCCCTCTTCTTGAAGACGCGGAAGGAAAAGGATGGAAAGAAAAGAACGCCTACACAATATCTAGATTCGGCGGTGATTCACTTCGTACGAAGCGATGGAGATACAACGAGTGGAACGAGGGAAGGGATGGTGTCGAGCTTTACGACCACGATAACGACCCCGGGGAGTTCACGAACCTGGCTGATAATCCTGCCTATCAGAATGTTCTAACCGAAATAAAGCAGCAGATGAAAAAGGCCCGTGAGAAAGCTAAGCAGCTTGTGATTTCATGATTGCAGTTAAGCATTATTTTCCAGATTGCTTAAATCACTTGACAATTGCGGTGGGATTATAGTTTTTATACAATGATCGTACAGGTTTCCTCCTCAATAGTTTTTAGATTATATATGATGCTGGACAATTCTGAGGGGGGTAACAGCCCTCCGGGCCTTGTAGAGAAGGTTGCTGAACAGTCGCACTTCTGACGGTAAAATTACAGGGCACACTATGATTTAAGACAAAAAACTATTTTTGGAGTTTAATGCGATGAAAGAAAGAGGTAAGAAAATCAATAGGAGGAATTTTTTGAAAACAATGGGGCTTTGCGTAACAGCAGCTGTAATTCCTCCTATGGTAAATATTGATTCGCGCCGTTTGGACCGTTTTGGCGGCCTTGAATCCGAACGCTTCGATTCGACCGGGTTTTTTCGTGTGGAAAAAGCGGACCGGTGGTGGTTCGTCACTCCCGACGGCGCAGCGTTTCTATCTTTTGGACTCAATCACACTGATACGGAATATCTTCTACAAGATTACAACATCAGTTTTTGGAGAGCCGAATTCGGTTTCCAGGATCCGTCGGAACCTGCGTTTCGCGAGGGATTCATCAGAAAGGTGATGAAGGACCTCGACACATTCGGCATGAATACTATCGGATGCCACGCGCGGAAAGAAGTATTTGGAAAACTCACGTTTCCTTACATACAAGGCCTGTTTTTCGCTCGCACCGCCTATTGGATTGTTCGATCTGCTCAGGATTTTCCCGATGTTTTTTCAGTTGAGTTCGAGAAGCGTTGTGAGCGTGTGGCGCGAAGACTCGTTTTGCCCAAAAAAGACGACCCTTTCCTCATTGGATACACATTCACGAACGTCCCGATTCTGACCGACCTGGATGCGGACGCCCACGGACCAGTCCCATGGGGAAGAGCCCAACCAAATATGCCAACCTGGCCACGAGTGCTGAAAAACATGGGGCCAAACGAGCCCGGCAAGAAAGTCTTCGTATCGCTGGCGCGCAAACGCTATCCGACAATTCAGAAATTCAATCACGTTTACAAAACGAGTTTTTCATCATTTGATGAATTACTTGATGCAGAAAACTGGAGTTCTGTCAAGAAAGCCGCTGGAATTGATGACGCTAATGACAATCGCGCCTTTTTGATGCGTATTTTGGAACGATATTATACTGTGGCGTGCGCTGCTATCCGAAAATTCGACACCAACCATTTGATCTTTGGCGACCCCTTGAATGCAAACACTGGCACCCCTGACGAAATTGTTACTCTGGTCGCCAGGCATACGGACTTAATCGCCTATCAGTATTATGGCGGGTATGACGAACAAAGTCATATCCTCGACCGGTGGTCGAAGCTGACGGGCATGCCAATTTTTAATACCGATTCCTGTTTCACTGTTCCGTATGAAGAAATGCCCAACCCAGTAGGCGCTCTATGCCCCGATGAGGAGACGCGGGCGCGTCGGTTCCTTGATTTCGCAACCCGGGCCTTTTCTCGACCCGACTTTATCGGATGGAATTGGTGTGGATGGGTGGATGCCTGGGCCGCCTGGAAAAAAGAACGCCAGCACTCGGGTTTGCAGGACCCTTTTGGCCGCTATCACCATCCCATGCCCGAGACAATGGCGCGGTTTGGCTCCCAACTCTATGACTATGCACTTGGGGGGAAAGCACCAGAGAAGTACCGGTCGCCCTGAGTATCAACATTTCAAGATTCTAAACTCGGGAAGGAAGCGATTATGCCCCAATCAGAAAACACCCGCCGCGATTTTAACCGGGTCAGCTCTCTTCGCCGTCTCACCCTTAAGAATAGCTTTACGATATTTTGTTATCCAAACCAAGTGAAATTTGATATCATACGTTGTATGGCTGGACTTACGATAATGCTCCATGCCAAAAGAATACTAAAGTCTTCGCCTGAAGGCGAGGGATTTTCTCCCATTCCCCGAATGGGACATAAAATTGGCTCCCATGTTCTCGGCTCGGCCCAGCATTTCCATAACCTTATCCCCTGATTTGCAAAAGCCGGGTCTTCAGATAGAACAGACAAGCAGTATTTCCCCGTTGTTTCAATACTTGAATACCACGCAAGCTGCTGTACTGCCTGAATCGGTAATCTTTTGGCTTGTGATGGTTTTGTGGAGTGGGACTGAGCAAGATTTTTGAGAATTCTTGCCGGAATTAGTTTGACTTTCAGAAGAAATCCGTTTATGAAACGATAGTAACACGAGAGGTGCATCATGAATAAAGACAGAAAGGATTCTGAGCGCCCAGCTTGTTGGGAGTACCGGCGCGGCTGAGCAGCCGGCCCGTGGGAGATGGAGCGATGCAGGAGAGCGAAATGAGCAGGAAAAAACCAATTGAAGAAGTTCAAGAGCCGCGCACCGGTAAGGCGAAATTAGAAGAAATCGGCTACGGCGCGGACATCACAGAGCGCAAGAGGGCGGATACAATTCGCCGCCAAATTATGAAGAAGCTCGGTATTGACAGCATCGCAGGGCTGACGATATATGCTATCGTCCATGGCATCATATCGCTGGACTTCTGAGAAGCCGGCGGAGGTTGGGACCGAATGTATTCGTGTGATGATGGAAGCCGTTTTCGGGTCTGGATACAGAACACCTAAAATCTTCAGCAATTGTCACTTCCGGTGACATACAGTTGTCACACCCAGGGACAACTATCTGGTCTTAGTCAACATTTGGCATCATTATCTATAGGCAAATAAGCTGTGTTAAGCGGCCGATTTTCTCGGCACCGATGTCGCTTGCCCGACGACAGCGCTTAATAACTACAATATCACCAAGACCGCTCAGGTTGAAGTAACAGCCGCAGCACAGAGCGCCACCGAAACCAGGGTGCTCAAGGTCGATGCCCTTGAATATGTGATGGGAAATGAGCTTAACAATCCGAGCAGAGGGCATATCACGAAAAGTACGCACCTTAAACGAGGATTTTCCGCGCGCGATGCAGGGTTATTTCCGGCAAAAATCAAGGTTTTTTGCATCTTAAGTCCAGCATTATCCCTGCGTGGAATCACGGCTGTGCGGCCGATACTATAATATGCAAAAATGTGCGGGTAGTAGATTATCAGGCGAGTAACTTATGATTATGGAGAAGACAAATAGGTTGCTAAGCATCAATTATTTTGTTAGCGGTTTGTCATGGAGGGCAAGTCGCTAACTATTTTTAATGGAGAAGATGGGCCGAGAAAATGCGTGAGTTTTTGTCAAGAGATTCATCAAAGAGTTCCGCCGATAGGCGTCCTGTGGAGAGTGCTGTCCCGAG
>Ga0114919_10004675_pt1 | contig 10981 bp, 10 predicted proteins | sample BlataG_FD_88682 | JGI IMG/M metagenome (GOLD analysis project Ga0114919, IMG submission 88682) | Deep subsurface microbial communities from Black Sea to uncover new lineages of life (NeLLi) - Black_00105 metaG | ecosystem: Environmental > Aquatic > Marine > Oceanic > Sediment | place: Atlantic...
ATCCGGATGTGGGCAGGCATTTTATGCACAGCATGAGTGAACCGTTCAGTGAAGAAGACATTGAAGACAAGGTTATGCATAACTGGCTAGACCACTTTAAAATGCGGTTTCATCAACTTCACGCTTCCGGTCACATGAACAAACAACAATTGACAGACCTAATCAACCACATCAAGCCGAAGAGAATATTTCCAATACACACGGAAAACCAGCAATTGTTCAAGAAGAAATGCAGTAACGTTCAGACGATAAAGTGTGGAAGAGAATACCCATTATGACGGGATCGGCACACGTTACGCTTCTTCTGCTTCCACATCCTCCAAATCTATTTCTGATTCCCAAAGTTCCGCAAATGTAGAACACAATCTGACAATTTCGCATTCTTCGCAGAGAGCGCCTCCACACATATCACAGTACAAGTCTGGTTTTTCAGGAAATCCTTTCTCACTAACAAAATAATACACACCGCGCGGATTGCATGCATGCATGGCTTAGCTATTTGATGCTTTCATTTCGTTGGAAGCTCAGGGAAAAGTCAAGAAGAAAATAAGTGAGAGAACTCGACGATCTGTGTACTACGTTCCTGAAGAATGGAAACAAGAAGTGAGAATTCTAATAGAGAAACGTGAAATGAAAGAAAATATAGACAAGTTAACTCTTGAGGAATTTGCAGAACTGAAAGAGGAATTCTATAACACCTTCATTAGATGACCTTTGTGAGAAAAACCATACGATATAACTATAAACCTGGCCCCTCTTTTTCCTGTTCTTCGCTTCGAATATTCGATATACCCTTTGATTGTTAATGTCAATCATATAGGACCATAAATAGACATCAGAGTTTGGATTTGTAGGGCATTTTGGGATCTTACATCTTTCTTACAGCATTAAGGCCTTGACAATCCTATTCGATGCATGCATGAGTGCATCTCAATGGTGTGTCTTTAGAGTGGAGGGAGTCTGGAGATGAATTACCCTAGTATATCCATCCCCGAACAATAGCACGTTGTCTCCCCGCAAGTGGATAAAGCTATCTAGAAAATACTCTGCAGCCTTTACTCTTATCGCTCCTCCCATAAACACTGCTCCTTATGCTTGTGAATATCTAAATCCAAGATTTTCTAGAAATGTCCTTACACTTTGGAACAATTCGTCATAGGTAACAATGTCATAATCCTTACTGTATGCTCTATCCTGATCCAGCTTCTTTTTCTGCTCCAAGAGAATGGAACTGCTTCTACCTATGACTACTAATCCTTCAATTTTCTCTCCACTCAAGAATGGAAGTTTTTGACGCAAGAAAAGAATATTTTGATGAGCATAACTCAAATAGGATTTAATCTGAGAATCTGCTTCTCGTAATTTGCGAGCTGGTCGTGGTGGGGTTTCCGAAGTGTACAGTTCTGCATTTGGGCTCTCAATTTCAACAAATATGTATCGGAAATCAGATGTTTCGATTACAAAATCTGGAACCAGATCACCGCCCATCTGGAACTTTGGGAATACCCTTTTTGCACTTATCTCTAGGAATGTCCAATTGTTCTTGAAAAAAGTCTGCATGTCTGGCTCTGTAGTGTTTTTGTTTTCGACGAGTCTCTTGTATTCGGCTAAAGTGCCAACTAGGGTCTGAATGGGTATTCTATTAACGAGAATAGATGCAAGTTTCTCGTATTCCAAAGTCGCTAATTGCTCTGCTCTGTTCCTTGAAAAGTCTGAAGATTGATTCGAACTAAGTAACCAGAGACAGTCGATTCTATCTAAAATGTCTCGTCCGTTCCTGCAAAAGGCCAACGTGCAGTCTATCAATTTCAGGTCTCCAGAAACAACATCCACGAATTTTTCTGCCTTATCCATGATCAAGTTCGTCGAACGCGTCAACTTCTCAACCAAGTCTTTATGTTTGTCGTAGAATTCCTTTGTGATCAGGTTCACATTTTGAAGTACTTGATTCTGTCCGTCCAAGACAAAAAAGACATTACCCTGAGAGGATAAATTTGGCAAGACTTCATCTTCTATGGATTTCCCAGTATCTTGGAATCCAAAGACTTCTTTATCCATTACGTTAAATCGAATGCTTACACCGCTGACTTTGGATATGATTCCGATTATCTGGCATTTCTTGGCTAAGTATTTGGGCAAAAGAAGAGTTTTCTGGCTGTCAGACAGATTACAAGTCAGGCGCTGAAAAGTTGTGAGATAGGATTTAACGAAGGCTTCTAATTCCGAATGCGTTACACTTGGCATTTGTACCAATAGGCTCTCTTATGCTGATTGATAAAAAGATTTTCTGTGCGCGCGATATGCACACAATGAAGGAGGGAAATAGAGTTCTTATATGGGCGTTTTTGGGAAAAAAGTTTAGTTTTGTAGAGGGAATAATTGATGCATGCATGCACATTGCATTCTTTACATCAGTACGAGGCTTTTTCCATCCTTGCTTAGTTGCCATTTGCGGGGAAGGTAGTTCTTCTGATGCCACTCTTCTAAAGCCTTTAACTTCTTCATTGGAACACTTGAGATTTGAACCCCACTCTTCCCTTTTGGAACCAGCTTCAACACGACAGGACTATGCTCTTCTTTTTCCTTCATTCAAAACACCACCTACTTTTTCACCTGACATACTATTTTAGTGTTGGCAAACCGCTAGAAAAGTTACACTTGTTCTATTAATATATTCAAGTTAATAGGAAGAAAAGCTTCTTTCGCCATAAAAAAAACACCACCTATTTTTGGCATACTCCGTGTGCTCTATGCATGCGTGCACGTTAGTAGACCAAATTTACTTTTCGTAATAGGCAGGATACCAGCCAAGCTGGTCGCTTGGCTATTCGACATGCCACACCCGCCCGAAAGCCATATCCAACAAGGGGGGAACTATGCGATATGAGCTTGTCAGCTGTTCCCCCCTACGAATTGAGATTCTACCCCCCCTCCCCGACATGAAAGATTTGTTTGTTTTGGTGTCGGCTGTTCTTTCTCGCGCACATGCATGCATGCCTAAGCTGACCCTGTCTCTTGTGAATAGGCACAAGCTTTTGATATTAAGAAAGGAAGCACTTTTACGTCATCCTCATTATACTTCAGGATCCTATTGCTGAGTGGTTTGCCTTCTTCTGCATGCCTATGATATGCTAGTGCAACAGCAAGACCGTCCAGATCAGGATTTTCAAAAGGATATTTCAAGTAAGATCCCAGGTCTTTTAGGGCAAAGCGTTGATTTGGAAATATGAAACATCTTCTCAACAATGTAGAAAGATCTATGTGAGAATGCGATTCCAGATGGTCTGTTTTCATTCCATGGCGTTGCATTGCGCCTAGTGTAATCCTATAGTCGAAATTTGTGCCTGAGAAGCTAATCAATGTGTAATCGGGATTGTCTGCCAGAATCTTCGAAAATTCGACTAAGATCTTCTTTTCTTGCTTCCAATTATCTGCATAAAGCTGATTGAGTTTACCATCTATTTGGAGTCCGATTAGCCAGACCCTTTTGCATGTTATATCCGTCTCAATGTCGAAGAATATTGCTTTTTTCTGGTCAATGCTAAAAGGTGCAACTTGATAGACCTTGTTTTCCAGTAACGACTTACCTCTAAGCTGCAGCAATCCGAGATACTTTTCGGACAATTCTGATGAGAGGGAAAGTTTGGCTAGATCTTTGCAGTTGACGAACTCGCTTATGGTTCTGACTCCACTATTAACGAGTTTCTCAGCCTTTATTGGACCTATCCCATATATCTGCCTCAAAGAATCTGTATCTATTATCTCATGCGTATCATGCCATTCAACATCAATGGTCCCATCATTTGCCAACGAAATTACAGCAAACCTGCCCTTTGCGCCTCGATTGTCATGGGATGAAACATTTACTATTGTTGTATCTCCAAGTTTTTCGGTATTACCTCCTTGAGAGTGGCAGTGACCACAGATGATAAGGTCAACTGGCTTCGTTTCAGTAAAATGCCTAAGAGAAGTAGACCCAATATGACGTGTGAACTCATCCGGCTCCGCGAATCGAATCCCTCTGTCTAGAACGCCATATGGGGGAGTGTGCGACAGGATCACAAGCCTCCTACCTCGAACTTGTTTGAACTGGCGTTTGAGATGCTCTTTGAAGTGTTCTTCTTTGTGCTTAAAAAGTGCTGGTCCGCTAGTTGAGGCTTCCAATCCGATAAACGCAAAATTCTTGAAAATGTACGACTGACTATAAAGATCATGAACGTCCTTTGCTTTCAGAACTCTCTTCTGTTGATATAGATCATCGTTGCCTATTACTGCAAGAACTTGGTTTGACTTTGTATGCGATGCTAACTCTGAAAAATAGTTGAATCCTTCTTCTTCGAACCGACCAAGGTCATCACCACCATACAAAATAAAATCGACCGGCTCGATGCTTTGTACAAAACGAAAAACGTCACGGATGTCTTGTACTCTCCAATCGGAAAAGGCCAGAACGCGAATGGAATCAGCAAAATCATCTGGTAAAACCGTCTTTGCCCTTCTCTTCGAGAATCTGACAGGTCTTAGCCGGGCAGCTGAGTTGTCAAATGAGGGTGTGCTGATTTTGGTCATGCAAGCACGCACAGATTATAGAATTCCGAATACATGACTTTGTAGTTGCTTTTTCATAAGAAAAGTTTTACCATTTCGAGCGGAAAAAATTAAAAAGTTTTACCATTAGTTTTATCATTCGCTCCCCGATTTTTGGAGTTTTACGGGTTTTTTTACGCTCTATAATGTTAAAATGTAAACGATCTATGTTAAACTTAAAATGCATGCATTGAGAAATGTGTTTTCGAGATGATAACCCTGCTCTATCGTGGCAAAAAGTGTGTTAGAATAGGTAATGCATACATGCAAACCACAAATATCTTATGGAAAACGCATAGATGTTTCTTGCACAACAGAAGATAGTCAACATGAGGACGTGAGTTAGATCGGTCTCCGTCAGGCTGTCAAAGAGTTACAGGAAAACAATCAAGAACTTAGAAAACAGCATAGGCTGAGAGTCTTCCGAAGAATTTTGAAACCATTGCTAATCGGCTTCCTCATAGGTAAAGATGCGGATATTAGAATTTCACTACATGCCACTAGGAAAAGTCAGATCATAAACAGAATAGATAAGCTTGTGCACAAGGAATTAGAAGCTATTGGTAGGCGAGTTAAGGAAATTCAAAATAGTGGCACCTATCTGACACACGTTGATGAAGAGCGGTGTATTGGGGAATTACAATCATTTAGGGCAAACCTCACAGATGTGGGAGCAACTAAAACATTTGAAAGAGATTTCGTTTGCACCAAATTGGACGAATTGGAAGAATATCGTCAAATCATTTCAAACTACAATAAGGAATTCATCAAACAACGAAAAAGAGACTACGATGACCTTTTCAACAAAGAAGACCTCTCTCTCGACGATCAACAAAAAGATGCTGTGATTGTAGACGATCAACATAACCTGGTGGTCGCAGGGGCAGGCACTGGTAAAACTGAAATTCTCATCACCAGAGTTGCATATCTGATAAAGAGAAAGCCTGATAATGTTCATCCGAATCGAATCTTAGCAATCGCTTACCAAAGGAAAGCTAGAGAAGAGATTGAACAACGGCTACTCCAACGCTACAACATAAATGATGTTAATATCAAAACTTTCCACAAGCTAGGCAAAGACATCTTGGAAAAAGCTAGTGGAAGAATCAAACCTACAGATATCATAGATGAAAACAAGAAGCGCAAAATGATAAAAAGAATCTACAAACACAAACTAGAAGCTGAACCAGATTACTATCAAGCCTTCCTACGATACGCGAAAACCCTTCACGACCCTGAACCACAAGAAGAGTACAAGAGAAAGGAGAATACTCTCGCGTACAAGAAAATCTTACCTTACACATCCATAGACAACACCCGTGTCAAAAGCAGAGCTGAAAAGGAGATCCTAGATTTCTTTCTCACAAACAAACTCAATGGAGAACCCATCAAGATCGAATACGAACCCACTGTCGCTGGCTTCTCGAACCATCTCGCCCGCAAACCAGATTTTTGGTTAGCTAGATATGATCTCTTTATCGAGCATTGGGGACTCGACGAAAAAGGAGAAGTGCCGTGGTGGTTCAACCTGACTGCCGAGGACTATAAGAGAAACATGAAAACAAAAAAGGAATGGTTCATCAAGAATGACAAACTGTTTGTGGAAACATTTGCTCACGAGTACAACGAAGATAACCCTACCAAGTTCATTGAGCTGCTCAAGAAACGAGTGATAAAGAAGCTTCAAACAAGATACGAAGGCAAGTTTGAATTCACACCAATGACTTATGATGAAGTTGTTGAAGTTGCTTGGAGACCCTACAAAGATCGAACAACCAATGACATATTTAATTTCATCACGAATGCCAAGACCTACGGCATAACACCGGAAAAAGCTCTGAAAAGACTTGGCGGGAAATGGTCTCGTAAACAATTGGCGTTTGGGGATCTAGCAGCAAAGGTATATTGTGCTTACGAAGAGGAGTTGCGGAAACAGAAAAAAATCGACTTTGAGGATATGATCAACGAGGCCATCAACAAATTACAAAATGACCCACACCTCTACGCTAATGTCTATGACCACATATTAATCGATGAATACCAAGACATAAGCACACAAAGATATGAGCTAATCAAGAAATTACTTGACCGCAATCCAAAATGCAAACTATTCTGCGTTGGTGATGATTGGCAAAGCATAATGGGATTTGCGGGCTCCAACCTAAGATTCTTCGTTGACTTCCAGAAGTATTTCCCAAATCCTGCAATAACCAAAGTATCCACTAACTATCGGAGCATAAAATCGATTGTTGATGCAGGAGCCGACGTTATAAAGAACAACATCAAAAGTCAAATACCAAAAGCTACGAGGTCCCATCGAAAAGAAGTTAGAGAAATCAAGGTTTTTAGGTCACTTCATGACCAACGATACAAAGACAGGTATCCTGAACAGATTGCTGAAGACTGTCTTGATCACATTGCCAAGTATATTCAAGAAGGATGCGCACCCAAAGATATACTTGTGCTCGGCAGGTACAATTTCCTTCCAACTATAGAAATTCTTCTGAAGAAGGCAGAAGAAATGGGCATTGATATTGCTTATCACAAAGGATTTGCAGGGAAAGATCAAGTTAGACTGATGACTGTTCATAAGAGCAAGGGATTGGAAGCCAAAGTTGTCTTCATTCTGGATTTTGTCAAGGGTCTTTACGGTTTTCCATGTGAGATTGAAGATTCCTCGATTTATGAACCTGTAAGAGAGGATTACCCTCGCCAAGATCAGAGAGAAGAAGAACGAAGACTCTTCTACGTGGCGTTGACTCGTGCTAAAGAAGACGTCATTATATACACTTGGGAGCCGTCAATGAGCGAGTTTCTTGAAGAGATTAGAGAGCATACCGTTGAAGAAGGCCTACACTACTAATGCGACGCGGGTGACATTTGTGTATGCACACAAAAAAGCCCCTTTTCCGAAACACGCTGAACCAATCAAATACATACGCACCTAAGTCTCTTCTGGTGAAGCTATTGATAGAATGATATCGAGTTTGTGCTTTTTTCTCAATCTTACGATCTGTTGTCTCAAGTTCGATGCTTCTCTAGCGGAATGACTTGTGAAAACAAGGACTGTAACAATCTTACAGAATCGTCCACAACCAGCTTCATGTTCAAGTGTCGCTTTCACTTTGAGCGCATCTTGCTCGATTATCCTCAAAGCATTTTCTGGCAGCCTTTTTACTACTGAAAAGAAGATGACTTCACATGCCCAGATCAATGGCTCAACTTTCACATTTTCCATCGCTAAATTAAATTTCTCGAAGTTCTTGCCACAGACTACACGAAGCTCTTTGTTCCTGACAAAATCTGGATTGAAAATGACAAGGTCATAGTGCCCTCTTCTGTAAGGCTTCTCATCCTTTTCTCAAAACCGTATCCTCGCATATCACATCTAAAAGGCGTCGGATATTCATGATGCACCAATGAAACCGGATATCCGTCAGAAGTTTCCTCTTCAAGGACACCGCTTAGCTACAATTCTTCACTTGCGATATTGTAGAGAATAGAATGGATGTCATGCTCCGTGAAAAAACAATACGGACACGTTTGAAATGCCTCTACAGTACGTCGCTTTATCATATCTATTATGTTGTTCCAATCTCTCGATACAACTTCGACAATTGCCTCTTCAGTTCTAAGCATATTCTTATCCTCCGATAACCCATTTCGGAACTCAGCTAAAACATGCTATGAAGACAGACTATGTAGTCAGAGTACCTATAGCACGTAGTAAGCATGCGCTTTTGCTCAGGGAATGTATCCTAAGATTTCTCCTTTTTCTTTCGCCTTCTCAATTTCAGATCGACTTCCCACGTGCCAGTTCTTGCTCCTACACCTAGGGCACCGTGGTTCGCGTAGAATCAGCCAGTAAATCACTCCCAAAGGTATAGTTAGGATGAGAATGAGTAGTAAGAAAAGAATGAACGGATTATAGTCTTTGTCTTTCCAAAAGAGAATTCCGCAACATTCACATATTTTAGGTCCAGTTGGCGTACGATTCACCGGTTTCTGGTAGATTGGAAGCTAGATTCTTTCGAGTAGTCTCTTCTTTTTTCCTGAAACTCTTCCGCAGTGATTAGCCCTGTGTCTTTCAGTTCTGCGAGTTTCTTTATCTCATCTAATGGACTAGCAGATACCACAGGAGTCGTCGACGTTGCAGGAGCTTGATCTGGTAACTGCCCAGCAATTCCATCTTTCACAATCGTCACAAGTTGTTCTGCCTTATCCTTCGGAAGAGCAGCTATCTCTCCTTCATCTCTTCTACCCCACTTTAGGGCTGTTGTTGAAAGCCTGCTGGTTTCTGTTAGACCTGGAATTCTGAGACGGATTTCAGAGGAAAATACTCCCTTGTGAAGCTTGACACTGGTGATAGCTTTATAGGGAAAGTCTTCGACTCCTGCTCTTAATCCTAGCATTGTTGGGTTTCTAATCACAATTCGACGGTTTGTAGTAAAAATCGTGTTAGGTGTTGTAATGGTACCTGGACGCGTAAGCCCTCTTTGGGCGATCCTACTCTGTCTAACAACAAGGAGGACCTTTTCATCAGGCATCAGGATGTCTTTGATTTTCTCAATTTCATCTAAATCATCCTTGCTTAGCTGTGCACTCACTGGTTGTCTCCCAGGAATAGACAATTTCATTCCCCCACTAATTCATCATACACAAAACTCTACATAAAACAATTATGAATCAACTTTTCACTATGCAGATTCAGTTTAGTGATAACTAAAACACACGGAAATATTTTCCTACAAAACACGCATGCCTATACATGCATTTGAGAAGCATGCATGCCTTGACTTAGAACTAATGATGTTTTGCACATAATCTCTGATACTTTCTATAATTCTCTAGCTGCCATTCACTTGTTCCTCTAGCTTGAGGTTGCGGTATTACGGTAAATGGAATGGTCAATCTCCGCAGCTTTCGATTAAGGATACCACCAACCCTTTTTCCAATAACAATGATGTGTTTTGGATTAGTCTCTTCCATTATATCTGATATGTAATTCCTCCAGCAGATTTCCAGTATTCTCTCAGTGACCTTGTAATCCTTTTCACCACTTCCGTAAAGACCTACTATGCTGGCGTCCAGTAACCATACGCCCTTCTTTTTCAGCTTTCTCAAAATGTTAACCTTGTTGCGAAGTCTCAAAGAAAGAGATGGAGTTCCAGTCTTGAGGACTTTATCAAAACCTAAATGATCTTCACTCTCGGCCACGCAAGAACTAAATATCTTCCAATATTGAGGTGTTCCAGCATTCCTTCTGTCAGCTCTCACTCTGATCAGCAGTTCGTTCTCTCCATACCCTAAGCAATAGACAAACCTGACGAAAGGTAGTGGATAGTTCGGTATGATTCCGTGTAGGATAGTTCTGTCACACTTCATCTTAGAGTCCTCCTTGTCGGTGTAGACGTGAGATTCAGCCAACAAGACAACGTTTGTTTCCTCAGGCTTCCAGAATTGCCGATATTGTTCTACCTGGTTGACAACTTCCAAAGAATCTATTAGGGTATACTGTAGAATACTCCGCTGAATCAGTTTGTACGTCTTCTCGATACTATCTTCGACATCGTTTGGTTTCAATATCTTTTTTTTCTTCGTTGCAGCCTCTTCTACAACTCTTTTATCACGTGAGGAAAGAAACTTCCCACAGTGACTACAGAAACGACTCTCACCAAATTCCTCAGACGTATGTGGTCTACCACACTCTGGACAGACATAGACGTAAACAGTCATTTCCACCGTTTCTCTCTCGTGAGTATACTACCACCCACGCTGTTCTCTACACCAAGCCTTTTGCTTCCCGATTCCCAGGTGCATGCATGCAATCTCCAGAATAAAAATAAGCCGTTTCTTCTAAAAACGTATCTCTCTATTAATTAATCATAAAGTTTAATTCATTTCTTACCAGTATCGATGTGGATTAATATGAAGGACGTTTTGTACGTGGAATGGGTCCCAGCGGACACATTGATAAAAGCTCTAGTGGGATTCTTTTCCTTACTTAGCTTGTGCATACTATTGATAACCATCGCTGTTGGCGTCGCTGTTCAACATCCCTTCTTGATTATTGTCCTAGCGTCCCCTCTAGCGTTTGTGTTGTTTGCATTCTGGAATTATCGAGGCATACAGATAAAGGTGACCACTAACAAACTTTCAATTTATTACGGCTTTTTCAATCGCAAACAAATTCTGATAGGGGATATAGTGTCCTGTGAGCCAACCAGAGCCTCTTTTAGAAGATATAGTGGCATCGGCATTAGATATGGTATTGACCGTTCTCGGGCTTACACAACATCATTCGGCAATGCGGTGAAAATAGTCCTGCGGAAAGGAAGACCATTCGTCTTTTCTTCAAATAACCCAGAAAAAATCTGCAACATCATTAGTCAGA
>Ga0114919_10004676_pt1 | contig 10981 bp, 16 predicted proteins | sample BlataG_FD_88682 | JGI IMG/M metagenome (GOLD analysis project Ga0114919, IMG submission 88682) | Deep subsurface microbial communities from Black Sea to uncover new lineages of life (NeLLi) - Black_00105 metaG | ecosystem: Environmental > Aquatic > Marine > Oceanic > Sediment | place: Atlantic...
ACCCCTGATCAACCCAAAATTGTATCAACGCCTGTTCTGGGATCACTCCTTTATCACCAAGATGTTTCAGCTCCAGCTTAAGCAGCTCAATACCACTTCCCCATAACCGAACTGTTTTATTAAGTTGTTTAAGTTTATCTCCAAACCATGTTAGTATCGGAGGCAGAGCAGAACCAATTACCTCTCCTATATTCTCAAATGTCTCTTGTAAATTCTCCATAGACTTATTTAAATCCTGCGCATTTTCTATATTATCACGCATAGGCTTTGTTAACCCCGAAAAGAATGCTATCTTTACCTTGTCCATCGTAATCTTCATAGTCTTCATCATAAAATCAGATGTGCCCATCATCTTCTTAAAAGCAGCGTCTGTAGCCCCTGCCGCTGTCTCCATTAACCCGATATCATGAGCAAAACCTTCCGCTCCTTTACCAGCCAAGCCCATAACGCCAGTCAATGCCCTAACATTTCCAAACAAAGCAGTTAAAGCGTCATTGTCATCTCCAACCTTCTCTTTCAAATCCAGCAAGAATCCTGCTAATCCCTTAGCCCTCAATGCCGCAGAACTAAAGTCTAGACCTAAGCGTTTAGCTGCTGTCTGCGCCTCTGCTGTTGGCTTCAATACCGAAACCAAAACCTGTCTTAATTGAACTGTGGTAGTATTGACATCAATACCTTGCCTTGTTAGAGTAGCCATAGCCGCCGCTACCTCTTTAAACTCAACCCCTACTTGAGCAGCAATAGGAGCAATGGTACCAATGGCGCCTGCCATCCCTTCATAAGTCAACTTACCCCTCTTAACCGTTTGAAACATAATGTCTGAAATGTCAGTAACCTTATCTGCCTCCAAGCCATAAGCATTTATAACAGTAGTTAAAGCATCCACAGATATTGCAGTCTGCGTCATGCCTGCTTGAGCTGATTTTGCTGCCTCTCCTAGAAATAGTATAGCCTTCTCTGCTGGAATTGAAGCTGATAATACCTGATACATACCTTTTGCAAGGTCTGCCGTAGCACCTAATGCAGAATCCATAGCAAGAAGCTCACGACGGAATCCTTCTACCGTTATAGTGGTTCCTTCTATAACGCCATCTGATATTGAAAGCATTGTGGTAACACTAGCCCAACCTGTTTCAAACTCCCTTCCTACCCTCATCATATCTTTAAAAGTAGTAGATATTAGTCGCATAGCCCCTGAGACGCCCATCATTACACCCATGCCTGCGGCCATTTGCACCATTGTGGACTTGAGAACCTTCTGCATCCCACTCATACCAGTCCTAGCACCTGCAGTAGACTTCTCCATCTCCGTATAGCCCTTAGTGGTGGCCTGAACAGTCGCCCCATGCTTCTTCATACTCGCTTCAACATTAGCCAACGCACGCTTTACCTGCGCAGAACTTTGGTCGGTGAACGTAAGTACGAGATTTATGCTTTTTTTCATTGCACATTCAATCCTATATTAATACTAGTAAAATATTCTTGTTCTTTAGATTGTTCTATACCCTGCTTTGTTTCACTTATTTTCTGTTTTGCGCTATCCGAACGACGAGTTCCCCATAATGGGTGATTTTCTCCAAAAGTTTCTCCTCTTTTATTCTTACAAAACGGACATTTACAATCTAAATTATGTTTCATTTAACTTTTCTTTAATCTTACTACTACTCCTTTCTCACTGAGGCGTCTTCTTTTTCGCCTTAGCTATTTTAGCTTTGTTTGTCTGCTTTTCATTACGTAACTCCACTATCTTATTATGCAAAAATACCACCCGATTATAATAATCCTCATGCAAATCCTTCTCTATCTCCTTTAGCGTCATCAATGCTATAACATCTGCTACATAAATCTTCTGATTTCCATAATAATCAAAACTCAAAGGTAGATCTGAATAGAGATCCACAATCACCACATTATCGGCGCTTGGCCTAGTCTGATAAACAGCGCAATTTTCACAATCATAAATGCCTTTTATCCTTACCTTAATACCTTTGGCATAATCGTTTGATGCCAGCCTTTCGCATTTCTTACAACTCCTATCCCCATGCCCATAGACGCGGCCATGCGCCACTACTTTAAATTTTCGAGCTGGGCCTCTTTCTCTAGCGCAACCTCTATATAGTTACGCAAGTCACTCGCTGTGTTAACCACCCAATTCTCAAACTCAACAGAATTCTTAAACAACGCCAAGGTAATTTCACGGTTATGACCAATCTCAAAAGCCTGTACATCGGCATCTGCTGGTATTGCCTGACCTGGAAAGAACTTCTTTAAATCAGCAACCGTCCCAATAACCAAATTAGGAATCAAAGTAACCAAATGCCTTACTGTAAACCCAGTCCAGCCTTTGATGATCCTATCCGCGTAAAAAGCCCAAACCTTTGCCTCCGCAAACTTCTCTTCCTTCTGGTTGTTCCGAGGATTAACCTCATAAGTCCTTGCGGACTCTCGCATCTGAGTAATATGAAACTTACTTACATACACCAGATTAACAAAAAACCCAGGAAGAAAAGACCACTCAAATTCCTTTACTCTCTTAGTCTTACCAGCCTTATCAATAGCTGCCGTAAGATTTCCAAAATCTACATCACTCATCTAACTTACCTCCAAAATTTAATATTATAGAAAGGAAGGCAAGAATTCTCGCAAACTCTTGCCTACCCATTCTTTCTTTCACTAGAGGAACGAAATTGTTAATTCGTCATTCATTGCTGCTGACGCAATACCTTTAAAATCCATCTTCTGCTCAATTTCCTCATCACCATCAATTTCCGGAGTCATATAACGGGCATATGGAATATTGATATTCATAATATACCCAGACACATTACCAACCGGAATTATCAACGCATCACTAACCTCATACCCTGCCTTATAGAAGTAACTAGCACCGCGTTCTAAAAAGAAATGATTAATGTTTCCAGAAACTTCTCTCTTTCCAGGCCGTCCAAACCTTTCAGCTGTCCACAAGTTATTCTTCTCACCAGTATAATACTTAATGTTGTTCTTCAAAGTAACGGTAGCACCAAGAATTACTGAAGGTGTACCGTCAATCGTAACAATCCCTTGCTTACCATGCTGCGGCTCGCCTACCTCTGCACTAGCAGTTGGCCACCAAGGAGTAATCGTAGGATTAACACCTTGCGCGGTATCCAGCGCTGGAATCGTTATAGTATCATTAGTATAATTAACATCAGTTAACAAATACCCATTTCCACTATTAGTATCTGTTCCAACAACTACATACATCCCTTCCACATAAAGCATTGCCGCCCCAGTGTTCAGCTGAATCACTGTAGTCCCTAAAATAGCATTCATATTCGCCACTGTAGTACCTGCCCAAAGCTGTTCCATATACTGCCCACTCCAATTAATCTTCGCTATCTCTCCACCAGGAACGTTAAACACAGGCTGCTCTACCGAACACCCTCTGAATGCAAACACCGTATGGCCCTTCTTTGTCCATAAGCTAAACGAATCTAATTGATTAGCTAACGAATATACAACGCTAACTCCTACATTAGTAGCCTTATCCCCCAACGCGCATTCAAACAATACATCATGCTCCGGCGCTGTACCAGGCGAACCACTTGGCTTAACATAGCTATCGAAACTCCAATCCCCAGGATTCTTAACTCCTTTAATAGGCGCCAGCTGCGATGCACCAGCCCTTATCTGTTCATCTTCATCAAAATTCTGTTCCTGTTTAAACTTCACCGGATCAGTGCTATATATCCTATTACTAGCGCCTGGCTTTTTTAAAGTCCCACAGATGGTTTCCATTATCGCAAAACACTCTTCCTCATTTGCATACGCAAATCTAGTTGCACAATTTGCCACTTTTAAATCTCCACTTTAATCGTCTTTTTCTCAACCCGGTATCCTTCCACATTGAGAAATGCTTCATAGACCTTCTGCGCCACTTCATACTCTTTATTCCTTTTTATCCTTTGTTCAGGAATGCCAGCAATACGAAGCTTACATGGCGGGCCTATATATGTCAAAAAATATTTAACTTCTTTGCGAAATTTTGGTTGCTTTTTCTCTATCACTGGCCGCTTTACCACAACCTTTTTCTTAACTTCCTTCTTAACTTCCACTATCTTCTCTTTAGTCTCTTCTTTTTTTAAGTCTTTCCAGTTAAAGTCTTCCACTTTATCCCCTATTAAGTAACCTTTTCATCTAAGTAGTATTTTATTGCTACTTCGAAATCCATCCAGTACAACGGCATTTCAGATCCTTCTCCTATCGCAGAAATAGAATCCACTAACGCCGAAGTAGCGGTATTTGAAACTCTAAAGTTGTTTCCAATCTTGTCTCTAATTGCCTTCACTAATCCACCATACGCGGCATCTGGCGTCTCTTCAAAATGCAGAAAATATAACCTCATATTCAAATTAAGCCAAGCCATCTCCCGCATACTTGTCAAATGCTCCTCTGGCTCCTCTGCTGGCTCCATTATATTAATCAAAGGCAACTCAGCCTGCGTACGCTGTCCAATGTTTATTGGCGCATAAGACCGCACCACAGTAGTTACCTGAGAAATAGCATCCATCAATGCAGCAAATGCTGTTAATACACTTCTTCTATTTTGCGCCATTTCACACCTCCGAAAAGAATGTAATCATTAAATCCATTATCATCTGTCCTTGAGGATATCTAGATCCCCCATCTGTTGCTATAAATCTAACCTCTGTGTCATAGGCATTAGAATTGCGATAAGGATCAGCTAACACCGCTGTTCTTAAATTCAATATCAATGTGTTTATAGCCGTACCCAAATCTCCACCTTCTGCTACCCAGACCCATCCTACTAAGATAACTGTAAAAGTATTCTTAAACAAATCCTTCAATAACTTCTTTCTCTCTATATCTCTATAATTAATATAAACTCCTGGATAGTTCTCTATGTCAGCTTCCTTATCCTCCGCCCTCTGCCAATCTACCGTCTGCATCCCTGATATAGCGTCTATCTGCGTATAAAGATCTGTCAGAATTGCTTCTGTGGTTCCAAGACCAAAATAAGTGCCCATTATCTACCTCCCTTATCTATACGGTCAGCATACTTAAGCACAGCGGTAACATATTTATCTGTTAGCGCATTAAGCTGTACTTCTGTAGTCTTTACCATAAAAAAAGCAGGTGTTCCTGGGTGTTTAACCATTCTTCGGGTAAAGATATACTGACCTCCAGGGCCTTCCCAAGCCAAGAAACCTTTACCACCTATTGGTATATCATGCGCCTTAGTGCCTTCTTCCATAAAAAGTACCACATCCGTCGAGGGATCTTCTTGACCAGGATACATATTCTCAATAACAAACTCTAACACCCTAGCCTTCCTACTCTTAGTATACTGCCACATATCTGCCATATGTCGTCCTGCCTTAGCAGAGCGTGGTGTCAACTCCGAGACAATATCTATCCCTACCTTAGCTATCTCCTCAGCCGTCACCTCCGCATATGGAATTAGCTGATCATTTAAGGCCCGCATCTTCTTATAGAAAACACTTGGGTCTATCTTATAATTCGCTTTTATCATGGGCTGTGTAACTTCTCTTTAATATTCAAAGCCTGCCAAAACTCTTCTTTCTTAGCATCCACATACGTCCTAAGCCCTGCGTAAGGGTAATCCACAAAACCCCCAGACCGCTGAATACCACCTAACTTAGACCGTTTCAACGCTACTATCTCCAAACACTTCCAAGCTGTTCCAGTTGTCAACATAGCCTCAAAGTCAGAAGGTACCTTCGCTAAAACCCAATCCCCTTTCTCTATACTCATATAGTAATACTTTTTCCCTGCCTCCCTAGGCATCGGGTCTATATCAAGCTTCTTATTTATAGGATCAAAATGGTAGTCAATCCTGGGTAACCCTCTATTCTTTCTCATCATCTTTATTGTCCAAAGAGATGGAAAGTTATAATCCTCATCCAGGCCAAAGCCACTGTCGTCCACTATATCATTACCTAAGTCCATAATGTTTGGATCAACGCCATCTTCAGAGAAGACTACCTGGATCCTCATAGTAGCTGGGTTAGTATCATACCTCCGCGTATTTATTGCTGAGGTTATATATCGAAGAGCTTTCTGCGGAAGCCTTTCCGCTATTATTGAAATAATATTAGCAGCTTCGTTAGCTATATCAACATCCGCCAATTCATCGGTATTAGTTACCTTTCCGCACTCTGCCCTCACCTTCGTTATTAGAGCCGCACTTTCCACTTCGCTTCTCCATTACAAACATCCACACTTCTTTCTCACGCTCGGGAAATAGTGTATAACGATTTCCGTAGGCATCTGTAATCGTCATGTCTACAGAACTTGTATTCTTAATAATCTGTTTCTTAAGTTTCACTTCTTATCTCTTGCTTCCGCCGCATGTGTATACTTCTTATGCTGCGGAGTTAACATAGGCAATTCTACCTTTCCAGTAATTGCCCCTATAAATAACTCATCTATAGCCTCAACCATTGCTGTACGCTGAGTGTTAAGACTGTTTATTCCTAGTTTAGCCTTTCCAATCTGCTCAATAGTGGAATTAGGATCATAACAGATTTCTTCCCTGTGCCAAATTTTGTTATTCAAGATGGTCAGTTTGTCAATCATACTACCAATATTTTCTTTATAACTCATTTTTCTTCATAACCTAATTGCTGTAACAACGGACCAAGACGGTTCCTTATCCTCGCCCGGTCCTCTTCCTGTAGCTTTAACCACTTATCCTGTGGCGCTATCAATTTAGAAGTCATAAGAACTCGCGCTGTTAACGGTAACTCCCCGCTATTTGCTTTTTCCAACACGCTACTAATAATCCCATTACCATGCTTCAAATTATAGAACTTAAACATGCGTCCAAGTACTTGTCCAGGAGCAGATAGAAAATCCTCATACTTTTCATAAGAAATTCTTTCCTTTAGTACAGTCATAGCGTTCAATGAAGTTTTAACATGCTTCCAATAAAGGTCAATTAATTTATTGAGATCCTCTGGAAACATCTGCTCTGCCTGTCTATCAGTATCCCTGAAATCAATGGTAGAAGCTAAAGTATCATAAGGATGTCTTATCAGCACCACAAACTTAGCTTCAGGAAAGATCATCCCTAAACGCCTTATATAAATGTTTAACCAAGGATGCTTGAGAACCACCGCGCTTCTGCCTGTCTCTTTACAAAGACCAGTATAGAAGTAATCCGTATAGACTTTAATAGCATCGTCATGTAATTTGGTAATATATTCAGCAGATATCCCCAGCTCCTCTTCATGCTCATCTGACCATTTAATAGCTGACATCAAACGAAAAAGAGCGTTTGGCTCCTCATACGATGTTTCTATATCTGGATGGCCTCTAAGAAGACTCATAAGAATGGATGTGCCAGACCGTGAAAATCCTAAAAGAAAATGTATAGGTATTGTCATCTATCTCTCCTCATATCCAAAAGCCTTAACAAATGGTCTCATGTGCATTCTTATTAAATTCTTTCCTGGCTCTTGAAATAGAATCTCAAACTTATTACCCGGCCTCCTAATCACTGAAGATCCAAGCGCGGATCCGACTAATGACAACCTATTTTCATTAGCTAATTTTATTATATTATGTATAGCACTTAAATCAAGAGTTTTTCCAAAGAATTTAAAAGTTGTATCAAGAAAATTTGCAGGGTCATCTAGCAGATCTTCGAACTTCATAATCACCTTTCTAGCTCCTAAAGCATTCTCAATACCGCCCATCCAATTTTCATACATTGAAAGAATCTTATTCAAATCCTTACCAAATATCTTAGCTGCCGACTCCTGCTTTAGTGCAAAATCAAACGTAGAAGCGATTACATCATAAGGATGTCTAACCAATATCAAAAACTTAGCTTCTGGAAAAATACCACTTAAACGATAAATATGTTTTGTTAAATACGGATGTTTAATTACCACATCCTTCTTTCCAGTACGCTTGCACACGCCTTCATAATACGTTCTGGTACATGTAGCTATGGCCTTGTTAAATATGGCTGCTATAGCGCTCTCACTAATGCCTATGGCTGGATACATATGAGCTGGTAAATAGGTTTTCTCTAATAGCTGAAATAAAAAGTTAGGCTCTACCACATCAGTCTCAATATCTGGATGCTCTCTACAAAGTCCCATAAGTAGTGTTGAGCCTGATCTTACCATTCCTAGTATAAAATTAATATTCATACTATAACCTCACCTCAGTTGCTACACACGCCTCTGTGAATCCATCAGCCTGTAGAGCATCAAAACTTGAGAAAGACATCCAAGCTCTCCCTACTTGTCCCCATTCTCTTCCCCATGAGTTTAATATTCTAAAAGCTCCAACCTCTTTTGTCTTTGAATTTTTCTTTGTCCTGTTAGCGCCTATAATTAGATAAGCATGACCGCCTTCGATAGCGCCTGCTGGTGTTATAAATCCATAATTATTAGGTTGAGACATCTGAGAAAACCATGTACTTCCAAGCACCATAGGTCCTGTAGTCATTACATATGCCAGAACCGCTTGAGAGTCAAATGCCCAACGATACTCAGGAACATATCCAGCCTTGTTTAGGCTCTTAAACAACCCTCGAACACTTGTGCCATCATAATCCTCTCCTGACCACTCATCATTAAGCTGCGCCTGATGGTACAACTCAGCAGGAGTAAACGGTAACCTCTTATTACGAACTGGTCCTGCTGTCAGCCACTTATAACCTGAATAGGCTACGCACTGCGGAGTTTGACCTTGATTCAGCACGTTCCCAGCATACCAATATCTTCTTGTTATGCTACGTGCCAACTGAAAATTAGGTTTCAGAAGAAAGCCTTTATCACGATCATCCTTTTGATATAGCCTTCCAAACATATGTGTAATCATAATTCTCTCCTAATAAAATCTATATCCATCCTATAACCAAACCTTCCCAAGTAACCAAACCCCTGATAATATTCCAAATATCCCAATGATCTTTCTCAAAAAGTCATGACTGATCCTGCTGCATATGTATGGACCAATTACGCCACCAAGAAATGCTCCTATACATAACGGAAGCACTATTAACATATCTACCTTGCTCATCAACATATAAACTATCCACGCCACTAAGCATATCACCACCTCTGCAAATGTTGTAGTAGCAATAGACACTCTAGCAGACAATCCTCCAATGATTCCTCCGGTACTGGTAACAGGACCAAACCCTCCGCCAGTGAGTGCCTTATTAAACGCCGCCAGCACACCTACTAGATAATGTTTCCACCAAGCAAACTTGTACCGCAATTTTGTTAAGCAGAGAACGCCCATTACTACCACTAGCACCCCAATGTAAGTCTTAACAAATACCTTTGGCAAACTAACAGCAGCAAACACCCCTAGCACCACTACGAACAATCCAGGTATAATCATTGCAAGCGCAACTCGTGTATCCTTCTTCTTAACCCCATAAAAATCTGCGTTACCATGCCTATGATGCATCAAGGTACCAGAAACCCCTCCTATGGCTTGTGACAATAAAATTGCCGGCACCACTATTAGAGGCGCAAACCCCGCGCCAACCAATAAAGGACTTAACAGAGTCCCATACATCATCCCTATAGACGAGTCAACCGTCTCCATTATAAACGCCATAAATACTAATAATAAAAAAGTCTCAACTATCATTTTTTCTCCGCTCCTTCTCCTCTTCATACCATCTTACCGTCTTCCTCAACCCATCCATCAAATTAGTCTTAGCCTCAAAATTAAAATACTCTTTAGCCTTTGCTACATCTAAACAACGTCTAGGCTGCCCATCTGGTTTAGAAGCATCCCACTTCACCTCTCCATAATACCCCACAATAGATCTAATAGCCTCTGCTAACTCCTTTATAGATACCTCATGGCCACATCCTACATTCACCGGCATAGGCTTGTCGTAGAGCTTAGTAGCAAGAAATATAGCCTCCGCCGCATCCTCTACATAAAGAAACTCACGAGTAGGCTTCCCGGTGCCCCATAGCACAACCTCCTCAGCCTTGCTATCTCTAGTCTCCACAAACTTCTCAATCAATGCTGGTATAACATGAGACTTTTGGTCATTAAAGAAATGGTCATGTGGCCCATATAAATTTACCATTAACAGATAAATAGAATTTAACCCATATTGCTTTCTATAAGCCTGCGCCAGCGTTAGAGTCTCTCTCTTAGCTAGCCCATAAGGCGCATTTGTACTCTCCGGATAACCTTCCCATAAATCATCTTCCCTAAACGGTACTCTAGCAAACTTTGGATACGCGCATACCGAACCCAACAATACCAGCTTCTTTATATGTCCAGCCTTTCTACACGCCTCTACAATATTTAAAGACATCATCATATTGCGATAAAATAGTTGACCAGGAAACTTACGATTATATCCGATTCCTCCCGCGTCAGCCGCTAAATGGATAATATAATCACCCCATTCCATCAACCGTTCAGTATCTTTCTTACTCATCATATCATACTTATCACTACCATGCACCGCCACATTCGCGCCCTCTTCTATAAACTTATCCCTTACAGCCTTACCAAGAAAGCCTGTGCCGCCAGTAAGAACAACTCTCTTATCTTTGAATCTCATTTAATCCACCTGTAACGTTAGCGCTGTCCCCTTCTTCTTTGAATCCTGGAGATATTCAGTCTTAACTACCCGCTCCCTATTCCTCTTATCTTCCATTGTAAACACATCATTCCGCACAAAAGAGAACCACGCTACCCAACGAAATTCCATATTCACTGTGTACATAGAGAACTTATCTCTTGAATGTATCTCATTTACCAGTGAGTATATAGACTCCCTGACTGCCGGAGTTCCATCAAACGACCCATCAGACTCAGCATGATCACTACTCCAATCCAATACCCGCGTCCTAAGTAAAATACCATTTTTAGCTACTCTATTAATCTCATCATAAGCCAAATCCCTGTCTACAGGGTCTATTGTGTGGATGCAGTCAAATGCAGCTACTATATCAAA
>Ga0114919_10004677_pt1 | contig 10980 bp, 11 predicted proteins | sample BlataG_FD_88682 | JGI IMG/M metagenome (GOLD analysis project Ga0114919, IMG submission 88682) | Deep subsurface microbial communities from Black Sea to uncover new lineages of life (NeLLi) - Black_00105 metaG | ecosystem: Environmental > Aquatic > Marine > Oceanic > Sediment | place: Atlantic...
AAATCATCGCCTAATATCTGCCGCGGCGAGTTCGTAAACCAGCTGTCCGAACCATGCTCGCCGATGTACTTTGCCACAGCCAGCACAGATTCCTTCGTCAGCAGAGCTTCTCCCTTCGGATTCACGAAAACCGGCAGCGGCAGCCCCCACGAGCGCTGCCTGCTGATGCACCAGTCAGGCCGCGATTCTAACATCCCCGCAATACGCTTCTGTCCCCACGCCGGAATCCACTTTACCTCCGCGACATTCTCCAGAGCCATATCCCGCAGACTTTTTCCCACGCCCGGCAGCTCCCTGTCAACGCTGATAAACCACTGCTCCGTCGCCCTAAAGATAACGGGCCCTTTGCTCCGCCAGCAGTGCGGATAGCTGTGCGTAATCTCACCCTCGGCAAAGAGCAGCCCCTTGTCTCGCAGGTCGTTGTTTACAACCCCATCAACCTCCAGAACATTTCGCCCGCGAAGCCACCCCGGCACTGTATCATCATACCGACCATCGTCCATCACCGGCGAATACACCGCCAGCCCATACTTCTGACCCGACACATAGTCCTCAAGCCCGTGCCCCGGCGCAGTATGCACCAATCCCGTCCCATTTTCCGTCGTGACGTATTCAGCTAATATGACAAAAAAAGCGTTTTTGTCCGTCGGGTTAATTTCCACGAACGGATGCGAATATCGCAACCATTCAAACTCGCTGCCTCGGACGGTATTTTCGCAGACGCTGTATTGTCCTTCGATAAAATCACCGGCCGCGATGACCGCTTCGAGCCGGTCGGTCGCCAGAATCGAGACAAACATCTCGCCGCCTCTTTCATAGCTTATCGACGTATAGTCTAAATGCGGATGAACGGCTATCGCTAAGTTCGCCGCTAACGTCCAGGGCGTCGTCGTCCATATCATAAAACAGACCTTTGAGTTTTCGAGCTGGCCTTTCTCAACCAGACCCAGTTCGAGCAGCCGGCCGATGCTCTCGGCGGCAACGGGGAAATTCACGAATATGCTCGGCGACGAAACATCCTTATATTCAAGCTCCGCCTCCGCCAGCGCCGTCTCGCACCCAATCGACCAGTGAATCGGCTTTAATTGCTTATACACTAACCCCTTGCCGACCAGTTCCGCGAACACCTCCAGAATCCCCGCCTCGTACCCCGGCTTAAAAGTCAGATACGGCTTATCAAAATCGCCGAACACACCCAATTCCTGGAACTGCCTGCTCTGCACCTTTATATATTTGCTCGCATATTTCTTACAGTCCCTGCGAATCTCCAGCTTACTCATCTGCCGGACCGCATCGCCCAAATCCGCCACCACCTTCGATTCTATCGGCAGCCCGTGGCAGTCCCAGCCGGGAACGTACGGCGCATCAAAGCCCGCCATAGTCTTGTACTTGACGACAAGGTCCTTAAGCACCTTATTGATAACGGTCCCCATGTGAATATCGCCGTTGGCATAAGGCGGCCCATCGTGAAGGATGTACAATGGCGCACCCTTGCGGGCCATTCTGATTTGGCCGTAAATGTCCTTCTTCGCCCAGTCCTTGCGCAATTGCGGCTCACGCTGGACCAGGTTCGCCTTCATCGAAAAGCCCGTCTTCGGAAGGCACAAAGTGTCCCGATAACCCTTATCAACCGCAGATTTTACGGATTCTTGTTTCTTTCTTTCCTCCGCGCTCTCTGCGGTTAATTTCTTTTTATCTTTTTCCTCTGCGCAATCCGTGTAATCCGTGATTAATTCCTTTTTATTTTTTTCCTTGTCCGACATCTAACAAATCCTCAAAAATCCTAATCTCTAATCAACCGCCTTATCATAAATACCCAGACCACTCTTGTCAACATCGTGTTTGCCACAGAGGGCGCAGAGAAAAAACAGAATTCAGAAAACAGACAAGCCGGGAGCGTAAGCGACCGGATAGCCCACGAAAAGGCACAAAAGACATGAAGAAAGAACAGCCACAGAGAACACCGAGGGCACAGAGAAAAGACAGAATTCAGAAAACAGACAAGCCGAGAGCGTAAGCGACCGGATAGCCCACGAAAAGGCACGAAAAAGAATTAGACACAGAGTTATAGTTAATTGGTTAATCGGTCAGTTTGAGTACTTATTCTGCGTGCTTCTGAAAAGATAATAAATACAGCTCCCCCTAAGACGCCTAAGAACATATCCAGCATCGTGTCCTCTAAGCCGACCTGAGTATGTATATGAAACAAATAATCCAAGGCGAATTCTCCGAACTCCCAGAACACCGTGGCCGTTGCAGCCAACGACAGCAGAAAAATACTCCTGAACACTAAATTCAGCTCAGGCAAATGCCCTATCTTTTGAAAATACCGCAACGTCAAAAAGAAGCTGTACGTGATAAACGCACCCCCTAAAAAGTGCATTGGTATGTCCGTCCAATGATACCTCTGGCAAATATGGAAAAAAGACAGGACTAAATGAAAGCAGAATAATCCAAACGGCAAAGCAAAGAAACTAACTACTTTCTTTATCATAATATTCCACCCGGGAAAATAAGTGACTTTTCCAATTTTATTCTCTTTCTGCTTCTCTTAGCTTACGTTTCCTCATGATAGCTGTGATTCGCATACTGATGAATACTGATATCAATGTGACGATTGCCATATGAACTATCAAAAAGAAAATAAAGGTCATGACTAAATGTATTTTTTCTTCTTGCGAATCAAGCCATCGAAAATCCTTCAATATCACAGAATACCAATCCAGAATTGCAGCCGGAACTACAATAAGGCCTGCTGGGGAACGGACCGGAATAGGTATGATGAACGAAGCAATGAATAATACGTAGAAAATCACACAGGTTCTTAATCGAATATGTTTAATCATCTCCAGCACCTAACTATTATTTATATCCTTGCTGCATAAAAGCCGTTACCGTTCAACCGTATAACCGTCTTTCCCTTTAATAGGTGGCTGCCCCTATTATAGCATCCGCCAACGGCGGGTTCCACAATTTTGCATTTTACACTTTGATTTTTGCGTTTTCAAACTGACCCTCGGTCAGTTTGAATTATTTACCCATCCCCGCAGCCCCCACAAAGACAATTGATTAGAACCTATCCCAAAACCCCCGTTATCGGCATTCTCAGTGCTATAAACGGCATTTCTTTGAGGTTTTGGGATGAATTCTAAGGATTATTGACCCCGGATTTCCCAGATTAGCGCGGTGGCAGGCGGCCGAGGAACATGATCGCCCTCTGCATCGGCTCAGTTTTGCCGGGACCATGCAGCACTTCCACGCGGTGGCTCCATATTTGTGGCTATTTGCAGGAACACCAAAGGCCCGTAGATTGTATCAGTTGCTGCTGTCATGGATCGCGCGTGATATTCTACCCTATCGGCCTAATCGCATTGAGCCGCGCGCGGTCAAACGCAGGCCAAAGGAATATGCTCTATTAAACAGACCAAGACACGAAATGCGAAAAACTCTTTTGCGGGCCTGAATAATGCGTACTTATCTTCATGCCATTCCTGGCTGTCCCTTAATCTCTTTGTCGATGGTTCCTGAGTATGGAAGTAACCTCGTTGATAGAATTTTGCTCAGTTGCATCACACTTTTGGCTGAAGGCATCTGCATACAACTGCCGGACCTGGTCAACTAATCCCTGCCGAACGACAAGCAGTATTAACGCATCACTACAAGCCAATAGACTATCTACATTCTTGCGCCAACCCTGACCTTTTAGTTCCAACGGCCCAAATTCATCGACAATAATTAGGTCTGCAGTTTTCGTGGCTTCCGTGCTTAGGCTGGTATTGCCGAGCTTTAACCCATCGCTAATGAAAGTAAATGGCCCGGCTTTACTTTGCTTCCGTCTTGCCAGAGGCGCTCGTGTTTTGGTTTGTAAATCAAGGACATCGAATCCGACTAATTTACCGCTGCGGTATATGGATGGCGCCAGTAATCCGGCAACGTTAAATCCTTCAGCGCGGCCGTCTGCCACCAGCTCGGCAGCACTGGTAGTTTTACCACAGTGCTTTTGGCCCACCCATAAGAGGAGTTTTTTTTGCATCGCTATCATTTGGCTGGTTACTTAGGTTATATAACTTCTCAAGCGCTGCTGAACCGGCTAATAATTCGCCAGATACGTTGCTGTGCCAAAGAACCACAACCCAGCGGTAACCACCGATACGCCGCCTTGAACCAATCGGCTCTGTAATTTGAACCCAAAAGCAAAATGTGCGTGGAGCTTCTGGCCGAGATGAAAACTTAACGGCGCCAAAACCGAACATCCCAGAACGGCCATACTGCCGCTGATTCCAATGTGTCGAAGTACCCCGGCAAATCCTGCCTGCACCCAGTGCTCATACTGAAAAACATAAGTAATCATCAGGGCAAACAACGCATAGCTTAAATAAACGGCTGCTGCTGCTGAGAGCGAGCGGTGTTTTATCTTATATACGCTGAAAAATAAGTCGTAACAGATGCCCATCAGAAGAATACCCAGAAGATGACAGGCGAAAAACGGGACATTCAGAAACTTGTACAACATCGCACAGGCACCAATGAGCGTCGCAACGCCTTTTTGTGGGAAATATACCCTCGCTGTTGTCATTACGATAAAGCCAATAATAGTTAATGGAACTGACGCGTAAGGTACATTTGCACCATACAAAGCACCGCCCAGAACAGCTTCCGAAAGACCCCACAATCCACCAAAAAACAGTATTCCTAAAATATGCTCTTTCTTCATTCGTTTCTTTCCTTAAATGAAACCGGTGTTTTATTGAATTTAGAACATAACTCTTACCTGCCTTCAAGCCAATACTGAGTAAATTTTATTAAATCGAAAGCATCGACGATTCCGTCCGGAAGGTCTTTTGTAAGGTCTGCTCCGCTGCACCAATACGGTTCGTTACATCCGCTTTGCAGCCAATGTCTTGCGAAAATGCCAAAGTCGGTAAAATCAACATCACAGTCACCATCCAGGTCGGCCAGTTGTTCGATTTGAAAATCTTCCTGTTTGGTTGTTAAAAGTTGGTAATAATCCCAGCCTTCGGACAATTTCGTATATTGCTCAAGAATCCCACTTACACCGCACGCATTCAATCCACTTTCAATAATAGGGTGGGGCGTGTAGGAATCCGGGTTATCAATATTCATATAGTCGGATGCCCAGCAGTAAATATTAGGGTCATCAGTTTTATTTAGAGAATAATTGTCCTGATGTGAGCCGACATTCACATCCGCTACAGTCACTACTCTTGCCTGGATATACATCGCCTCATATTTTTCAGCCCTATGGTCGGCCACATAACAGGTCTCTTGAACCGGGTCATAGTTTACCGCAATCTCATTGACATCGACCACCAGCGGCTCAGGAAGCTCATGTCCCGTATTTAATATTGTGTGTGAGGAATATTCATCGTAAAAAAGTGTGGTGTTGCCACGTGCCTTGTTTAATTCTTCATAGACTATAACGTTCTCAAGGCTGATCCAGTCCCCTGAGTTAACATCTTCGAAGACATTCGGATTGAACGGTCCCTTGACCATAATGCCCCCCCATCCGTCAGGATGATTCGGGTCGTAAAGAATTAACCTTTTACGTCCGCGGCTCCATTTATGAATCACAATACCGCCTTCACAATTCACTGCCTGCTCGTCATAATAGCTGCTGCCGTCCGGATTCTCTGTGTACTGAATTTCATAAATGGACAGATTCGGGTCTTTTGCAAAAAGCTGGGCCGTCATTGTAAATAACATCAAAATTATAAATACTACTGTTATCACCTTTCTCATTATCTTATCTTTTCTCAATAAAATATTAATCTTTTCATAGCTTGCTTACGGATAGGGATACCAGTTCAAATCATCACGCGGCGGTACTTCAAGGTCATCCGGCCATTCTGGTTTCCATATTGTTTCAGTCCACTCTACATGATAATCACAATATAGAATCGAACCGCCCAATAACCCACCGGGCTTTGCGTGCCTTGCACTGAAAGCTTTGGGATAGCTGCCGCAGTAACGTCCCGCCGACCGGTTCAGTTTTTCCCCCCCATAACCTTTCTCTGGATCGAGAAGCTGATCAAATAAGAGTATCACACGCGCAGGGTGACAAATCTTTGCTGTATTTAGAAAGGATGGCATATTATTGCCCTGAGGTTCATCATGAGGCGGCCAGCAATTCCGGTCAAGCTCAAGGCAAGAATTCATGGCATAAGAAAAATAACCGTTTCTTTTAGGGTTATAATTATACATATTTGAAAATCTAAAAGTTGCCGAAGGACACTGAAATATCGTGTCTATGCCCGGCTTATGCCATCGCTCATAATCACGCCAGGACTTCTCCCCCATCAATAGTGGGAGCATATCGACCCATCCAAACCAGTCTGCCCGGCTGGCGTCGCGGTCAAGTCCATCAATATGGGGATAGAAGCCGTCGTTCTCCGCAGCATAGAGTCCGAATGCTAATCCCCACTGTCGTAATCGACCCTGGCAGACCGTTTGTTTGGCGACAGACCTTGCCCGGCTAAGTGCGGGTAAAATAAGGCCGATTAGAAGAGCTATCACAGAGATGACTATCAGCAGTTCGATAAGACTAAAAGCACAACGCAAAGAATGCCCGTATGTAATGTTGGCTCTTTTGTTCATTGTAAGAGTTTCTGAATATGTCTTATGTAGGCCTTTTCTACCGTCTTCTCGATGACGCCGCGAAACCTCTCATATCCGCGCACCCACTTTTCGCCCTCAGCAGTAAGCGTAGTGTGTCCGCCCATCTTGCCGCCTCGCCGTTTTTCAACAAGAGCAATATCCAAAGTCTCTTGTGCCTTCTTCAGGTCACCCCACGCTTTACGATAACTCATCCGCAGTGATTCACTGGCCGCCTGAAGCGACCCTTCGCTTTCAATTGCCTTGAGAAGCCGCCACTTACCGTCACCGAAAACACCTTCGGCTTCTTCGCTGTTCAGCCAGAGCTTAAACCTCGCCTGTAATTTCTTCATATTCTTGTCCTCCCCAAAGTCACGCAAAATAGCCAAGCTGGCACTTACGGATATGCACATTCTGTTGATTGCAGATACGCCCTATATCAATAATTTCCACTCCGAACTTTTCAGCAAGCTTGAATGCCGCTGCACAACTCAATCTTTTCCTGTCCTCTGCGGCTTTGAGGACCGCCTCAATCAACTCTTGCTCGTCCATATATGGTTCTCCGTAAACATAAAAGGGTTATGCACAGCTCGACATATCCACACCCGACAATTAAAGCGTCCAATAATCATACTGTCAATACGAATTTCTTTTTATTTAACGCACCGCCACAGCACATACCAAATCCGGTTTGTGCTTAACATCACGCAGATTTTTGCCGATACAAATATTAAAATCTTCGAAAGTTACCTTGGCTTGGCAATTAGGAAGGACCAAAAATGGCAATTCAACACTGGTCGGATGAAATCATCGTCGTGGACCTCTCGCAGGAACCGGAAATAAATCACGACCTCGAAAACTTAGTCGAAATTCTCTCGCAAAGAGACAGCAGATATAGCTGTGATGTGGTAATTGATTTCTCCTGCGTCGATACAATTACTTCCGAAGGCCTCACAGAGCTTCTGAAATTGCGAAAACTTGCTTCGCAGTGTGGACGCCGGCTTGTTCTTTGCGGCCTGGCCCCCGCAGCTGAAGGTATCTTTTCCGTAACAGGGCTTACCGAACTTTTTGAGCTTACCGATGACAGGTTCACCGCCTTGGCAACTCTGGAAATGATTGGCTAACCCGCTTTTCTCACAGGGTTTTAATAGCTGTCCAACTAACTTTCTTATCAGCAAAGCTTTGTGCCAATTCTAAGCCGCAGTCCGAATAAGCAAGCTGTTTTGAGCGGGAGATTTTGTTTGGATGTCTATTTGCCCGGAGGCGTATTATGCTATATGGCCAGGACAAATAGAGCCGAGAACGCAGCAGCCGGACAAAATAGCCGCTCAAAACCAAAAGTCTTCTGAGAAACGCGGGTTAAGCACCAACTCACGACACCATCCTGTAGCAACTCAAAATACAAAGGGTCAGGAGCTATTTCTCCTGGGATGATATAAGTACCTGAAATCTAACAAACTTGATTCTTATAACTTTAGGCACTTTAGCTCACTTTATACCTTTCGAGCCAGATGCTGCCGCTATGGAAGCTTCTTGTTGCACATCCGCCTTTGGCAGCACGAAGCAGAAAATGTTCTGCTCGCCCGCGTTCGTACTTTCAGTCCATACACAGCCGCCGTGCAGTTCAATTAGTTCCTTTGCTATTGGCAGGCCCAGGGCCAACTGGTATTCGCCGGAATCGAAATGTTCTTTAACCCAGCTTGAGGTATCGAGAATGTTTTGTATTTCATCACCTGTGACAGCTGAGCCGTCGTCCCGTATCTCAACTGCCACCTGGCTGCCGGTATCTTTTACCTGAACGTCTATATGACCATTGCTCCGAACAGATTTTATCGACCTGCAGACCAGATTCGTCAGCGCCTGCACTATCCTGTCATAGTCTGCATTGACTACCAGTTCGCCATCTGGTATAGTGCAATTTATTTCGATGCCCTTTTCCGACGCGAGTGGCAATAGGCCTTCTAAAACCTGCGAAACCGCCGACCCAAAGCCGAACCTGCTGTGCTTCAACTTTATCGTATTGGTGTCAATTTTCGAAATGTCAAGAAAGTCACTGGCAACACTCAGGGCCTTGTCAATATCCTCCTCTACCAGTGCCAACTTCAGGGCCCCCGTTACCATAATGGCCAATTCGCTTTTTTGCTCATTTTGTTTCTTTAGGCCTTGAATCGTTGTCCTCAGTTCATCTTCTACAAATATCCGTTCCGAAATGTCACGGGCTATCCCTACAATCGCCGCGTCGGTCCCTTTTGTGTTTTTAATGACCGACCGCGATAGCGAAACCGGAAATATGCTGTTATCTTTTCGCCTGTGATAAAAACCAACCTCCCAGCTGCTCCCGACACTGCGTGTTTGAAAAACGCTTCTCGTATTCTGGCTCTGCTCTCTGTCTATCCACAGAATATTGCTGCTCTTCCCAATAATTTCTTCTTCCTTATAGCCGTAAGTCTTGCAGAACGCTTTGTTCACAAAGATTATCTTGTCCTCCGTATCGGTAATATAGACACTGTCGTTCGCGCTCGTAACAGCGCCGGAGAGCAGTCGAACTTTCTCTTCCATCCTTTTATGTCTGACAGCGTTCTCTACCGTTATTGGAACAGCCCTGAGATATTTATGCTCCAGGTCTTTTACTAAATAATCATAAGCGCCTGCTCGCCAGGCCTTGATGGCTATCTCCTCATCGCCCGCTCCTGTGACGAGTATCGTGGGAATGTCCTTGACCGAATCCAGAATGTCAAATGCTGTGCCGTCTCCAAGGCGGTAGTCTGAAATTACAATATCAAACCGTTCCCCACCCAATAAGCCCTGCGCCTCTGAAACAGAACCGACTATGGTGCAATCGTATGGCAATGAGCCTTCTTCCACAAATCGCTTGAACGCCATCCGGTCTATCTCGTTGTCTTCAACAAGCAGAATCTTGTATCTCGAATTTTCCATAATCTTATCCTTTAATTGCCTCTTCAAGCAAACTCCAATATCTGTCGATTGAGCCTAACGTCTCAACAAACTTCTTATAATCAACGTGCTTTACTATGTAATCGGCAGCGCCTAACTTCGAGCTTTCGTCAATATCTCGCTGTTCGCTGGATGTGCTCAGCACCACCGCCGGAATGTCTTTCAGCGACTCATCTGACTTGACTATCTGCAGAAACTCAATGCCGTTCATTTTGGGAGTATTTAAATCCAGAAGAATAACACAGGGTTGCTCATTACCTTCCCCTCTCAAGTATCTCAGTGCCTCCTCCCCGTTGGCTGTTTGGACAAGTTGGTTTGGAACTTTGAGCTCCTTAAGTGCACGCCTCACGGTCATCGCATCGACAAGGTCGTCTTCAATAAGCAATATTGGCTTCAAGTTTTGCATTTGCCGTCTCTATTTTCTGTTTTGGTAATGTGAAGAAAAATGTGCTCCCTTTCCCTACTTTTGACTCAACCCATATCTTACCGCCGTACAATTCCACTATTTTCTTTATAATAGTGAGTCCGATGCCCGTACTTTCAAATTCATCACGCGGAGACAGCGTCTGGAACATTTGGAATATCTTCTCAAAGTGCCTCTCTTCAATCCCGGGCCCATCGTCTGCGACACTGAATTGCCAAAAACCGTCTCTTTCAACGCAGCCGATGCTTATCTGCCCCTGCGGCTTGTCCATATACTTGACCGCATTGCTCAATAAATTCTGGAATACCTGCGCAATACGCGTTGGCTCACATACTACTGTTGGCAGCTCATCCTCCACTGTAATTGAAATGTTCTCCGGCGCAGCAACCATATCAATAACTTGCGGAACAAGCTCCTCTATGTCCACTTCAACCTGCTTTTCTTTCACACGTCCGACACGCGAGTACTCGAGTATCCCTTCTATAAGGTTATGCATACGCGCCACCCGGCTTGAAAGCAAAGCCAGCTGCTCTTTGCCCTCTTCATCGAGCTTGTCCGCGTAGTCGGTCGATATCCATTCGGCAAGAGTCTTAATGCCGCGCAGAGGGGCCTTCAAATCGTGCGAAACTATGTACGCAAAATCCTTTAATTCCTGATTAGCACTTTCTATTTCCTTCAGAAGTTTACTCTGCTTCTCCTCTGCATGCTTACGTTCCGTGATGTCCCGAGCGACCGCTATTATGTACTCCCTCTTCTCCTGACTTACGAGCTTCAAGCTTGTCTCCACGGAAAATACCCTTGCGTCTTTGCACTTATACTTGCTTTCCTGAATAATATCACCCTCAACTCTGAGTTCCTCTGCCATCTGATGCCACGAAGAATCATCCCTTATGGACTCGTCAATGTCCTTAATACTCATCTCGAGCAGCTCTTCTTTCGTGTATCCAAGACTCTCACATGCTTTGTCGTTCGCATCAATAAATCTCCCC
>Ga0114919_10004680_pt1 | contig 10977 bp, 6 predicted proteins | sample BlataG_FD_88682 | JGI IMG/M metagenome (GOLD analysis project Ga0114919, IMG submission 88682) | Deep subsurface microbial communities from Black Sea to uncover new lineages of life (NeLLi) - Black_00105 metaG | ecosystem: Environmental > Aquatic > Marine > Oceanic > Sediment | place: Atlantic...
GGCTGATCCTCAAGCTCGAGGGGGTTGATCTTCGCCCCCGGACCCTACTGGCTCGGATCCCGTTCGTAATGCTGATCATCGGGGCGTTGGCTCTCGGTTTGGGCATCACTTTGTGGCTGTCAACGGCTTCGGCGCAACGGTCCTATCAACTCGGCAGTGCTCGTACCGTCAACGATGCGTTGATGCAGCAGAAGGAGGCCCTCGAGAGGGATGTTCTGGAGGCCCAGTCAGCTCCGGCACTTGCCGATGCGGCTCGCAACCTCGGCATGATCCCGTCCCGGGATACCGCGCACCTCGTCCAGGATCCGGCCGGTAACTGGCTGGTCATCGGCATGCCTAAGCCCGCCGAGGGGGCACCGCCGCCACCGCTGAACACCAAATTGCCCGACCCGACCCCGCCCGTTTTACCCAGGCCGGCGCCGGTGGTGCCGGGGCCGGGCGCATTCGCGGAGGTCCCGACGCTGATTGCCGCGGTGCCCGTTCCGGGTAGCGTGCACGCGTCCGCCGGACTGGCACTGCCTGGTCCTGGTGACACGCTGTCGACCGGACCTTCGGCACCGGGGGCATTGCCTGCGCCTACAGTGCCTGGTGTGGCTCTTGCTCCTCCTGGGTCTGCCGTGCCTCCTGGTTCTTTAGCGCCTCCTGGGTCTTTGGTGCCTCCTGGGTCTGCCGTGCCCCCAGCGGCGGTAGCGGCACCGGTGGTGGCGCCGCCGGTGATGTCTGAGCCATTTGGGTCGCCCGGTGTTGCGATCGGGATCGGTCCCGCGGTGCCGGCTCGGTGAGCCGGTCCGGCAGGCCGGGTCCGCGGCCCGGCGCCAACCGTCGGGGCGCCCGGGGGTCCGGAATCCAGCCGACGACGGCCGGGCGATCAGCGAAAGCCAAACGGACCCGCCCAGTCAGTGAAATCGATTCGGCAAGTTCCTCTTTCGTCTATCGCTACCGAGTGGGCAGCGCCGTCATATTCCTTGCGCTCCTGGTGGCTGCGGCGCAATTGTTCAACCTTCAGGTGCCTCAGGCGGCGGGCCTTCGCGCTCAAGCGGCAAGCCAACTCAAGGTCACCGACGTCGAAAAGGCCGTGCGGGGCAGCGTGGTGGACAGCAGCCTCAACAAACTGGCCTTCACCACGGAGGCGCGGGCCCTGACGTTCCAACCAAACAGGGTCCGCGAACAACTCGCCGAGGCCAAGCGGAAGTCGCCGAAGGCTCCGGATCCAGATCAGCGGTTGATGGAGATTGCCAGGGACGTCTCAGCCAAGCTGAACAATTCGCCGGATTTCGCGGGGATTCTCAAGAAGCTGCGCAGTAACGAGACGTTCGTCTACCTGGCCCGCGCCGTCGATCCCGGTATCGCGCTGGCGATCTCAAAAAAGTTTCCCGAGGTCGGCGCTGAACGTCAAGATATCCGTCAGTACCCCGGCGGATCCCTGGCCGCGAATGTGGTGGGCGGTATCGACTGGGACGGCCATGGACTGATGGGTCTTGAGGAGTCGATGGATTCAGTGCTGGCCGGCACCGATGGGTCGGTGACCTACGACCGAGGATCCGACGGCGTGGTCATCCCGGGCAGCTACCGCAATCGTCACGGCGCGGTCAACGGATCGACCGTTCAACTGACTCTCGACAGCGACATCCAGTTTTACGTACAGCAGCAGGTTCAACTGGCCAAGAACGCCTCCGGCGCCAAGAACGTCTCTGCGGTGGTGCTTGACGCCAAGACCGGCCACGTCCTGGCCATGGCGAACGACAACACGTTCGACCCCAGTCAAGACATCGGCCGCCAGACCGATCGCCAGATCGGCAATCTGTCCGTGACGTCGCCGTTCGAGCCCGGTTCGGTGAACAAGGTCATTACGGCATCGGCGGCGATCGAGTTTGGGCTGACCAATCCCGATGAGGTGCTTTCGGTGCCCGGGTCGATCAACATGGGCGGCGTTAATATCCGCGACGCCTGGGCCCACGGTGTGATGCCCTACACCACCACCGGAATCTTCGGGAAATCCTCGAACGTGGGCACATTGATGCTCGCCCAGCGGATCGGTCCGGAGCGTTTCTACGAGATGCTCGGCAAATTTGGTTTGGGTCAACGAACGGGCGTCGGTCTGCCGGGCGAGAGTGCGGGAATCGTGCCGCCACTCGACCAATGGTCGGGTAGCTCGTTCTCGAATCTGCCGATCGGACAGGGGCTTTCTATGACCCTCCTGCAAATGACCGGTATGTATCAGGCCATCGCCAACGACGGGCTTCGGATTCCCACCCGAATCGTCAAGGCCACGGTTGCGGCGGACGGGACCAGCACTGAGGAACCGCAACCGGCCGGCATCCGGGTGGTCTCACCGGAAACTGCGCGGACAGTGCGCAACATGCTGCGGGCGGTAGTGCAACGCGATCCGATGGGTACCCAGCAGGGCACCGCCCCGGCCGCCGCGGTTCAGGGTTACCAAATCGCGGGAAAGACCGGCACCGCGCAGCAGATCAACCCGGCCTGCGGTTGTTACTACGATGACGTGTACTGGATCACCTTCGCCGGAATGGCCCCGGTGGACGATCCGCGCTACGTCGTTGGCCTGATGATGGACGCACCGGTCCGTAATGCCGACGGTTCGCCCGGGTACTCGGCGGCGCCCCTGTTCCACAACATCACCGCCTGGTTGCTGCAACGCGACAATGTCCCACTCTCACCCGACCCCGGGCCGCCGTTGACCCTCGAGGCCACCTGACGGGATCGACGACGTTCCCTCAGTAGGATGAAGAGCCGATAGGTAACCGGCGAATGGGAGGCGACCTGCGGTGATCAGTGCCCTTCGGCCGCGTGTCACTCCTGGCCTGTCGCTGGCAAACCTGGCATCCACGATCGGCGCTCAGCCCGCCGATGGCACGGCCGCCCTCAACGTCCGCATCGGCGGGGTGACCCTGCGCGCCCAGGATGCCCTCGCTGGTGATCTGTTCGCGGCACTGCCCGGGGCTTCGGCACACGGCGCCGAGTACGTCGGTGCGGCGCTCGACGCCGGCGCTGTGGCGGTGCTCACCGACGCTGAGGGCGTGGTGGTGATCAGTCGGCTGTTCGGCGGCCCGGCACCCGTCCCGGTGGTGGTTCATCCCGCGCCGCGCTCGGTCCTCGGAACACTGGCCGCCGCCGTCTACGGGCGACCCTCAGACCGTGTCGTCGTACTCGGAGTGACCGGCACATCCGGAAAGACCACCACCGCCTACCTGATCGACGCCGGCCTGCGTGCCGCCGGCCGGACCGCGGGCCTGATCGGCACCGTCGGAGTCAGGATCGCCGATTCGGACGTGCCCGACTCCGTGGTAGGTGGCGCACTGACCACACCGGAGGCACCCGCACTGCAGGGCTTGCTCGCACTGATGGCCGAGCGTGGTGTCGACACGGTGGCGATGGAAGTCTCCAGCCACGCTCTCGAGCTCGGCCGGGTCAACGGAATCCATTTCGCGGTAGGCGGTTTCACTAATCTTTCGCGCGACCATCTAGATTTCCATCCCTCCATGGAGGCCTACTTCGAAGCCAAGGCACGGCTCTTCGATCCGTCCTCGCCGCTGCATGCGCAACGTGCTGTGGTCTGCATCGACGATGAGGCGGGTCGGGCCATGGCGCAGCGGGCCGGGTCCACGGTCACGGTGAGCGTGACGGATCAGCCGGCGGATTGGCGGGCCGAAGATGTGGTGGTCCTCGACGGGGATCCGCGTGGCGACCTCCAGGAGTTCAGCGCGGTCGATCCGGCCGGCGTTCATCACCGGGTACGCATTCGGCTTCCCGGCCGCTATAACGTCGCCAACGCGTTGCTTGCACTGGCTATGCTCGACGCCGTCGGAGTGTCGCCCGAGCAGGCCGCACCCGGGTTGCGTAGGGCCTCGGTCCCGGGTCGGCTTGAGGTTATTGAGCGGGGCCAGAATTTCCTGGCCGTCGTCGACTACGCGCACAAACCCGGTGCGCTGCGCGCGGTGCTGGAAACGCTGCGTCGGCCGGGCGCGAGGCTGGCCGTGGTCTTCGGCGCGGGCGGTAATCGGGATCAGGGTAAGCGCGAGCCGATGGGCCGGGTCGCCGCGGAGTTCGCCGACCTGGTGGTGATCACCGATGACAACCCGCGTGACGAGGATCCGGCCACGATCCGGGCCGCCATCACGGCCGGAGCGGGTACCGTCGGCCGAACCGGAGACGGGGGTCCTGCCGAGTTGGTTGAGATCGGGGACCGACGTTTGGCGATCGCGCACGCCGTCGGTTGGGCGCGTCGCGGCGACGTGGTGGTGATCGCCGGCAAGGGACACGAGACCGGCCAGACCGTCGCCGGGCAGACTCGGCCGTTCGATGATCGGGCCGAACTCGCGCGTGCACTCGAAGCGATCGCGCGATGATCGCCCTGTCCATCGCCGAGATCGCCGAGATCGTCGGGGGCACCCTTGCCGATATCGGCCCAGCCGAGGCGGCCGCAACCAACGTCACCGGGTCGGTCGAGTTCGACTCCCGCTCGCTCACCCCCGGTGGGCTTTTCCTGGCCTTGCCGGGCGCCCGCGCGGACGGTCATGACTTCGCCACCGATGCCGTGGCGGCCGGCGCGGTGGTGGTTTTGGCCGCTCGTCCGGTTGGAGTGCCGGCCGTCGTGGTCCCGCCGGCCGCCGCGTCCGACACGCGTGCCGGTGTGTTCGAGCACGACACCGACGGCTCCGGGGCCGCCGTCGTGGGCGCGCTGGCCAAACTAGCCGCCGCAGTGGCGGCCGAACTTCTCGGTGGCGGGTTGCGGATAATCGGCATCACCGGGTCGTCGGGCAAAACCTCGACCAAAGATCTGATCGCCGCCGTGTTGCGACCGTTGGGGCAGGTGGTGGCACCACCGGGCTCGTTCAACAATGAACTTGGACTGCCATGGACGGTGTTGCGGGCCACCGAGCAGACTGACTATCTGGTGCTGGAGATGTCGGCTCGTCATCTCGGGAACATCGCCGCACTCGCCCGGATTGCGCCGCCGTCGATCGCGGTGGTGCTCAACGTCGGCACCGCGCACCTCGATGAGTTCGGCTCGCGGGAGAACATCGCCAGGACGAAAGGCGAACTTGTCGAGGCGGTTTCAGCGACCGGGGTGGCGATTCTCAACGCCGACGACGCGTTGGTGGCAGCGATGGCGGCGCGGACCTCGGCGCGGATCGTCACCGTCGGACGAAGCCCGGCAGCGGACGTCCGGGCCGAGGACGTCGACCTTGATGAGTTGGCCCGGCCACGCTTCACCCTGGTCACCGGGGCCGGTCGCACCCCCGTCAGGCTGGCCGTGCACGGTGAGCACCAGGTGGGCAACGCGCTAAGTGCGGCCGCGGTGGCTTTTGAGTGCGGCGCTACGCCCGACCAGGTGGCCGATGCACTGGCCGCGGCCGCCCCCGCCTCGCCGCACCGGATGGAGGTGCGGACCCGGCCCGACGGTGTCACGGTCATCAATGACGCCTACAACGCCAATCCGGAATCCATGCGAACCGGGCTGCAGGCGCTGGCCGTGATGGCGCGGCAATCCGGCGGCCGGCGGCGCAGCTGGGCGGTGCTGGGCGAAATGGGCGAGCTCGGCGAGGACTCGATTGCCGAACATGATCGGATCGGCCGGCTTGCGGTGCGCTTAGATATCAGTCGGCTCGTGATCGTCGGAACCGGGAGGTCTGTGAACGCCATGCACCACGGCGCGATCATGGAGGGTTCCTGGGGTTCGGAGTCGGTCATGGTCCCCGACGCTGACGCCGCGCTGGCGCTGTTGTGCTCAGAACTGGCACCCGGGGACGTGGTTTTGGTCAAGGCATCCAACGCGGCCGGCCTCGGGACATTGGCGGAGGCGCTGGCCGCGGCCGCCGGACCGCGCCGGGAACCGCCCGGATGAGACTGATTCTGTTCGCCGTCGGCATCTCGCTGGCGGTATCGATACTGCTGACCCCGACTCTGATCCGGCTGTTCACCCGGCAGGGCTTCGGCCAGGAGATCCGCGAGGACGGTCCGCCCAGTCACCAGCGGAAGCGGGGCACCCCGTCGATGGGCGGCGTGGCGATTCTGGCCGGAATCTGGGCCGGCTACTTCGGCGCGCACCTGTTCGGGCTGATACTCGGCGGCGGCGGGCCGTCGGCCTCGGGACTGCTCGTGCTGGGTCTGGCGACCGCACTCGGCGGCGTGGGATTCCTCGACGACCTGATCAAGATCCGTCGCTCGCGCAATCTCGGATTGAACAAGACTGCCAAGACGGCCGGTCAGATCACCGCGGCCGTGCTGTTCGGCATCCTGGTGTTGCAGTTCGCCAACGCCGACGGCCTGACGCCCGGCAGTCGGCAGCTGTCCTACGTTCGTGAAATCGCCACGGTCGCCCTACCGCCGGTGCTGTTCATCCTGTTCGTCGTCGTGGTAGTCAGTGCCTGGTCCAACGCCGTGAATTTCACCGACGGTCTGGACGGCCTGGCGGCAGGCTGCATGGCCATGGTCGGCGCTGCCTACGTGCTGATCACCTTCTGGCAGTTCCGAAACGCCTGCGCCACCGCCCCCGGCCTGGGTTGCTACAACGTTCGAGACCCACTTGACCTGGCGCTGTTGGCGGCCGCGACTACCGGCGCCTGTATCGGTTTCCTCTGGTGGAACGCCGCCCCTGCGAAGATCTTCATGGGCAACACCGGTTCGCTGGCGCTGGGCGGCATCATCGCGGGGTTGTCGATCACCAGCCGGACCGAGGTGCTCGCGGTGGTCCTCGGGGCGCTGTTCGTCGCGGAGGTCACGTCGGTGGTGGTGCAGATTCTGGCGTTCCGCACCACCGGCCGGCGGGTGTTCCGGATGGCGCCCTTCCACCATCACTTCGAACTCGTCGGCTGGGCCGAGACGACTGTCATCATCCGGTTCTGGCTACTCACAGCGATCGCCTGCGGGCTCGGGGTGTCGTTGTTCTACAGCGAGTGGCTCGCCGCCATCGGGGACTGACGTGCCGGCCGAATTGTCGCCGCTGGCGCCGGGAGCGCGGGTACTGGTGGCCGGTGCACGGGTCACCGGACGCGCGGTGGTCGGCGCGTTGTCGTCTCGGGATGTCGAGGTGACGGTATGCGACGACGATCTGGCCGCAGCCCGCGGACTGGCCGGCGCCACCGGAATCTCCACGGCCGAGGCGATTGCGGGAGCCGGGAGTTTCGATCTGGTGATCACCAGTCCGGGCTTTGCGCCGACGGCACCGGTCCTGGCTGCCGCGGCGGGAGCGGGCGTCCCGATCTGGGGCGACGTCGAACTCGCCTGGCGCCTGGATGCGGCCGGGTTGTACGGTCCGCCGCGGCGGTGGCTGATAATGACCGGAACCAACGGCAAGACCACCACCACCTCGATGCTCTACGACATGCTCATCGCCGACGGGCGGTCCGCGGTGCTGTGCGGCAACATCGGCGACCCGGTTCTCGACGTGCTGGACCGGCCTTCTGATTTGCTGGCAGTAGAGATATCGAGCTTTCAGTTGTTCTGGTCGCCCTCATTGCGGCCCGAGGCCGGCGTGGTGCTCAATATCGCCGAGGATCATCTGGACTGGCATGGCGGTTTCGAGGCCTATGCCGCGGCCAAGGCGCGCGCCCTCGACGGCCGGGTGGCCGTGGTCGGACTCGACGACCCAGTGGCGAGCGCGCTCCTGGCGGGCGCTGCGGCCGCCGTGCGAGCCGGGTTCCGGCTGGGCGAACCGGGCCCCGGTGAGCTGGGAGTCTGCAACGGCGCCCTGGTCGACCGGGCTTTTGCCGACGATCTCGCGCTTGCCCCGGTCGCATCGATCGGGGTGCCTGGTCCGGTCGGTGTGCTCGACGCGCTGGGCGCGGCGGCGCTGGCCCGCGCCGTGGACGTGTCGCCGACCGCGATCGAAGCCGCTCTCGCCGGATTTCGGGTTGGCCGGCACCGCGCCGAGTCGGTGGGTGTCATCGACGGAGTCCGCTATGTCGATGACTCCAAGGCCACCAATCCACATGCCGCGCAGGCGTCGATCCTGGGCTTTGCGCGGGTGGTCTGGGTGGCGGGTGGCCTGCTCAAGGGCGCGTCGGTCGAGGATGCGGTGGTCCGGGTCGCTGACCGGCTGGCCGGTGTGGTGTTGATCGGCCGCGACCGTGCGGCGTTCGCCGAGGCGTTATCGCGACACGCCCCCGATGTCCCGGTCATTGAGGTTGCGGCGCGCGAAGATGCTGTGATGCATGGGACTAATGAGTCGGATGTTACTCATGGGACTCGCACTGTCGACGTGGCCGGCTCCGACCTGGGTCTTCGGGTGATGGCGCAGGCCGTCGCTGCCGCAGCTGGGCTGGCTCGCCCGGGTGACACGGTGCTGCTCGCACCGGCGGGAGCGTCGTTCGACCAGTTCGCCGGTTATGGCGACCGTGGCGACGCCTTCGCGGCCGCGGTTCGCGCCGCGGCCCGGTAACGGCGTGCGCGCGCGGTTTTTCCCAACCCGGTTTTTCCCAACCCGGTTTTTCCCGGCCCGGCGCGGGGGCAGTGAGTTCTCCGGCGCCGACGCCGCGGGCGGTGACGGCGAGTCCGCCGGGGAGGCGAAGCGGCCGAGGTTCGGTCCGCCTCGACGGTTCGGCGCCTGGTTCGCCGGGCCGCTGACCTCGTTCCACCTGATGGTCGCGGTAGCGGGACTGCTGACCACGCTGGGCTTGATCATGGTGCTTTCAGCCTCCGGTGTGCACTCCTACGACGAGGATGGTTCGCCGTGGTCGATCTTCAATCGGCAGTTGCTCTGGGCGGCCGTGGGACTGTTCGCGTGCTGGTTCGCCTTGCGACTGCCGGTGCGCTTCATACGCGCGACCGCCTTTCTGGGTTTCTCGGCCACCATCGTGATGCTGGTCCTGGTGCTCATTCCTGGGATCGGCCGTGTTGCCAACGGCACCCGGGGATGGTTTGTGGTCGGCGGCCTGTCCATGCAGCCCTCCGAACTCACCAAGATCGCGTTCGTCATCTGGGGATCGCACCTGTTGGCCGCCCGGCGGATGGAGCGGGCCTCGCTGCGCGAGATGCTGATTCCGCTGATCCCGGCGGCGGTAATCGCGCTCGCGCTCATCGTCGCCCAACCGGACCTCGGCCAGACGGTGTCGCTGGGCATCATCCTGCTCGCCTTGCTGTGGTTCGCGGGCCTACCGCTGAAAGTCTTCGTCACTTCGCTGCTCGCAACAATCGCGGCGGCCGCAGTGCTGGCTGTCTCCGAGGGATACCGGAGCGCGCGGGTGCAATCCTGGTTGGATCCGAGCGCCGACACCCAGGGCGCCGGCTACCAGGCCCGTCAGGCTAAATTCGCGCTGGCCAACGGGGGTGTGTTCGGTGATGGCTTGGGCCAGGGGACCGCGAAGTGGAATTATCTGCCCAACGCCCATAACGACTTCATCTTCGCGATCGTCGGTGAGGAACTCGGCTTCATCGGCGCCTTCGGACTGCTGGCGCTGTTCGGGCTGTTCGGCTATACCGGCATGCGGATCGCCAGGCAATCGGTGGACCCGTTCCTGCGCCTGCTCACCGCGACCGCGACCGCATGGGTGATCGGGCAGGTATTCATCAATGTTGGTTACGTGGTCGGGTTGTTACCGGTCACGGGTATTCAGCTTCCGCTGATCTCGGCTGGCGGAACATCAACGGCAACGACGCTGTTCATGATCGGTCTGATGGCGAATGCGGCCCGCCATGAACCCGCAGCGGTAGCGGCACTGCGCTCCGGCCGCGACGACAAGATGAACCGGCTGCTTCGACTACCACTGCCGGAACTGTATCTGCCGAACCGTGCCGAGGCCCTGCGAAGCCGACTGCACTCATCAAAGCGGGCCGCCCCGGCCGCGAAGTCGGCCCCGGCCGCAAAGTCGAAGCCGAAGTCGAAGTCGGCCAGATCGGCCCCGGCCGCAAAGTCGACTAGATCGGCAACGTCACGCAAGTCCGGCAAGCGTTCGCCTAGTAACGTCAACGCCGCCCGGGTCAAGAAGGCGGCCAAGGCCGGGTCCGCTGGTCGCGGGGGGCATCATGAAGGCGCCTCCCAGCAGCGTCGCGGCATTCTCGCGAAGGGCAAGGCGAGGCAGGGGACAGGCCAGCCGCGGCGGTCCCGCACACTGGAAGGTCAACGTTACGGGTGAGTGGCTCGGGGATCGACGGCGGAACGGGCCGCGGTGATTTTGGTCCCGACGACCGTGGCCCCGATAACCACGGCCCCGATAACCACGGCCCCGATAACCACGGCCCCGACGCACCCGCGGGAGAACTGTCGATCGTGCTGGCCGGCGGCGGCACGGCCGGTCACGTCGAGCCCGCGATGGCCGTTGCCGACGCCTTGATCGCGTTGCATCCAGCGCTGCGTATCACGGCGCTGGGCACTGCCCGGGGCTTGGAGAATCGGCTGGTGCCCGCGCGCGGGTATCAGCTCCGCCTGGTACCTGCGGTCCCGTTGCCACGCCGACTCAACGCCGATCTGATCCGCCTTCCGTGGCGGGTAAGGGCATCGGTGGAGAAGACCGAAGCGGTACTCGACGAGGTGAACGCCGACGTCGTGGTTGGTTTCGGCGGCTATGTCGCCGTGCCCGCGTATCTAGCGGCGCGCCGTGGTCGGCGCCGTCGGCGAACGGTGCCGGTCGTGGTCCACAAGGCCAATGCCCGTGCCGGTCTGGCTAATCGGATCGGCGCGCGGTTCGCCCGCCGGGTCCTGGCTGCGGTGCCGGGTTCGGGCCTGCGCAGAGCGGAGGTGGTGGGCATGCCACTGCGTGGATCGATCACCGATCTGGACCGGGCGGCTTTACGCGAACAGGCACGCAGACATTTCGGGTTCGCCGCGGACGCCCGCGTTCTGCTGGTGTTCGGCGGTTCCCAGGGAGCGGTCTCCATCAACCGTGCGGTCGCGGCGGCCGCGCGCGACGACCGCGATGATCCGCTGACGAAGAAGACGACGACGACGACGATGACGACGACGATGACGATGACGATGACAAAGATGACAAAGACGAAGATGGCGAAGACGAAGATGAC
>Ga0114919_10004681_pt1 | contig 10975 bp, 17 predicted proteins | sample BlataG_FD_88682 | JGI IMG/M metagenome (GOLD analysis project Ga0114919, IMG submission 88682) | Deep subsurface microbial communities from Black Sea to uncover new lineages of life (NeLLi) - Black_00105 metaG | ecosystem: Environmental > Aquatic > Marine > Oceanic > Sediment | place: Atlantic...
AAGTCATAACAATTATTCCCATTATTAATCCACCAAATCCACCACTATCCATTGTCAAAAAATTATATTTTGCTTTTTTGAAAACTTGCCATTCATATTTTATTGCTTCAATAGGATGCATTTGCCTCGTTGATTTAGACTTGTTCATTTATCCACCATCCAACCATACATATAAAAGATAATAGAATAAACGTTAAAACTGTTTCAAACATTACCGCTTTACCTACAGTAAACTCAGGGGTATGTCTCATTGTACCTGAGAATATAAAAGAAACATAGTATACAAATATCAGCGCTCTAACATGTAAATCTTTTATTGACACTTCACATTTCAAGTTAACAACCCCGCCATAATTAGAACCGCACCTAAATATAACACTGCAAACATCGTTAAATAAATATTAATATTATACTCACCAACTATAAAGTAAACTACATGACTACCTATAAGACAACTAAAGAAAACTAAACAACCCACCTTTGTTAGTAACGAATGTTCTGCTAAATGCTTTTTCATAGATATCGCCCCAATAGATGAATGTTAGTTATGGTAAAGTAATAAACAAATAACATTAGTACACTTATGGAAAGCATTACCAGGACTTCCCTGTTTATTTTTTGTTTTTTATTAAGGAGGGGGGCTGAAGCCCTCCTATATATATTAATTATTATTTTAATAATAATTATAGTATCCTCCATTGGCATCACAAGCCTATGTGAAACAACATTGACACAACACTGTTTCCTCCAAAGCCTAAGGGGACAACACCATTCACGGAATCCTTAGTTATATTATTACCAACCGCCCTGCGATAAAGGGTCTCTTGGGTGTTAACAACACGAATTAAATCAGAGTCGAGGTATTTATACATCTCCCAAGTACCACTCTTGATATAATTCAAATGGGTAAAGGATACACCAATGGTATCATAAAAGAATTCATTGAGTTCGTTTAGAATGGAACTTGTATGATATTCTTTCCATTTATTCTTTCTCTTCAGCTCTTCATAAACATATATTGCTGCGTAGTTAACATGACAGAATATATTAGGATGGCCCCAACCTTCCCTAGGTCTTGCTTGCCAGGCATCCATTTCCAAATCAGTCAACAACATATTCCTTCTCATGTGTGGTCCTATCTTTTCAAAGAACCAAGTTACAAACTTATTGTAACTAACGTCTATCTCTGGCCTCAAACTTTGGATTAAAGTTTTCAAAGTTTCTTTCTTTTCTTTTATTTTCTTATTCATTTTCTGACCTCATTAATCTTACCACTCCTGGTGGAAGTATATTATTATTTTCTCAGGTATTATTATTTTCTTCATTTAATAAAACCCCTAAACAACCAAATATTATAGTCATACCTTTAGAGCATAATACTTTTTTTGTAACTAACTTCTTAACTATAGAACCCTCGTACACTTTATATAATAGTAATCTGCCCTTACTATAATAATTCGTATATAATTTCATCTCTCAGCTCAACCCATTTACGCTCATTTTCTTTTCTTTCATACTCACTTGTGTCTGATAAATCAATGAAACTGCCACAACCAATAATTGACCTGTATTGCTTTACATTGAAAAAGTATCCCTTTGCATCAGTCTTAGCATAACATGTTGCGTCTTCTATCGAGCCTGGTTTACATTTACAGTTTAAACAATTGGAACAAGTCATGCCTTTTAAGGTATGTGCCTTTCTTACCATTTGAACATCCCCGCATCTTCAGCCTCCTCAGGAGTTATCTTTATAGATAGCAACCCTGGCTTATATATACAATGTGGCATAAAAATGGATGAACTTTTATTTTCTATATATGCCTCCTTACAACACTCAGGTCTAGTTTCATAAATTTTACACCTTAAGTCCTTTCCAAGATTCTTGCATTGACACTTAACAAAGATTATATAACGATGCTTACCTATGTGCTTCAAATAAACATCCTCTCTCATATTATAATATCTAACTAAGTCTTCAGTTAGGTTTGCTCTAATTGAGAAAGGCAATACTTTACAACACAAAGCCTTGCATTGACCCTTTGCCTCATCACAATCCATTTAATCATCTTCTGTTAAGCTTTCCATTAAGTGTTCAGAAGCTAATTCATAGAAGAACTCATTCCAAGTTCTCTTGGTTCCTTTCATTGTAAATAACATTTGATATACTTCTTTGTCCAAACTAGCCTGCATCATTACTTTTTCTTTATTCATCTTATACCTCCGTAATATTTTTCATATTACAAATATTATATATATGTACTTGTATTTAAACTTTTGGTATTACTAGTCTATAACTAAGATGCAGATATATATCGCAGTAACCAGTCTCAGTCACCAGTCTTATATTATAATGAACTTATGCTAGTAAGCCTGGCAGGCATTTATGCCTGCTGAAACTTCGGCCTGTAAGATATATCTCATTGTTTCATTTTCTTTTTCTCTTTCTTTAAATAATGATAATATTAATATAAATAATATACCGTATTACCTGGTAAGGGGGTGGGCCTTTTTATTATTGAAGGCCTGTAATACAGTATTATATTTATCTCCTTTTATTCCTGATGCCAACAATCTACCCAACTCCTTAATAGTTAGTTCATTAGGGTCTTGCTTTAATAGTTCCTCTGTAGGTAATGGTGCTGATGTGTCCCTTAATTGTTCATTGACAGCTTGACGTACATTAATGCCTTGTTGTATACGTTGTAATAAATTATGTATAGATATATCAAAGTTGAGACTAGTTATATCTTCGGTGATGAATTGGAGTTCTGCATCTGGAACTCCTCTTATAACCTTATGCATTTTAAGATACTCACCTGCAAGGTCTACCTTTACTTTCTCCAGTGATAATTTTTTATATCGTTCTGTCATCCATGTTTGTAATTGGGTCGGCACATCCAACTCAAATGAATGCGTTATCATTAACAACCGACCTCCCATTTTACCTATGAAACGGGCTAAGTTTTCGAAGTCAATATTCTCCGTAGACAAAGCCCGCTTCTTATAGACAAAGGTAGCAGTCTCGTCTAGTATACAAACCCAATGGTCATAACTATCCATGAGCACTACCAACTCTGATAGGAGACTTGTGGTTGTTACATAAGAAGGGGCATCTCTAATTTTGATATTTGTTAATATCTGAAAATTAAAGTTCTCGCCTAGGATTTTTATAAAAGATGAGGCCAGGGAGGTTTTCCCAGAACGTGGTACCCCTTCTATGCAACCGTAAGTTCCATTCTTTTTAAAATTGCTAACCAAACAATCGGGAAATCTCATAAACCAACTAATGTAATCTTCTTGGTCCGTAGCTCCCATTAACAATAACCTTGAAGTGGTATCTAACTTTTCCCCAAACTTCTTCGCAGACTGTTGGGCGAGGTATCTAATAAATTCTTTTCTCATTTCAGGTGTTAAATATAATGAACCTTTTGCCTTTAGCTTATTTAAGGCGTATGCCCAACTTCCTATAACATCTTCATCATTAAAGAAAAATATTAAAGCATTAAAGACCATATCTATAGGTAAAGGTATAGTATTGATTATTTTATCAAACTCCCTTCGGACTGAACCAGCTGCGCTTCTCTTCATCTTAAATACTGTTTGGCCTTCTTTACTCATCTATACCTAACTCCGTAGTTATATGTCCAAGTTTCATTTTCTTTTCTGTTTGCTGCCTTTTAATTTCATTGAAAAGTTTCATGACCCACTCGGCAACTTTATTTGGGTCTGCCAATATATATGTACCACGACCCATATACATATCCCAATCCTCTACACTTGGGTTTCTTATATCTACTGGTAAGTCTTGACAATCAGCCGTGAAGTCCATTAATATCTCAGCTATAGCAGAACACTGACGTGCCTTCCTTAATGTCTCCGATTGATTGCGAATGTTATCATATAACTTCCTATAAACTTTAAGAAACTCATTAATCTGTTCTATAACCTTCCTATACATATATTGGTCAAAAGGAAGATATATTTGATTACTTTCATCATTCTCCATCTTCGTTCACTTCTTCCAACCCATCTAAAAACTCTTCTATCTCCTGTAGGCCTTTGTCCAGATGTTTATCCTCCACCATTGGATTAATTACCTTCTCATCTTTTGTTTCGGGTTTAAAAGGCGTTATAGACGGTTTTAATTCTTCCTTCTTTTCTTCACGCCGTCTTAATGTAATACCCGTTTGCATATGGTCCTTTACCAAATAGTGGTCACCCATTACTGCCTCATGTACGTTATGAGCTAATCTCTTTATAGTTGACAATGACTTTGTCCTATAACTATCCGTGTCCTCTACATACCTATCTAAACGTTCGGAACTTAACTCATAAACATTTTCAACAGAATTCCAAAAGAGATTTATCTCTGGTGTAATAATGTCCATAGTTGATGGCATACGCCTCCACTCTATACCTGGAATACCATTTTTAACTTTAACAGTTTTACGGTTATAGAATGGTATACCCTTCCTAGTATATTCTGGTTTTGGTAACTTAAGTGTGTGCCACCTTAAAAATGGTCTAAGAGTAAACTTGGCCCTCATATAGACATAGTTCTTATCTTCGCCTTCCACCATTTTAACCTTACGTGCATACGTCAGTGTATTCTTTAATTGGTCCACGACTCTTATCCTTGGAAATACAATATCAAAGAATCCAACTTTAAACACGAAAACAAATACTAACCAAGCACATATCTGCAAAACCATTGTTATTGCAGCAATGCCATATTCACCTTCTGCTATTAATGCTATAGTATATCTAAGCATTATTGTAAAGTAATAATCTATAGATTCCCATATGATTCCAAGACCACCTACTAATGGGTTCATTCGGCCATCTCCCTTTCATATTCAACTATGTCTTCATCTTCATCATAGAAATCTTCTTCCCTGTAATCTCCTGCAATTCCAGAATATGTCTCTTCCAATTCTAATTGAAGTGAATCCATTGTTAACATTTTTCTTAAGTCATTCTCAAACGCAGCTGATACTATCTCAAATATAGCTTCGTTAGTTGCTTTACTATAGGGTATAGGATAATAGTATCCACCGGCATTGTCTATCCCTGCTCCATGTATTAAAACCTCTTTATTATGAAGTGTAGTATGCATATCAGTTGGACAATACATCAAAAGCTTTTTACTGAAAAGGCCTTTCTTAATTACAAATCGTGTACAATTCTTAGTTGGTAAGCATCCTACTACTTTTGCAATAGGACCACCTTCAGACCATTTGGTTCTACTAAGCCTAATAACCTTACAAGTTCTCGGATTAAGTTTACCAGCTTTGACAAGATATTTTTTGAGCCTTTCTCCGATGCTTGTTGGGTCTACTTCTCTTAGTTTACTTCCGCCTAAATTAACCGTAATCTTTTTAAAGAACTTTAATGCAAAGATTAAAACTATTACGATTACTACTATTTGTACCAGGAGCTCCATAAAATCCATTCATATCACTTCTCTTTACTTGCCTTCATTATTGTTCTTAATATATCAAACATACCCCCAAGGAAAATAGCAAGAACAAGGACCCAAACCCCGCCTGAGTCCCATAGTATTTCCTTAAAGCCCAAAGTTGTTAAAACTATACCTCCTATCATTTCTTCCGCCTCCTAAGTTTTCTAAGCGGTTTACGAGCAAATTTAGTTCTCTTTGCTGTTTGCCTCCTTACGCTGCTTTCTACACTTAATGTAGTTTTTACAGCTCCTTCTATATTACCAGCTGCTATATGTTTCATTATCGTCATAAACTTAACTGCCATCCAAGCAACTGCAAGGAAAGCAGCAAAGTAAATAATCTCATATATAGCAGCAAATATCATTGTGCTATATTCTAGTAAAACTTTAACTACCTCTACAACTTTTTCCCAAAGGTCAAATAGAAAACCATATCCAGCACCTAATGGGTCCGACAAAATTTCACCTGCATACCTAAATATTGTTTTACCCAACTTCAAAGCCTCATTCAACATTCCCTCAAAGGCTTCACCAGGTGCGGTTCCCTCCAACCCAACTTTAAAGGTATAAGCACCAGCAACTATAGCACCAATACCAACTGCTACTAAAGGAATATTACCATGCAAAACACCAGTAACTACTGCTAAAATACCTACTGTAATAATTCCAACTCCCAATAAAACTGTATCATACCTTATACTTTTATCTACAACCTCTGGAACAACAACTTCAGTTTCCTCTATTTCCCAATAAACTGCAAAATGATTATGATTAATAAGAACCCTAGACTCTCCAATTATCTCAGAACCAGTGACATCAAATGATACAGCATTGTTAATATGGTAATCTCCAGCCGAAGGATACATAGTATACGTCCACCAATGATTAGACTCAGTTACATTAACTATTTGAATTTGTAACCAATAAGTATTAGGTTCCCCAGCGGCTGGGTCATTAACAGGAATAGTTGCACTTATAGTCCCAGTTATGTTTTCAAGGTAAAAGGGACCAGTTGTATTGAGTGTACCATCACTCATTGTATGTAAAAATATCCTTAGCGTTGTTCTATGTGTTGTCCTAAAAGGCATTGTAATATTGACACTATCTACATCATTAACTGTTCCTTCCCACTCTTGAGTTAAAATTTCCCACACCCAATGGTCAGAATCATTACCATCATCAGCACCAGAGTAATCAGGTGTCTGATTTGTCAACGCTGCATAAGATAAAAGTTTTTCTGTACCTGCCTCACCAATACCTACCTGTGCTATTAAACTCCAACCTAATTCCAAATTAGTTATCTTTAAAGCAGATACACCACCTGGAAAAATATATGAACTATTGTGACCATCATCTGCTATATCTTGATTATCTGCAAAGTAAAAAATAGCATCATTGATTGGGTCATCGTTATGAGTTTTTACATACTCATAAAAAGTATAGGTTTCATCTGACTCTAAAGGCATATTAATCTTAAAATAGTTTCTATCTAAGCGATTATATAATGGTTGACCTGCATAAATTAATTGATGATTGTAATCATATATATTTAGATAATGTCTATAACGTGAATGATGTGTTGAAAAGTTATATGTTGAGGTTTGATTATACAAATATTGGTCCCACTTTAAAGGTGAACGATACCACATTTCTTGTACACCATTCATAATATCATCAGAACTTAACTTAATATATATTTTACACATAGCAACTGTATCATTAATTTGAATATACTCTGGTGTATCATATGTATCAAACCATTCACTTCCATCTCCCCAAACAGAGTTCCTTGCATCATCATTTGTTGCAGCTATACTTACTGAACTGTTTATTCTATATTGATTTTCAAAGGCAGGACCTACTCTTACACCTGTCAATATATCAGTTTCATTATACGCAACAAGGTCATCACCCTCAAATTCTCCACCATATTCTACAAACTCTGGCCAATTACCATCAGTAAAAACTCTAGTTGTGTTCGTTGTATTTACATTACCAAAGGTTCCATCCTCATATTCAATTCTCTGATATGTTACAGTTGTTGTTGTAGTATATTCCTCAGCTAAAACTGGTTGTGCTACCAAAGCTAGAAAAAGAAATGCAGCTAAAATAGTTCCCCAAACCTTTATTATTCTTTTCATCCTTTATTCCTCCTACCATTTTCCTATCTTCTTTCCATAATTAATTGCTACTCCTAATAATATAATAACTATTAAAATTCCCATAATTGGAATTATAAAGGTCCAATCAAATTCAAAAACTACATCTACGTCATCAGCAGTTGGGTCCGTTATTATTATATTATATGTAATAGAATCTATAATATTATACGTTGTGTTCTCAACTTCTAAAGTTACTGGATGTATTCCATAAAAAGGAGTTGTATCAGGTGACCTAAATAAATCCTCATAAAATAAATAAGCATGTGTTGGGTTCTCGCTAGTACTTGTAAAACCATCACCGAAGTTCCAGTTCCAAAAATCTATTGTTATATTAACTGCTATCGATGTGTCCGTAAAGTTTACTGTCCAATCAGTTACATTAAAAGAAAAGTCTGCTATTAAACTTCTATTAGTATTTAACATGGGAAAGGTTATTGCAAACCAATCCCAAGTAATTGGATTCTTGGGTGTCGGCGGTGCTTGATATACCATTTCAAAATTAATTCCAAAGTAATCATTTACTAAGTTTGTTTTATAAACACCAGGGTCTACTGGATACATATCAAAATTAATTCCAAACCAATCATGTTCAACATCTGTTTTTTCTCTTGCATAATCCATAAAAAAATTAATTCCAAAGTAATCATTTTCCAAACCAGTTTTTGATACTGCCTGAACAGATGATACCATAAGCAAAGAAGAAAGGATTAGGGCTAAAAGGAAAACCTTTCCCTTCATACTCTAACCTCATTGCCAATTATAAAGAGTCCACTTACACAATGAAGCAGATGAATAGGAACAAACATCACCATCAAATCCACCTACTGCATAAGTTCCCCAACCAGGAGCATTGTCAGTATTAACTGTTAACAAAGGTCTAACAGAAACTACCCAACCAAGTGTTGCATTCGGCATAGAAGTTGGATTTGTTGAATTGGAAACATACTCGCCTAACTTATAATTATCTATAGTTAAATTTAAATATGCATCATCAGATAATCCAGTTGTTTGCGGTGTAAATCCAGCTGAGTCAGTCATGTTAACCCACACAGGGGAATTACTAGATATATGAATTGATACCCAACAACCAGTAACTTTAGGGCACCAAGTAGTTAAATAAGTAGCATTCAATTCAAAGGGCTCAAAGTCAACTTCTAACCATACACCGTTACCAGTCGCGTCATCATAGTCACCATTAATCCAAGAGCCAGCACCAACTACGATTTGTAAAACTTCTCCAATTGGGTCCGTTGTATCTACCCATTGAAGTCCTGTATTCTGATAGACGGATTCATAGTCTAAATTACAATCACTATCATCTGTTTCTCCTTGTCCATAACCTGCTAACGCTATTGGAGTCACCACTGAGACTGCTAACAATAACGCAACTATAAATATTTTTATTTTTTTCATTTCTTTTGCCTCCTATTTTAAACTTTTTCTAAAGTCTTTTATGTTTACTTTTTCTGCGTCTCTCCACTTATCTGTTAATTCTTCTTTGAGCCTTTCAAACTTTTTTAACTCTTCTGGACTCATTTTATCCTTTGGCACGAGACGCCAATTCTTATAACTTTGTTTTTTATTTATCCACACAGTTTCATATCCTTCATCCAATAAGTCTTCTTGGACGAACGTTATCATGCGTTCAGCAACTGCCTTTATACCATATGTATCTTTAATTTGTTTTAGTGTTTCGAATGGTGTCATGTTTTCTTTCTCCTAAATACTTTGGATAACGCCCCCTTAAAGGAGGCAAATGTTTCTTCCTTTCTATTATAACGGAGAACCTATTGAACCTTGTATCCTCCTTTAGCCCAAACTTATCACGCGTTGTAACAGAAAATACTATACCGTCAGATAACATTTGCTTTAGTAATCTACTGAAAAATAATGTGTCGCTCTGCTGAACGGCACTCCGAAAGTCTCCGTTATACTTTATTATCCGGGCCATTAAACTCGCCTCCAATACATACGTGTCTTTACTAGGATGATATTTTGAACCTATATCTCTTTCATCTAAGAAAGAAATACAATAGTCGAGAACCAAAGGCCCAAGGTCCTTCGTTTGCATTTACTCAGCCTTCTCCACTAAATACTTCTGAAATATATCTGAAGGCAATTCCCTCATCAATTTCATTTTTATTTTCTGCTTCGTTACTCTTATCCCACTTAACAAACCCAGGATAAATGGGACGAACACCAATGCCGCTAACCAGCCTCCGTTTATTGTATAGTCCATAAACACTTTTCTACACCTCTCTTATTAATATTATATTAAATTAGACGTTTAAAAACTTTTGTATCAAGTATCAAAAAGCTATATAATATGAACTTTGGTGACTTTTTATTCATTGAGCCTTTTCAAAAGGTTTTTCAATTATGATTTTGTATTTAAAATAAAAGGAGGTCCATAAATGACAGCAATTAATACTGACAGCATTATAACCACAATTAACGCTTTCATACCCATTATAATCATAATGGCGTTACTTGGTGCGGTTATGGGTGCATTAGGCAAAATTAAATTCTAAGGCTGATTTTTCGTGGGGTCTCCCCCACCTCTCTCACTTTGACGACTTAGGCGGAATCCTAAGAATTTAAAAATTAAAGGAGTATTAAATATGACAGCAATTAATACTGACAGCATCATTGAAACCATTAATGCCTTTATACCAATTATAATAGTCATGGCACTATTGGGTGCAGTAATGGGTGCTCTAGGTAAAATTAAATTTTAGGCAGGTGGTTCCAAATGACCAAACGTAAACTTGGAACACTTCTTATCCTTACGATGTTTCTTGCAACAATGTTAGTAGGATTTACTCCCACAGCAGTAGCAGCTGCGGCAACAGGTGATTTTGACCATTATAAAACTATCACAATAGAAAGTGATTATATTGATACAAATTTGGAGAATTTTCCAGTGTGGTTTTATAATGTTTCTGATGACTGGAAGATTAATGAAACAAGTTTTTCGTTTTTTGATAGTGATAATGCTACTGAATTAAATTGGGAACTTGAATTGTTTGATTTTGATAATGGGACAATTGGATGTTGGGTAAATGTTACAAGTATATCAAGTTCTACGGATACTACATTTTATATCTATTATGATGATGCTAATAGTACAAATGGTGGTGAACATAATCCTGAAGAAACATGGGATAGTGCTTTTGAAGCAGTATGGCATATGGATGACATGTCTGGTTACATAAATGACAGTACAAGCAATTCAGTAAATATGATACAACACAACACTCCAGTTTATAGGTCTATTGGAAATAGTGGTGGATATTGTATTGAATTTGATGGAGCGGGCGATATGTTTATAAATGAGACCAGTGGATATAACT
>Ga0114919_10004682_pt1 | contig 10973 bp, 18 predicted proteins | sample BlataG_FD_88682 | JGI IMG/M metagenome (GOLD analysis project Ga0114919, IMG submission 88682) | Deep subsurface microbial communities from Black Sea to uncover new lineages of life (NeLLi) - Black_00105 metaG | ecosystem: Environmental > Aquatic > Marine > Oceanic > Sediment | place: Atlantic...
ATCTGCGACGGAAGCTCAAAGAAAGGAGAAGTTCCATAACCTACTATTCCCTTGTTGTCCATAATACATATCACGCCAAAAGTGAACCATCTGTGAAACAATTTCTTTATCCCTCCTTCAATGCCCACAAAAAACTCGGCATTTAAATCCCGGGCTTCATTAATCCTTTTCAATTCAAACGCTCTGTTTCTTGCTCCTGCGAAGGTTTCATCCTCTACTGGCTGATTGGAAACTTTACTGTTCACACTGATACCCACTACTTCCACGGCGTCGAAATATTTTGAAAACGCTACCTTTGTCGCTTCCAATTTCACCGGGTTCCGAGAGCCAACTAAAACCTTCATTAAAACTTTTCTTTAAAAATACTAAAAACTATTTCATATTAATATCTATGCAATTTAATTCTAACCAGACATTTACAAAAAAGCCCTTACAGGGCTTGCGGGGTCATGGGGCGGAGCCCCATATAGTTATAATCGCAGCAATCTGTGTTTTTAGCACGCAATTCGGCGTTACTGTAATTGCACCACTGCTCGGTGAGTGGGTAATAGCACCAAAAATCCCACACCCCTTTCTTGTATCTGGTTTGATTATCTCCGCTTTTGCTCTTGTAAGCTTAGCTCTTAACATCCCCGGGGGTATTCTTTCAGATAAATTTGGAAGGAAACCTTTGATTGTTACAGGGCTTTTGCTTTACGCTGTTGCGGCTGTCCTCTTCCCGTTTTCAAAGAGCCCTTATGATTGGATATTTGTAAGAGCATTACAGGGTGCGGGTGCCGGCTTCTTCTTTCCTGCGGTAACTGCTTTGCTCGCAGACATTACGAGCCACGAAGAGCGCGGGCATGCGCTTAGCGTGTACAACATGGGTTTGGGTGTCGGTTTAGCAGTGGGACCAATTTCAGGTGGTATTCTCTTTCATATCTATGGTATTTTCATGCCGTTTTTCTTTTGCGCTGCCTTTGTACTTCTAAGCGCAGTACTGGTGCTGCTTTTTGTTCACGAGCCAAAAAGAAAGTTCGGCGAGAAAGAACAGGAGAAAAAGGAGAAGAGAAAGAGATTATCGTTAGGTGAGAGGGAAAGAAAGGCATTGATGCTTTGCTGTGTCGTGGTATTCTTTGGTAAGGGTGTTGCATCAATGATGAGTGGCTTATTCTCTCCTTTTGCTGTCGAGGACTTCAATGTGTCAGAAGAAATCATCGGCACGATTCTTTCTGTGATGTTCGTGACGTTCACGTTACTGCAAGTAGGATTTAACAGGCTGATGAAGCTTATAGGAGAAATTGTTCTCTCGATTGTCGGTTTGCTATTGTGTGCTTGCGGCTTGTTTGTGCTTTATTTTGCGACCTGCGTCCCGGAACTTTTTATAATGAGTGTTTTTCTTGGTGCTGGTATAGGTGCGATTTTACTGGGCACATTAACTTTGGCATCGAAAGCGGCGGGAGAAGGACAAGAAGGAGAAGTAATGGGTATTTATTACACGACATTTTATGCCAGTCTTGGTAGTATTCCGATTGTTTGTGGTGCGCTCTCAGATATCTTCAGTGCAAGGCTGCTGTTCTTGGGGTATGCCGTGCTTCTCCTTATCCTTATATTGATGGCTGTGGTGTGGAGAGTTAAATCAAAAAAAAGGAAAAGAATATTAAAAACAACATATAGCATATTATGGCTAAGCTGATAATGATAAGGAAAGCAGCAGATAAGGATTTGCGAGATATTGTAACAGTATGGAAGAGGAACATAGAAACGATAAACACTGCTTCAGATATCGTTGATTTGTTCCGCTATTTCAAAAAATATTTCTTTGTAGCGGTCTCTACGGTATCGAAGTCGAAGGATGTGGACAGCGTTATTGGTTTGGTCGGTGGCACCATAAGAAGCGGGCATGGACATATTTCGGGGATTGCGGTGGATAAAGAGTATAGAACGCAAGGAATTGGAAAGAGTTTGCTAAAAACAGTGGAGCGTGAATTTCTCGCTAATAATCTCGAAAAAGTCACACTGGAGGTCAGGATAAGTAACCGGGGTGCGATAGGATTTTACGAAAAGCAGGGTTATAATCGGTCATATATCGTAAAAAGATATTACGCGGATGGCGAGGATGCAATAGTGTATGAGAAAAGGATTTGAATAGGTCTCAGGTTTTAGGGCTTTCAAGCGGATTAGAGGCTTGGTTTTTTAGCGGCTTAGTCACCCGGTTATTTAATCAGCTAAACCGCCAAACCGCCAAACCGCTAATTGAACTCAACCTGCATCACTGTTCCATCTCCAGCGCACCCACAGGGCAGATATTCACGCATGCTTTACAGCCATTGCATTCATCATCCTTTATCTCTATCCACAGCCCCATCAAATCTATCGCCTCCGTGGGACATACCGTAACGCACGCACCACAATATCCACATCGGTATCTATCTATCTTTATCATCTTCCTCCTGCATTTGCTCAATATCCTGTGGACTTAAACTCCAAACTCTAAATCCCAAATACCAAACAATACCAAATACCAAAATCCAAATGTTCAAAACAGACTTTTTGCTGCGAAGAGTTTGTTTTGATTTTTCGTGGGCTCTGCCCACGTCCCCGCAAGCCCGGAAAGGGCTTAATTTGAATTTGTTTGTGATTTGGTGCTTGAGATTTGGATTTTTCCACTCTTTATCGAGCATGTTCTTCCTCCTTAAATATCTGCCCCTCAAACGTGCTGACCTCCGTGTCCTTCTCCAGCCATGCGTCCTGTGGCAAGCCCGCTTTCCGGCATGCCTGGCATAGAAACTCCTCTGCCGACCAATTATACTCGGTAGCAACCTGAGGAAGCAAAAGCCCTTGATATATTCCTTTTTTTACAATCAACCCATGCACGCCTACTTCTATTTGCTCTGGCAAGTCCTTTGGCTTTACTTTTAACGTCTGTGGCGAGGTGAGTATCGTAATCTCGATGACTATATCCTTAAACTCCTCTTTTGTTACGGGTGGAAATCGAGGGTCGCTAACCGCTGCGGATATCGCTGCATCTATAATCGCGTCCTTTAGCTTAAATATGGGGTATGGATAGCCTATACAACCACGTAGATTTCCGTATTTATTCAGTGTGACAAAAACACCTCTTTCTTCTTCGAAGTTTGCAGCCACATCATCAGGTGCTTTTATCCTTGTGTTCTCACTCAAATATTTCTCTATTGCCTGCCTTGCGAGTTTTAAGCCCTCTTTCCCTTCTTCTTCTGTTAGCATTGACATGGCATGTTTTCTTTATTTACTTTATCATTTCATACTTTTATCTTTATGCGGGGGGCAGGATTCGAACCTGCGAACCCCTTCGGGAGCAGATCTTGAGTCTGCCACCTTTGTCCTCTCGGTAACCCCCGCTTTTGGTAACTTTTACTTCGCAGGTGCCTCTCTATCATATAATTTAATTATCTCCGATATAAAAATTGGTAATCTGTAAAATCTCGTGGTTTAGAACGATTTTCACACAATCATCGTAGCTGCCGAGGCTATCTGTGAAAACCGCTCCACTGCTTCTCTCGCAACCGGTCCCCTTATCTCTGAACCCTTTGGGGCTCCTTTATCGTCAACAACAACCGCAGCATTGTCCTCAAACTTCACTCGCATCCCGGAAGGTCGCCTATATTCCTTCCTCTGCCTTATTATCACCGCTTTCAGTATCTGCTTCCTTATTTCCGGTCTACCCTTCTTCACTGTTATCACCACCATATCCCCAACCCCAGCCTTAGGATACCTGTTTTTCACACCGCGGTATCCTTTCACCGCTATTATCTGTAATACCTTCGCACCAGTATTATCCACGCAATCTAAACGCGTACCAGTCTGCAAAGCCTTCGTTATCTTCGCTTTTACTCCTCTCATTTCTTCTCCACCACCACAAAGCTTTTCGTCTTGCTCAAAGGACGGCACTCCGCAATTTTTACCATATCTCCCTCCTTTGCATCTATACAAGGTGGATTATGAGCATGTATCTTCGACCTCCTCCTTTCATACCGTTCATATTTCTTTATCTTCTTCAGGTAAGACCTCAAAACAACAACCGTCTTCGGCGCTTTAGCGCTTACCACCACTCCCTCTATAATTTGCCCCCGTACCGGCAACTTACCGTGAAATGGGCAATTTTCATCCTCGCATTCCTTCTCTGGCACCCTGACATCTATCCCTATATCTCTCATTTTTACTTCTTTATCCTATCCTCCGGTCTTGAAACAAGCATATTTCCTCTTACTCTTGCCTTCACTCTCGCGTCTTCATCGCCGAACTCAAAAATGAATACATTTCCGGCTTTTGGTATCCTCTTCTCTTTCCCATGCTCATTCTCTATAACAAACATATTCCTTGTCTCGTCTACTACCGTTCCAGAAAGCCCCCTCACATCACTATTACTGCTATTTTCCACTTTTGTTCTCAACCCTATCAGTTCGTGCTGCAATAAATTATGCGGACTTATTTTCATTCTTCATCATTTACCTTCTAACGTATATCCCATCTCACGCAACGTTTTCTTTACCAGTTCTTTTTGATTACCTTGTAATTCAACACAGCCCGCTTTTACCGTGCCACCACATGCACATCTCGACTTCAATTCTTTCGAAAGCCCCTTCAAATCCACTTCCTTATCATCTATTCCTTTTATCACCGTGGTGATTTTCCCAAACCTTCGTTTTACCGTTGACACGTTTACCACTTGCTGCTCCTTTGCTATCTCTTTGCAAATGCATAAGTCTTTTGGCAATCCACATTTAGGGCAAACTTCCTTGCTCATTTCTCCTCTTCCTTCCTCATTTCTCCTTCAACCGTTTTTATCCTCGCTATTGTCCTTCTTATCTCACCCACCCTGCCGGGATTATCTGGAGCTCCACCAGTAGCTATTATCCCCTGCTCACGCATCAAATCTGTCATCAAACTCTCTAATTCCTCCTTCCTCTCTTTTTCACTCATCTTTCTTATCTCATCAATTCTGAATATGCTCATTCTTCCTTTTCCTTTCCTCCCTTATCCTCTGTCTTTTCCTCCTCTTCCTTTATATCTTTATTTACTGTTACCATACGAAAAGCATCGGGTACTTTGGCATCGGGCTTTACTATCCACACCCGCACACCTATAACCCCAGATTTTACCTGCGCTATTGCATATCCATGGTCTACTACTTCTTCCGCTACTGCACCACAATGTTTTATATACCCCTCTACCATCTTCTCCATTCGACCTCGTGGTCCTTTGAGCTTTCCCGACATGATAATCTCGCAACCTAACGCCCCCCTATCCATTATTCTTTGTAGCGTCGACCTACCGGCCCTTCTGAAATGCCATCCTCGCTCTATAAGCTTTGCGAGCCTAGTAGCCATCAACGATGCACACAGGTCGGGCATATCTATGGGTTGCACATCTATTTGCGGGTTATCCATCTCTTGTCTCTTGTTTACTTCATCTGTTAACCTTTTTATCCTCCGCCCATCCTTCCCTATTATCATCCCTGGCTTCTCAACATTCACAGTTATCTGCGTGCCCATTGGCGTCCTTTTTATCTCCATCCCACCATAGCCCGCTCTTTCTAACTCTTTCTTGAAATATTCGCTTACTCTTACTTTCTTTATCCCTTCCTTCACAAATATCTTCTCAATCACTTTCTTTTCCTAACTCCCTTCTTCCCTTAACACCATTTCAATAGTAACTGTGTCCGTATTCTTGGGTGTAGCGCGACCAAAAGCACGTGGCATTGACCCTTTTATCGTTCGCCCTTTCTTCGTAGCTACGTGCCATATCCTCATTGCGTCAAGATCAAGCCCTTTGTATTCGGCATTGCCTCTCGCATCTCGTATCAATTTTAATATCTCAGCACATGTCTTTACCGGATATCTCCCGGCATACCACTTCTTCAGTCCCCTACGATGTGCAACTTTCTTTTTATGTCGCTTGAAAGGAATTGCGACACGCTTTTCCAACACAGCTTCAAGATATGCTTCTGCATCCTCCACTTTCTTCCCCTTTATCGCTCTGCACACCTCGAATGCATGCTTAGGCGATATGTGAAGTTCATAAACCATTGCTTTTGCAGTCGTTTCTGGATTAATTTCAGTTTCAGCTCCTGTTGCAGTATCCATGCAAAATTTTACCCTACCCATCTCCTGTTCTCTTCTTTTTACTTCAGTGGCACATATTTTGAAGACCTCGTAGCTCCTACACCTGCGGCTCCATGCAATACTCTTTTTCGCGTCAATGCAAACTCGCCCAGATAATGCCCTATCATCTCTGGCTTTATCTCCACGTATTCGAAGCTTTTTCCGTTGTGTATCCCTATCTTCTTCCCTACCATGCCTGGCAGCACGATGGCATCCCTTAGATGTGTTTTAACGCTTTCCTTATCAGATTTAAGTTCCTCCAGCAGTTTCTCCTCGTTTTCTCTCAATTCCCTCTTCAATTTCCTTCGCTGCCTTGCACCTATTAATTCTGTTAAATCTTCTATCTTCATTTTCTTTAGCTTCGCCAGCGTATATCCACGATATGTGAACTCCTCTTCCTTTTTTTTAAGGGTAGTCTTAGCTTTCTTCTTTGCCATTTTTCTCTTCCACCGTAATTACTCTATATCTTGTGGACTTATAAATCCCAAACTCTAAATTCGAAATGCTAAACAATACTACCCAATCCCAAAATCCAAATGGCAAAAACAAAAAAGTTTTGACTTTTGAATTTAGATATTTGGATTTGTTTTCGTGGGCTCCGCCCACGACCCCGCAAGCCCTGTAAGGGCTTATTTGGTGCTTAGGATTTAGGATTTCCCACTTCTTAGATACCCTTTGCATTTCACCTCTTATATCCCGTTCTTTTTGCGGCTATGTTTCCTACCTTTCTCCCTGGCGGTGCACCTCTTGCGGGCGTCTTGGACTTCCCAACATGTTGATGCCCTCCACCACCGAAAGGATGATCAACGGGATTCATTGCCACACCTCTCACCGTGGGATATTTTGCAGCACGCGCCTTCATCTTATGATATTTCTTTCCTGCTTTTACAAAAGGTTTTTCAGTCCGACCACCCCCAGCAACAACACCTATCGTGGCAAAACAATCCGAAGATAGCCATTTCTTCTTTCCACTCGGCATTAACACAAGCGTTTTCCCTGTTTCTTGCTCGTGCGCTAACAACGTAGCACAATTCCCCGATGCCCTTGCAAACTTACCGCCGTCGTTTGGTCTTGCTTCTAAGTTACAAATCGTAATTCCCTCCGGAATGCTGCGAAGAGGCAAAGTATTTCCGGTTTTTATCGCCGCTGATTCTCCATAAGCCAGCTCATCTCCTTCGCCAACTCCCTCCGGGACGATTACAAATTTCTCTTCTATTTGTTTCCCTTTTTCTATCATTATACGAGCAATAGGCGCACTCCTTGCAGGGTCATGCACTATTTCCTTGATTACTCCTGATGCAGTCTCATTCTTGTTCACCCTCACGTGTTCGAGATTTCCTTTGTATTTGTGCGAAGGAGCCCTGAAAGTGGGCGAACCTCTTCCCCTCCGCTGTGCTATTATTCTCTTTCCCATTTTTTATTTATCCGATCTATAATATTCCAAGTGACGTGCCTATTTCTTTTGCCTTACCTTCTTCTTCCAATTCTATTATTGCTTTTTTCTCACCTTTAAATGTTAGCATTGTCCTCACGCTTTTCACCGGTGTTTCAAACACTCTTTCCACCTCGCTCTTTATCTCTCTCTTACTTGCTCTCAGGTCAACAATAAATTGGACTTTGTTTTCTGAATCTATCATCAGAGTTGCCTTTTCAGTTGGCACGATATGCTTTAGTTTTATCTCCATTTCTCATCACTCCATTGTAACAAGCTTTGATAGAGAAGATTCTGTCCAGATTGTCAACCTGCCAGGATGCGTTCCCGGTGCAAGCAGTTCTGCATTCAGCTCCTCCGCATAAGATACGTCAACACCCTGTAAATTTTTCGCTCCCACAAGTATTCTTTTATCCTCTGATGCTTCCTCTTCACCAGAAATAACAATTAAAACGCTTTTTTTTGACTTATATCTTCTACCTCTCATCTTTCCTCTTCCAGCCCTTACTTTTCGTTCCTTCGCACGGAGCACGTCATCTCCTACACCTATGGACTTTAAAAAATCCTCCACCTCTGCTGTTTTTCCCAAACTTGCGAACGAATCTTCGACTACTATCGGTAGCTCCACCTCATCACCGAACTTATGTCCTCTGCTTCTTACGAAGTCAGGATTTATTGTAGCCGCGATAGCGGACCTTATCGCTTTCCTCCTTTCTTTTTTGTTTATTTTCCGTTTTAGAACTTTATTAGTTTTTGGAGGGTGTGCTCTTCTCCCGCCGACTGTTTGTGGAGCCCGTGCTGCTCTGCTGCCAGTTTTTATACGAGGAACCCTTGCAACTGCCCTGCCGGTACCCCAACTCTCTGCCGATGTCTTCCTTCCGGACAGCGGATTTGAACCTTTTGGCTGCAACCGATGTGATTGCATCGCCAGCACAGCTCTCTTTATCAGGTCAGGTCTGTACCCTTCAAAGAAAACCGAGGGAAGTGTTACTTCTCTTACAAAGTCCCCTGACAAATTCAGCACTTTTGCTTTCCTCTCTGTTTCTTCTGTCATCTCTTTTTCTTCTCTTGTCTTATTGTATATAAAGTATGATATTTCTTTGGTAAAGCTTTCTTTTTGAAAGAAAGGTTTCTTAATGTCCCTGTTGTGATTTCTTGCTTATATAAATAATCTCCGGTATGCTCTGTTTAGGATGAGGTCTTATCGAGTGAGAGATTCTTACAAGCCTCTTTTTCGGTCCGGGAACGCTTCCTTTTAGCAAGATATAACCGTTTCTCACCATGCCGTACTTCAGGAAGCCACCTTTTGGTGTTATCTCTTCTCCATTCTCTCCTATTTTCAACACTCGCTTATTATACTCTGTCCGTTGTTGATACCCGGTCTGTCCAAGCTGGGGTATTTTCCATCTCACTCGTCGAGGCGTCCAGGCGCCAATACAACCAACATGGCGACCTCTTCCGGACCTCCGTGCTTTTGCATTCTGTATCATGACACCCCACCGTTTCACAGGTCCTTGCGTGCCTTTCCCCCTTGTTACAGCAGTGACATCTACAAAATCTCCCTCCTCAAATACATCTCCTGCTCTTATCTCGTTTCCAAACACTTCTCGTGCATATTCAATATCTTTTTCTATTTCTCCACTCATCTTTATCTCCATCAGTTCATGCTTCTTCTTTGGCACCCCGCTTACAATATCAGGTAACGTAGAAAGTATCATACTCATGCTCAAATCATCGAACTCATGGACATCCGAACTTTTGATTATATCTGCTATTTTATCCAGACCCGACCCCTTTTCTGCCCATGCTTCTGTTACTGCTTTCTTTCCGTAGCGAGTTTTTTTATAAAGGCGAAAACCTTCTGCCTTCATAGGCGGTGTCTCTATTACCGTAGCAGGAACGGAAACTTCCATCCCTTTTGTCAGACTGTTGGGAATGTTATCAGTCAGACTGAGATGTGTCATTCCTGCTTTATAACCTGCAAAACCCTGTATTTTCATGCCCGTAGCTATCTCTTCTCTTTTTATCCTGCAAGTCTCACTTCTTGCTCGCTTCCTCGGTGAAAAAGCAAGTGAGCCCCTCCTTGGTCTGTGCCTCTTAGACATTTTATTTTTGGACTAAGTTTGATTAATAGTGTTATCTGTTAAACTTAGAATTAAGATTATATATATTTATAGCCACTGCTCTATTCTCCCTTGTGAAACAATTGTTTTTGACATTGAAATCCGTTCCAAAGCTTTATTCACTCGCTCTTCCGAGAAATCATGCTCTTCACAAAGAAATTCTTTCACTTTCTCCACATCCCGCAGTCCCCATTTTATTTCATACGTTTCAGTCACGTCAGGATGCAAGAAAATATCGCGAACGAGTTCGTAATTCTCTATCCCCTCTTTTTTTTCCATTTCGGATTCTGCTATTAGTTTTTCGATGCTATGATGTTTTTTTATCAGTTTTAGCGCCTTTTTAGCGCCTATTCCTTTTATTCCTGGATTAAAGTCCGTGCCTACTAAAATTGCGATATCCACGAGCTGTTCCCTGCTTATCCCATGCTTTTCTTCGAGTTCTTTTAATTCAATGACTTCCGGGACTGTTTTCTTTCTCGCTACGCTAAGGTTTCTTATCATAATAGGAGCGCCAAAAAGCAATGAATCGTAATCTTGAGAGGAAACGAGTTCGGCATCACCTCTCCGAGCCATATAAGCAGCTTGAGCTTCTCCTTCTGAAGGTGCCTGCACGCAAGGAATGCCCAAATAGGTTAAGAGCGTCTTTGCCTCTTCTACTATCGTTTCGTCTATTCTTGACGATGCCTGAGCATACTTAAAAGCTTCTTCCGGAAATAAAACCTTCGCTTCTTCCCATTTCCTTCTCGCCTCCTTTCTCCCCTCTGACCTGACTTTGAGAATCTTTGCTTTTAGCTCGGGTGGCTTGCCATCAAAAACGAATATTGGCTTTATTCTCTTTTCCATCAGGTTAGTCGTGCGATATATCAGCCCAGAGAGATGAGAAGTTGTTCTACCTGAGGAATCTCTCAGTGGTGTTCCATCGGGCTGGCGAATGATGCTTAAGAATTGGTAAAGCGTGTTATATGCATCCACCGCAACGATTTTGCCTGAGAGCACTTCTAATCTGGTTTCTTTTGATTCCAATATCTCACCAATATTTGCTCCCATTTTTTATTTAAGAATAATTAACATGGATAGAAAGAGATAAAATAATGTAAAACGAAGAGGAAAAAAAAATGAACGTCATTGAAGTCTTGATAGAAGGAGGGAAAGCGAGCCCAGGACCTCCTTTGGGTCCTGCCTTGGGTCCTCTCGGCGTAAACACAAAAGAAGTAGTGAACTCCATAAATGAGCTTACGAAGGACTATGCGGGGATGGAAGTCCCGGTGAAGGTAACTGTTGATGAGGGAAAGGTGG
>Ga0114919_10004683_pt1 | contig 10971 bp, 8 predicted proteins | sample BlataG_FD_88682 | JGI IMG/M metagenome (GOLD analysis project Ga0114919, IMG submission 88682) | Deep subsurface microbial communities from Black Sea to uncover new lineages of life (NeLLi) - Black_00105 metaG | ecosystem: Environmental > Aquatic > Marine > Oceanic > Sediment | place: Atlantic...
AGTTGTCAAGAACTACATCAATGGACGCTGGGTAGAGTCCAAAGCCAAGGAAACACAGGATATTATCAATCCCGCCACAGGTGAACTCCTGGCAAAGACTCCCATGAGCACTAGGGAAGAAACACTGCTAGCAATTGAGGCGGGAAAGGCCGCCTTCGAGCGATGGCGAGCAACACCTGCACTCACCCGTGTTCGACATCTCAATCGAATCAGGGATGCCTTCGAGGAGAACTTCGAAGAGCTCTCCAAGATACTAACCAAGGAGCAGGGTAAAGCTCTTGACGAATCACGTGGAGAATACCGTCGTACGATTGAGAACTTGGAGTGCGCCACAAGCGTTCCATCTCTTCAGATGGGTTACAATACCGAAGACATTGCTTCCGGTATCGATGAGATGGTCATCAAACAACCTCTTGGCGTCTTCTTCTGCGTTGCTCCGTTCAATTTTCCCGGCATGGTGCCCACATGGTTCTGGCCTTTTGCCATCGGGTGTGGAAATACGTACATTGTGAAACCCTCCCCGCAGGTTCCAATGAGTCAGGTCAAGCAGTTTGAAATTATTCACGAACTAGGACTTCCAAAAGGCGTCATGAACATGGTCCATGGGGGCCCTGAAGCAGTGAACGCCCTTCTGGAGAGTCCCGATACAGTAGGCATGTCATTTGTAGGTTCAACTCGTGTTGGCAAACTCCTGTACAAGAAGGCAGGTGAGCAAGGGAAACGAGCTCAGGTTCAGGGAGGTGCAAAAAACTTCCTTACTGTAATGCCTGATGCCAATCTGGAACGCACAGTTCCAGCTATTATGACCTCATTCTTCGGATGCGCTGGTCAACGATGCCTCAGTGGTGCTGTCCTGTTGGCAGTTGGTGACATCTACGAGCCTCTGAAGAAAGCGGCTGTTGAAGGAGCCAAAAACATCATCGTTGGCAATGGACTGGAAGAGGGGGTTCAGATGGGCCCAATGGCCTCAAAACAAGGAATGGACAACGTCCTAGGTTTCATTGACAAAGGAATTGAAGAGGGTGCAGATCTTCTGTTAGATGGTCGGGGTATTCAGATCCCTGGATACGAGAATGGGTTCTTCATTGGCCCAACCATCTTTGGCGATGTAAAACCCAAGATGACCATCGCACGAGAGGAGATCTTTGGACCGGTCATGTCAATCATGCATGTGAAAGATCTCGATGAGGCCATAGACATCATTCATGCTAATCGATATGGAAACGCATCGTCTGTGTTTACGACCAGTGGGAAGACTGCCAGGGACTACCAGTATCGCGTTAAGGCTGGAAACATTGGTATTAACATCGGAGTTGCTGCGCCGATTGCCACATTTCCCTTCTCTGGGATGAAAGACTCGTTCTTGGGTGACCTACATGGGCAAGGCCAAGATGCGGTGAGCTTCTTCACAGAGAACAAGGTCGTCATCACTCGATGGTTCTAGTGCATGATCCTAGGTGATATGTGTGGAGCTTACAACCTTTGGTGCAGTAGTGAAGTTTGCATTGGACCTTGAGGCCGAAGTGAGCAGCTTCTATGAATCAGCCATTGGTGTAGCAACGGACCCAGATTTCGGAAAACTGCTTGAAAGCCTGTTTCATCGAGGACAAAAGCGAATCAAGACGCTGTTGCGCATACGTAGGGAGAATGTCACAGAGATGATTCTTGAACCCATTGCTGGGTTGGACTCCCAAGCTCACAAACCAGTGACCGTCATTCCTAAGGATGCTACCGATGGAGTTGTGCGTGTGGCTGCAACTGAAATAGAAACAAAGCTTCACGAGTTCTACATGCATGCTTCGGCCAAGATCGACTTCTTGAGTGAGGCTGCTTACGCCTTCGAACTACTGGCGGACGCGAATAGTGAAGCCGCTCAGAGCCTGCGTGCAGTAATCTGATGATGGATTCAGAGCTATTGTTATTAGCTTGTGCCGTCGAACTGGTCAGGAAGTGATTGCCATGGCAAATGATTATCAACCGAAACCTGAACACAAGTTCAGCTTTGGCCTGTGGACGGTCGGCAACCCCGGACGCGATGCATTCGGCAATCCTGTACGAAAGGCACTCTCTCCTGTTGAGATTGTTCATCTGCTGGCTGAAGTGGGTGCATGGGGCGTCAATTTTCACGACAATGATCTAGTACCCATCGATGCTACACCGACGGAGCGCAATCAGATTGTGGCTGCCTTCAAGGAAGCCCTTGACCAGACTGGTGTTATTGTTCCCATGGCGACGACCAATCTCTTCTCTGACCCCGCTTTCAAGGATGGTGCATTCACGTCAAACGATTCGAGAGTTCGAGCTTACGCACTGCAGAAGACGATGAACGCAATCGATCTCGGAGTCGAACTGGGGGCAACAACCTATGTCTTCTGGGGCGGTCGTGAAGGAACCGATACCGACGCCTCCAAGAACCCCATCAAGAGCTTGAAGCGATTCCGGAAGGCATTGAACTACCTGTGTGAGTACGTTAAGGACCAGAGTTATGACCTCAAGTTTGCACTTGAGGCGAAGCCCAACGAGCCACGTGGTGACATCTTCTTGCCCACAACTGGGTCGATGCTGGCTTTCATCGAAACGCTTGACCATTCTGAGATGGTAGGCGTCAACCCCGAGGTGGCTCATGAACATATGGCAGGTCTCAACTTCACACACGCAGTAGCTCAAGCATGGGATGCTGGCAAGCTGTTCCACATCGACCTTAATGATCAGTCCATTGGTCGCTATGATCAAGACTTCAGGTTCGGTTCAGTCAACCTGAAGAGCGCCTTCTTTCTTGTCAAACTACTGGAGGACGTAGGCTACAAAGGAGCGCGCCATTTCGACGCACACGCATATCGCACCGAGGACCATGACGGAGTCAAGGATTTTGCACGCGGTTGCATGAGGACATATCTTATGCTCAAGGAAAAAGCAGAGCAGTGGAACAAGGACCTGGAGATCCAAGCACTGCTCAAGGAAACCGGCTTTGAAGATGGAGAGGTGAGTCAGCACGCAAGCACTTACAGCTCCGATAACGCAGATGCACTCAAAGCGAAGATATTCGATCGGAAGAAGCTTGGCGAGCGAGGGCTTGCTCATGAGCGTCTGGACCAGTTGACGATTGAACTGCTAATGGGTATGCGATAATCAAGTCAGGAAGGTTCGGTGTGGTGACGGAGAAGACTCTACTGCTTGGGTTAGACATCTCAACCACGGGTGCAAAGGCCCTACTTGTTGACGAAACAGGTGCTGTTGTGAGTGCCTTTAGCACGCCTTTGACATTATCAACACCTCATCCTTTGTGGTCGGAGCAAGATCCAGCTGAATGGTGGACAAGCATGGTCCAAAGCATCCGGCAGACAATAGAAAAAACAGGGGTTTCAGGTGATGCGATTGATGCCATTGGCTTGACGGGGCAAATGCATGGCTTAGTGCTACTGGATGACTCGGGCGGGGTTCTGCGCCCAGCTATTCTGTGGAATGACCAACGGACAGCCAGTCAGTGTGACGACATCCGTAAGCGGATGGGCAAGGATCGCTTGATTCAAATCACTGGCAATGATGCGCTGACCGGCTTCACTGCACCCAAGATTCTCTGGGTACGTGAGAATGAGCCAGATGTCTACAACAGAGTGCGCCATATTCTCCTTCCCAAAGACTACATTCGCTATAGGCTCACTGAAGAATATGCTACTGACCGGGCTGGTGGTGCTGGAACATTGCTCTTTGACATAGCGCAGCGTTCGTGGTCAGACGAGGTGCTGAACTCACTTGACATTTCCCCTGATTGGTTACCTCCAACGCATGAGGGCCCCCAGATAACGGGCCGAATCACTACCACAACGGCTGCCAAAACTGGTCTAGCCGTAGGCACGCCAGTGGTTGCTGGCGGCAGTGACCAAGCCGCACAAGCAGTCGGTTCGGGTGTGACCCGTCCTGGTATCGTCGGACTGACACTGGGAACATCTGGCGTTGTATTTGCATCAACCGATAGAGCAGTCATAGAACCAGAGGGCAGGCTACACGCATTTTGTCATGCTATTCCTGGGCGTTGGCATCTGATGGGCGTAATGCTCTCAGCGGCTGGCAGTCTGCAGTGGTACCGTGATACACTCGCACCAGGTACTGAATTCGAAGACCTGATTGAAACCGCACGCGATATCCCCCTTGGAAGTGACGGCCTACTCTTCCTGCCCTATCTAACTGGCGAGCGAACACCTCATCCTGATCCACTAGCACGTGGTGCATTCATTGGTTTAACATCACGCCATACACAAGCCCATATGACACGGTCTGTCCTTGAAGGCGTGGCGTTTGGTTTGAGAGATGGGTTCGAACTGCTAAGATCCGCTGGGTTAGGAGAGTTCAGTCAAGTGCGCGTATCAGGCGGTGGAGCAAAGAGTTCTCTTTGGCGGCAGATTCTGGCTGATGTGTTCAACATGGAGTTGGTAACGGTAAATACAACGGAGGGCGCGGCTTACGGTGCAGCACTATTGGCTGGTGTTGGGGCTGGAGTATGGTCTAGCGTTGATAGGGCTGTTGAGGCCACTGTTACTGTTACAGGCTCAACGCGCCCACGGGGAACGAATGTAGCTGAATACCAACGCATCTATGATGTGTATCGTCAGCTATACCCTGCACTGAAGCAAACGTTCTCACAATTGGTGTGAGATTCGAGAAGTACCGTAGTGATTTGAAACCCTTAGAACTTAATATGGGGCATTTCTCATTTAGACTAGAGCATTTGGAGGTGGTTACTAATGGCCATAAAAATGAGGACACTAATCTGGTGGTATCTAAAAAACCGAATGCGTTACCCCCGATATCGAAAGACATCCATGTACTTGTCCGAACCTAACTTGACCTTGGGATTGACCGACCACCCTCTCGACAAGAATGCATCTCCGGTTATCAACGTGCTTTCTTTAGTCGACATATGGCTCGCCAGGACGCCCATCTCCATTCTCAAAACAGAGCTAAAGAAGAGAGAGAAGAACGCCTTCATTTTCGAGGCATATGGGTATGACATAATCCACAAGCGGAACTTCGATGTCGATTATGTAGAATACTTCACAGATGAGAAAACCAAGTCAACGAAATGCGCATTGCAGATAGATATCCTGACCTCAACGACCTACCGCCTCAGGCTTGCAATGGACGAAGAGGTTCCAACACACGATACTCCGATGCTATACTCCGATATAACTGATGAAACAGTCAAGGTGACATTGGAAGAATTCGACGAGAAGTACGTGATCTCTACACTCGACCTTCATCTTCATGTCTATAGAGAGAACTTCCGGGTTGAAATCTACGATAGTGACGGAGTTCTCATTACGGAGTCAGGCAGTCGAACACACAACGAGTTCTTCACCGCCACTGACTCATTTCCACTGGGCTTCATACGGAACAAGAAGCCTAAGGGCTTGTACTCAGTTGAGAATTTCAATCTGTACCCCGGCGAATCCATCTTTGGCTTGGGCGAGAAGTTTGGACCGCTGAATCGAGTGGGGCAGACGGTTTCATTGTGGACTATCGACGGAGTCGGGAATACAACCAACCGAGCGTACAAGCATGTACCCTTCTTCCTCAGCTCACGCGGATATGGAGTCTTCTTTAACGATTACAACCCGATGACTTTCTGGGTTGGAACGCGTGAGGTATCCAAGGTCATTATGGCCAGCGAGAGCGATATTATCGATTACTACTTCTTCTATGGGCCTGCACCCAAACAGGTCCTGAAGAGTTACACAGACCTCACTGGAAGACCTAGTATACTGCCTCGATGGTCTTTTGGGACCTGGATGTCTCGGCTTAGCTACGGCTCCCAAGAGGAGGTTTTGGATGTGGCTCGCCGGTTGCGGAAGGGCAAATTCCCTAGCGATGTGATCCACATTGACACCAAATGGTTCACCCATGAGTGGGCTTGTGATTGGCGTTTTGACGAGGCAAGGTTTCCTGACCCTGCTGCCATGTTTCATGCATGTGCCGATCTTGGATTCAAAATCAGTCTGTGGCAAATACCCTATGTCATGAACAGTCTGGATGCTTTAAAAGAGGGCCGAGCTAAGGGCGTATTCGCGAAGAACCATGGACCCTTCATATTCCTCACTCTTGGATCCGCCCGTGTGATAGATTTCTCCAAGACGGAGGGTGTAGATTGGTATAAGGAGAAGCTGAGGCCCTTGTTTGAGCTCGGAGCCAAAGTAATGAAGGTAGACTTTGGAGAGCAAATTGAATCCCATCAGGAATTTGCAGAGTACTCAGGTCGAGAGATGCACAACCTGTATCCCCTATTGTACAACAAAACCGCATTCGAGGCAACTGAGGAGGCCCTAGGGGATGGACAGGCGGTCATATGGGCTCGGAGCGCATACGCAGGCTCCCAACGTTATCCTGTTCACTGGTCTGGGGATAACTCATCGAACTATTCCAACATGTTGCCGTCGATCCGGGGCGGATTGAGCTTGGGTCTCTGTGGATTTACCTACTGGAGTCAGGATGTTGGCGGCTTTGTAGGCATTCCAGACGATAAGCTGTACATTCGCTGGACTGCACTATGCATATTTCAATCTCATATCAGATTTCATGGATGTGCGCCCAAGTTCCGGGAACCGTGGAACTACTCACCAGAGGCACAAGATGTTGTCCGAAAATTGCTTGAATATCGATACCAACTCATACCATACCTGTTCTCCGAATCTATCAAGGCTGGCAGACAAGGGCTTCCCTTGATGCGCCCGCTATTGCTTGAGTTTCCTGATGATCCTACCTGCTACTCGATTGAGGATCAGTTTTGTTCAGGAACAAATCTCCTAGTTGCACCGCTCTTCTCCGAACAGGACTTCCGTCGAGTCTATCTTCCCCCAGGTGAGTGGTACAACTTCTGGACCGGTGTGTCAACGAAAGGACCTGCATGGATACAGTATGAAGATATTCCGCTTGATCAGATTCCGGTGTTTGTCAAGGCCGGTACTCTCTTGCCTTTGGGTGAAGTCATGCAGTTCGTGCCTGAGGATTCACCCACGCGACTCATTCTGTGCGCCTATCCGAACAGCGATGGAGTCGTGGAGTATACGTTGCATGACGAGATGGGGGCAATTCGATTCCAAGGCACTATGGGTGCCAACAAGATGCGCATCAAGATATCATGCATTCCAGAAGATAGGCCGGTTCCTGAGTTTGAGTGCCGATTGCCCCCTGACCTTGACTCTGTCGAGATTGAGATTGTTCAGTGAACACAGCGCAGAAAAGGATGAAAAGGTAGTCAGCTCAACGAGCCAGCATTAGACCTATAACGTCAACGACTGAAGAACCAGCTATGGGCACTCCAATGACCTTGGTAAACCGTGACACAATCGTGGTCTTAGATTTCGGTAGTCAATACACGCAACTAATCGCAAGACGTATGCGAGAACTGGGTGTATACACTGAGATACTTCCACATTCAATCCCGCTCCCGGAACTTCAGCTTCGGAACCCTAAGGGCGTGGTACTCTCAGGTGGACCCATGAGCGTCTATGAGTCAGACTCCCTCAATCTGCCAGCAGGCTTCTTGGAGTGGCAGGAAAACAGCTCCATCCCCATTCTTGGAATTTGCTATGGAATGCAACTGCTTGCTCACGTGCTAGGGGGTAAGGTACTAGCAGTCACTACTCGCGAATACGGGTTGCAGACAATATCAGTCCTTGGAGGGAGCCAGTTACTTGGGGCGTTGCGGAAGAAATCGCGAATCTGGATGAGTCATGGTGATCAGGTACAGGCACCTCCACAAGGCTCTCGAGTTATTGCTAAGACCAGTACTTGTCCAGTTGCAGCATTCGAGAGCACAGATCGCGGTTTCTATGGCGTTCAGTTTCATCCCGAGGTTCATCATACGGAGGGTGGCACTGACATAATTCGTGCCTTTCTTTTTGACATATGCGGGTGTAGTCCTAGCTGGCAGATAGCCGACTTCATTGACCAGACAGTTGCTGAACTGAAGAGTACGCTGGGCAATGAGCGCGTGCTAATGGGGGTCAGCGGCGGAGTTGACTCAACTGTAGCCGCTCTACTTCTCCAGAATGCCATCGGGGAACAGCTTCATTGTGTCTTTGTAGATAATGGGCTTCTGCGCACTGGAGAGGTTGAAGAGGTTCGTGCAAATCTCGCTCCGCTGTTCACAAACTTTCATTTCGTTGATGCCGCCGGAATTTTCCTGCAACGCCTGCAAGACATCGTAGATCCAGAGGAAAAGCGTACAATCATTGCAACTGCCTTTATCGAGGTCTTCCAGCAGAAGGCATCCGAACTCTCCAGAAGCGTGGGGAGTTTCACCTACTTGGGACAGGGAACAATCGCACCTGATCGCATTGAGAGTGGAATCACCAGCTCCGCTTCAAGCCATATCAAAAGCCATCACAACGTGACGCTTCCTGAATCGCTTCACCTGAAGATAGTTGAGCCCCTCCAATTGCTCTACAAGGATGAAGTACGTCGGGTCGGTCAAGAATTAGGACTTCCAGATAGCTTTGTAAATAGACAGCCTTTTCCCGGTCCTGCCATGGCTGTGCGTATTGTGGCTCCAGTGACAGTTGACAGGCTCCGTATTGTACGAGAGGCGGATGTCATTCTCACAGATGAGTTGAAGCGCGCTGGTGTATATGGAAACCTCTGGCAGGCATTTGCAGTGTTTCTTCCCGTGCAGTCAGTGGGAGTGATGGGTGACGCACGGACCTTCGAATATGCTGTTGCATTGCGTATCGTAGAGAGCGAAGATGCAATGACGGCGCGTATAGCTCATTTGGATTGGGACCTACTGGAACGAGCTGCTACCCGGATAATCAATGAAGTTCACGGAGTCAACCGTGTTCTCTACGATCTCTCAAACAAACCCCCCGCTACAATAGAGTTCCTCTGAACCTGCAGTTTAGTCCTTGGGCAGTATTGTGTGTGGTCGAAGCTCTTGTACTCCCGTTGCAGATACACGTCCGAATCGGGCGCGCGTCCACATCTCAGGGATATTCTTGGCGCCAATATAGCCGCAGGTGGCTTTCAGTGCACCTGCAAACTTCTCAATAATCTCTGATGTAGGTCCGCGAACCGGGATTAGCCCCTCCACTCCTTCTGCGACATTCTTTGCAGGTTTTGAGTAACGATCCATTGCAAAGCGCTTCATTCGAGCCTTATGACTGCCCATTCCCCAATGACGTTTGAAAGGTTGCCCATTGTAGGTTTCAACTGGATTTGGACTCTCCTCAGCTGCAGCAAGAACACTACCCAACATGACGGTCCAAGCACCGGCCGCTAGCGCTATTGATGCATCGCCAGGATTACGTATTCCGCCGTCAGCAATGATTGGCATATTGACTCCCATTCTCCGTGTTGCATCCGCCGCAGAAGCCACCGCATACAATGTCGGAGCGCTCACACGAGTCTGAACTGAGGTGCTGCACGTAGATCCGCTCCCGATTCCACAACGGAGACCTGCTACACCATCGAGCTTGCTCACGACATCCGCGGCCGCTCCGACGGTCCCTATATTTCCCACAACAAGGTCCACTGGGCATACATCAAGGATGCGACGGGTTCCGCTGAAGCAGCTCTCTGTATGAAAGTGCGCCACATCTACGAGGACTAAATCAACAGTCTTTACAAGAGCCTTCACACGATCCAGGTCTTGGGATCCTACTGCTGCACCTACCCTTAGCATTCCGTTCTCATCCACGGTTGCTCTTGGCCACTTCTCAACATCCACTGCTGCGGATTTCACTTCGTTTGCCAATCTCACCTGCTCTTCTACTGAACAATTGCGATGCAGGATGCCTAGTCCTCCGTTCCGTGCCATGGCTTCTGCAAGAGCGCTACCAGTAACACTCTCCATTGGACTACTCACATAAGGCACTGCTGTTTCGATTCCACAACTGACTCTGGTTGTGGTTTGTACAGTTTCAGGCTCAACCTCAGAATAGTTTGGGAGCAGTGCCAAATCGTGGAATGTGAAGAGACTCTCAGAGTTTTCTATCTTCTCTCGAAATGACGCCATTATTCATCTCTCCGTGGTTCTTTCCCACGAGTTCTATGTCCATCAACTGTCTGCCATTGCTTGAGGAAGTAACCAGCGTAGTGCATTGGCAAGCCCAGATGGAGCAATCGATTCTTAATCTCAACCGGTGCAATCTTTTGCTCTGCAAGTTGGTTGGCGAAGTCGAACGTAAATTCCTTCACTTCCCAAGGGTAGATGACCCACGCCTCAGTCTGGACAACGTAGAAATCCGGAACAAGGCTCGTCCATGGCTTCATGTGAATGCACGCCGTTCGAAGCTTCTTAAGACCTCGACTGTCAAGATGTTCCAGAGCAGCCTTCAGACTGTCTCCAGAATCAGAGATATCATCTACCACAAGTGGTCGTTCCCATTGCATATCGTCCGGAATCGATTGACTAACGCGGGGTCGTTCATTCCGAGCGTAGATACCGCGATAGAGGTCCACCTTCACGTTTGCGGTATCCTGCATGAAGAAGAGGTCTGAGAGCACACGTGCTGGGACCCATCCGCCCCGAGCCACACCAATGATCACATCTGGATTGTAGCCTGACTCCATAATCTTCTCGTACAACAAGAAGCAGAGTTCGTAGAGCCGTTCCCACCAGACAAACTCATACAGGTCTGCCATATCGGAGGATGGGTGAACTGACTATAAACCTTGCTGGCCGTTGCCCGAAACTTATACAATCATGGACATCAATGTCCTTGACTGATGTTCGGTTCCTGATTCATTGAGGTCTGCTCTGCAGATCCTACTGAATCTGCGATTAGTCTCACGTCCTCTCCACAGGCGTTTTCTGTCTCCGTCCAACCGGCGGCGACCAAATTGCATGCAGGCATTAGCAATCTGTATTGAACATCCACACCACTCAATCCTGAGCAGTATGTTATAACCACCTACAAAATGCTTAAGATCGTACAAGTTCTTGGCAGCTGTTGCTGGCCCCCCGATTCCCGAGGGGCC
>Ga0114919_10004684_pt1 | contig 10970 bp, 6 predicted proteins | sample BlataG_FD_88682 | JGI IMG/M metagenome (GOLD analysis project Ga0114919, IMG submission 88682) | Deep subsurface microbial communities from Black Sea to uncover new lineages of life (NeLLi) - Black_00105 metaG | ecosystem: Environmental > Aquatic > Marine > Oceanic > Sediment | place: Atlantic...
CATGATTGGTTATTCCCCATCGATTATTCACCATTAGTTAATGATTCAATTTGGCTTGGCCTGTTTTCGGCCGGGGGCAAAAAACAACGCGCCTCTATAATTGGGCGAACATGCGCAAATGAGTCGAAATTTGGTGTGTTTTTGACAGGATTGACAGGATTAACTCGTTGTGAGAAAAGGAGATAAAAAAATTTTCGATTTTTCGATTTTAGGTTCCAGGGTGCTGCACTTTTGGTCGAAAAACCGCAAAAATCTTGCCTAAATTAACACAAAAAAGAATATTACCGGGGAGGGCGCAGAGAAAAATTTAGCCACGAATTGACACGAATTTTTTTTAGACAGGGTAACAGGATTAGGTGAAATTTGTTTTTAGCCGGCTTGGTGTACTCGGTAACTTTTGCTTTCAAAGCGAGCTTTGCCGCAAATTCTTACCTTTGGCCACCGGGTTTCGTCGAAGCCGGACCCCATTTGGGAAGCTGGCGAAAAAGGTGTTTAATTAGGCACGAAAAAGGACAAAATGCATAAAAGGGACAAAAAAACGGCCAAAAAAGTGCTTTATAAGCACATAAATAGTGGGATCCCTGCCCCCTGCCTGAGACTTGCTGGGGCAGGCTACAACATGCAGGGACTCGGGCAGGCGACGGAAGACAAAATCGTTTTTGGTGGAAAGTGCGGGCGATGTTCGTTTTTAGTGCTTAGTGTTGAGTTTTTAGTAGTGGCGGGGTTTTTGAGATTGCCACAGTCGCTTCGCTCCTTCGCAATGACTAGAGAGGTTTTGCGTCAAAGACCAATACCTCAAACGGCTTCAATTCAAACGTGTGCTCTTTGTCTGCAGATAACACAATCACCGCCTTATTTGCACCTTTTTTCCAGGGGCTTTTCAAAGAATACTTCCGTGCTGCGCCTTTCGGTAGTTCGAAGGTTTTGCCGATATCCAGGGTGAGCGTACCCGGTTTGTCGTGGGGATTGCGCAGCGACAGGATGCCTTTTTGCTTAGACCAGGCAGCCCAGCCGTAAACCTGCCCCTTGGCTGGGTCGCCTCCTACCCAGTGCGTATCTACCAGCACGTTTGCATTATTGCGAGACCATTTTGCCGCCTCGGCCAAGGCGTCCCAGTCCTGCGGACGCATCAGTGAAGGAGTAATGTATAGTTCCTGACAATTTGTCCCGCCGGCAAAAAATGCTTGTATATCATCAGCAAGATCATCAACTTCTTTTGGAAGTCCGTGATTGGCGAACATAACACCCTGTGTCATAAGCGAATTGAGCGGATATAAAGGTGCGCGGCTCACTACGTTGTGGTAGGTTTCCTTGTCACGATAGGTGATTTGCTGCCGGCGTTTCGAGCCCCAGCCGTGGGTGCTCCAATCCGCTCCCGAACGCCAGGTCGAGTCTCCGTACCACAGCCAGTAAGGCGATGCCCAGGTGCCTGTTGTAATGTTTATGAACAGGTCAGGTTTGACCTCGCGCAGCTCACTGACAAGTCGCAGCAGCGCCTCAATATCTTTGGAGAATTCGGGCTTGGCTCCGGTTGGTCTTCCTCCCGTGCCGATTCCATCGAACTTAAAGTAGTTCAGTCCGTACTTGCGAATCATATTGACGCACACATTGCGAAACCGAGCGTGATACGTGGGCCCGGCTAATGAGAAACCACTTTTGTTTGTCTCGAAGCCCTGCCGGCGGCCATATTTAAGCCGGTCCTGCTTGGCTTTGCCGTAGCCACCGAAAGGAGAAAGCCACGCCCCCAGGGCCGAGTCATATTTTTCCACAACCTTTCGCAGCGGGGCAAAGCCGTTGGGAAAACCTTTGTGAAACCTCCAGAGCGAGGCGGTGTCGTCCCAGCCATCGTCAAGAGCGAACGAGTCCATTACAACATTTCGCCCCCTGACCAGCTCTTTTCCGAAGAGGTCAATCACATCCATACATTGGCGCTGCTGTATTTTTTCAGCCCCATAGCCAATGTCGTACCAACTGTTGTAATGCAGGAACGGTCTGTACGGATGCGCCCGCTCACGTTCTACGTAATACAAAAAGCCGCGGCGTAATTGTCCCTGTGGAACAACACCGATAACCGAGCTATGCTCCAGCGGCTTGCCCGGCTTTAGTTCGGTACTGCACGGTAAGCTGCAACGCAAACGAGGCGGGTTCCCCGGCAATACTCTGCTCTTCGATAGGGGGTGCTCGTAAGCGAAAAATATGTTACCCGCCACTATGGGTGAGCCATCCACAGTGCCCATTACCTCGGCTCGTGATACGGATAACTCCCACAGCACTATTTCCTTTATGTTGATTGCCTTGTTTTTTGTCGTGAAAACAAACTGCTGGCGAACATAATTCGAGCCATCGCGCAAAATCGCCCGCCATTCGACATTGAGGTTATTGTCGGACGAAGTTAGTATAACGGTAATTTGCTTACCGCTCCGTCTAAAGCCGGACTCAGCCAGTCGGAACGATTTGTGCTTTGGCTCCAGGTTTTTTAGCTGGGGCTTGCCAACGATTTTTAGTTCAGAAGCCTTTACCGTCCGCCCGCCTTTTAGAATTAGTTGAAAGCATTCGGCATTTCGTAGTTGGAGTGTGGTTGCTGACAATTTGTCCATCACACGCCTGGGTTTGAGTTGTGCTTCACGGGTGTCCCAGGAGCACTCAAGCATTTTGTTTTCCAAAACAAGCTCGCTTCGGCTTACCCTGCCTTGCCCATTGCCCGGCGCAGGTCCTGGAAACTCAAGTCCCGATTCTCCTGGGGAGTCCTTACGGACCGCCCATACACAGGCGGACAGCAGTGAGACGACCAAAACTACTGTAGCTATGAACCGATATTTTTGTATCTTTTCGATCAAGTTTTTTGTGCAAAAAATCCGGACATTGCCTTGGTTTTTGTTAGGCATCGCTGTTATACTGTGCTCCGTGAAAGATTGTTGTACTGCAAGCACATATAAATTATTGAGTAGGTTATCATAAAATGAAGACAAGTGCAAGTTACTGGATGTTCGAAGGCGGACTCGAAGCGAAAAAGCCGATAGCCGAAGCGATGCAGGAGGCGAAAGAGCTTGGATTCGACGCCATTGAGCTCGCCGTTGCCAGCGAAGGGGTTTTAACACACCACGCCACACAAACCCAGTGCGAAGATATTGTGGCCACTGCCCAAAAAATCGGTATTGAGATTTCAAGCGTTGCCTCCGGCGAAAGCTGGACCTGTTCGCCTACCGCCAATGACCCTGAGCACAGAGCGAAGATTATTGACTTTACCCGTAAGGCACTGCAGATAACAAAATGGCTCGGCACCGATGCGTATCTTTTCGTCCCCGGTGCGGTAGATGTGTTCTTTTTGCCGGATGCCGAGGTGATTGATTACGACGTTTGCTATGAGCGGGCCGGAGAAGCAATCAAGCAGCTTCTGCCGGCTGCTGAACAGACCGGCGTGGCAATATGTATCGAAAACGTTTGGAACAAATTCTTGTTGAGCCCGCTGGAGATGCGGGACTTTATCGACGGCTTCAACTCCGAAATGGTAGGGGCCTACTTTGATGTTGGCAACGTTCTGCTGACCGGCTACCCCGACCAGTGGATTCGAATCCTCGGCGGGCGGATAAAGCGTGTGCACGTTAAAGACTTCAAGCCCTCTGTCGGTACCGCGGCGGGCTTTGTTGATTTGTTGGAAGGTGACGTGGACTTCGAGGCAGTTAAGAAAGCTTTGTCTGATGTCGGCTACGACGGCTATGTTACGGCTGAGCTTTTGCCCTTTGTCCGTAAGGACTCCATAGGAGAGCCGGGCAGACCGGAAAAAACAGCACAAGCAATGAAAAAAATCTTCAAATAGGCTCGACGCTCGATACCGAATACTCGATACTCGTCCAGCCCCTCGGAGGGGCGGGGCTCGTAGAATCGCCAATCGAGAATCGAGTCATTTTTTTAGAGGAGTTTTACAAATGGAAAAACAAAGAGCAGTGAGGGGGCACAATTTGAAATTTCAGATTATTGGTTTTGCCTGCTTTCTTCTTGTTACTGTGGTCGGTAGTGTTGGTATGGCTGAGGATTGGCTAACTTACCGCTCTGATGCAGCGCGAAGTGCCATCACCTCCGAAACCATTGGCCCGAAACTTTTTCTACAGTGGAAATATATTCCCACGCATCCGCCCAGACCCGCCTGGCCGATGCCGTCCGAAGAGCTGCCGAGAATGCACGCGGACAACGCGCTTCACGTGGCAATATCCGGCGGTAATGTTTATTCCGGCTCATCCGTGGCCAACAAGGTCTGTTCTATTGATTCGGCTTCCGGCTCGTTCAACTGGACCTTCTTCACGGAAGGGCCGGTCAGGTTTGCTCCGACGGTCGCCGACAATCGGGTTTACTTCGGTTCCGATGACGGCTATGTCTATTGCCTCGATGCCCGGAACGGCTCGCTCATCTGGAAATACCGTGCCGGTCCCGGTGATGAAAAGGTCATTGGCAACGGTAGAATGATTTCGTTATGGCCGGTCAGAACCAGTGTTCTCGTTGATGAGGGAAAAGTTTATTTCGCTGCAGGCGTTTTCCCATTCGAAGGGATATACATTTGTGCCGTGGGCGCCGATGACGGAGCGGTCATCTGGAGAAATGATACAATCGGCGACCGTGCCCATGACCTGGAATACGGCGGTATATCGCCACACGGTTACCTGGTCGCATCCAGAGACGTCCTCTATGTTCCCTCTGGTCGGGCCATGCCTGCCGGCTTCGATCGCAAGACCGGAAAGTTCCTTTTCTATGCCTCCCCCGACGGCAAACGCGGCGGAACCTGGGCACTGCTGGACAATGACAAGCTCATCGCCGGCGTCGATTATTCCGGCACCCCTCATAAGTACGCCTACGACGCCAGAACCGGCAGCCGCAGGGGAGATGCCTTTGGCTGGTTTCCCGGAATTGATATGGTCCTTACCCGTGATTTCTCCTACGTTTTGACCTGGGACGGTATTTACGGTATCAACCGGGCCGTGTATTCCGAGGCCGTGAACAAAACTAACGAGTCGGAAAAAGAGCGTAAAGAGCTGGGCAAACAGCTCTCGGAGCTGAGAAAGAAGCTCAAAGGCGCCGACGAAAACACAAGCGAAGGGATGACAGAGCAGATTGACCGGATAACCCGCAGGATTAGCGAGCTGGCTGCAGAAGAAAGGCGATTAAGGGGTTCCAGCTTTACATGGCGCTATTCCAGAAAAGGATTGTGTTCATTGATTATGGCCGGCGATGTTCTGTTCGCAGGCGGCGAAGGGTTAGTCGTTGGCGTTGATGCACAAACCGGTAAGGAAACCTGGAAAGGGGATGTATCCGGCAGTCCTATGGACTCCGCCGTAAGGCGTCCCCGAGTGGACTTACGGAGGGCGGTAGGGCTGGCCGCCTCGGATGGGAAACTGTTCGTAAGTACCGACAAGGGCCCAATCTACTGCTTCGGCGAAGAAGAGGTATACCAGAGCGTAGATATCAAAATGGCCATCAATCCTGAACCCTATCCTGAAGACAAAGCTACTGCACTCTATGAATCAGCAGCGGAAAAAATTGTAAAAGAAACATCTCTCAATAAGGGTTACTGCCTTGTGCTGGACTGCGGCCGGGGCCGGCTGGCGTTTGAGCTGGCTAAGCGGACCGAACTGCAAATCATTGGAATCGAAAAGGACCGGGAGAAACTTGACTTTGCCCGAGAAAAGCTGGAGGCGGCAGGACTATTAGGGACCAGAGTGGTCGTCGAGCCCTGGGACATTTCCAGTCTTCCTGACTACTTCGCCAATCTGGTTGTATCTGATGGGATGCTGATATCAGGCAGGACGGCGGCGTCGAAGAAAGAGAGAAGGCGGGTTCTTCGGCCCTGTGGAGGAGTGTCTTTCCTGAGCTACAGGAGATTCCTGAGCAATAAAATTTTCTGGAAGAAGTTTGTGCGGGGGAAATTGAAGGGGGCCGGCAGTTGGACGCAGCTCTACGGTAATCCTCAAAATACCGCAAGTTCTGATGACCAACTGGTAAAAGGTCCGTTTGGAGTATTGTGGTTCGGAGAGCCGGGGCCACAAAAGATGGTCGAGCGCCACGCCCGAGCCGAAAGCCCCGTATCAATGAATGGTCGCCTCTTTATTCAAGGCGAAGAAGTCATTATGGCTTACGATGCGTACAACGGCACTTTTCTCTGGGAGAGGGATATCCCCGGCGCTGTTCGTGTCCGCGTCGATGTCGATGGCGGCAATCTTGCTCTTACCAAGGACGCCCTGTATATAGCCGCCTACAACAAGTGCTATTGTCTCGACCCCGCCACTGGTAAAACTATCCGCACTTATGAATTGCCCCCCTCTGATGATGGCAGCCCTCGCCGCTGGGGATACGTCTCCCGTATTGGTAAGGTTCTTATCGGTACTGCTGCTATGCCCTTAAAGCAGGAATACGCCGCCAGATACAAAGCTGAGTATTCGGTCCCAGATGAGACAGTAAACGAAGCTTTCCAAAGGCGTGGCGCCCATTGGCATCCCATCGCCGATTTCCCCTCGTGGGGCAGCCAGCGCAGCCCCAAAAACACGCTGACCAATCGACTCATGGAAGCCGATGCCGTATTCGCCAAAGATACCAATACTGACAAAACCCTCTGGACCTACCGCGGAAAACGTATCCCCAATATCTCCATTACTATCTCCGATGGCACTGTATTCTTCGTCGAAAGCGCACCAACCTCTGACCAGAGAGCTGCCGCCGTTGCGGAAAAACAGCAGCTCATCGAAAAGGGCGTTTACGAATCCGGCAAGGACGCCTGCCGGACCGAAAGCAAACTCAAACCCGCCGAGGCGGATGTGCGAATAGTCGTTGCACTCGATGCCGTTACCGGCGAAACACTCTGGGAAAAACCCCTTGATTTAACCGGGTGCGGCGGTGATAAAATGGGGACCGCCTGCGCCGACGGGGTGCTGTTGTTCTTCGGGCACTTCAGTAACCACGACACCGGCTTTTTCAAAAAAGACGAGCTCACCTGGCGCCGCATCACCGCTCTGGATACAAAAACCGGCCGGGTGCTCTGGTCCCGTCCGCTCAATTACCTTCGCCGGCCTTTAATCGTAGGCGATAAAATCATCATTGAGCCACGCGCCTGTAATCTGCACACCGGCGAGATTATTATGCGAAGCCATCCCATCACCGGCAAACAGGTGCCCTGGGAGTTCCTGCGTCCCGGTCATAGTTGCGGCGTTACCGCCGCTTCCGCCGACACCCTTTTTTATCGTTCATACTGGTCTGCAATATATGATCTTGCTAATGACAGCGGCCTTAGTCTTTTCGGCGGAATTCGGCCCGGCTGCTGGCTCAATATGATATCCGCTAACGCCCTGATGCTCATGCCCGAGGCCAGCTCCGGCTGTACCTGTTCCTTTCCCCTGCGATGCTCTCTGGCCCTTGTAAACAAACCACGGAAAGTAACCGGCAGCTGGACCGTATTTATCACTCAAGGGGAGGTGACTCCCGTCGAACACCTCGCTATCAACTTTGGCGCTCCCGGCGATATGAAGGATGACCAGGGTACGCTCTGGTTCGGTTATCCTCGCCCGAAGACCGTCTCCAACATCGGTTATGGTTCCTACGAAGTGAAGTTTAATCTCCAGGAAAAGGTTATCGTGGGTATGGGGCCTTTCTGCAGGGATTTCAGAGGCGTGCGCATCGAAAAGACCAATCGACCCTGGCTTTTCACTTCCGGTTATCAGGGACTGCTCCGCTGCAACCTGCCGCTTATTGACGATAGCACCGGCCAGGAGCCCGGCATTTACACCGTTCATCTTGGCTTTAAGGCCCTGCCTGGCGACAAGCCGGGCCAGCGCATCTTTGACGTTAAGCTTGGTGATAAAGTGGTGCTCAAAAACTTTGATGTCGCAACAGCGGCAGGAAGAGCTAACAAAGCCATTGTCAAAGAGTTTAAAGGCATTCGGGTGGAAAATATCCTCGCCCTCGAGCTGGTTCCCAAATCGACTAATCCCGCGATTAACCAGGCGCCGATAATCAACTTCATCGAGGTTATCAGAGAGCGCACCAGGCGAAAATAGTGCGTTTGGGAGCTTATAAAATGCGGTTCCGGTAAACTGCTTCGAAAAAGTGTAGTGTCCGCGCCAAAAGAACCCTTTGACAACAGTCCATTTCCGGATTAAGATTAAAACCCGGTTCACCCCGCCCATCCGATGGGCTGGGCGAGCGTGAGAGGTTAATGAGAATGCGAAAAATTGGTCATTTGAAAGCTGGTTTTACCTTGGTCGAGCTATTGGTGGTCATCGCCATTATCGCCTTGTTGATGGGGATAATGCTGCCTGCGCTCGGCAGAGTCAAATCCCTGGCTGCCGAGAAGTCTTGCGCCAGCAATCTTCGGCAGATAAACTTTGCCTTGGTGATGTACGCGAACGATGATGACAACGGCCGCTATCCGCTGGAGCCGACCGAGCACAACCCTCATCCGAATTTGTTGAAACAGCTCAGTGCATACAAGGGAGGCCTTGTTAAATCTTTTTACTGCGTCCAGGCCCCGTACATGGAGACGTTCGCGAGCAATCCGGCTTATATACCCGAGGGGGTGACCGATTCGGTGATTGATACACCTCAGAACCGCCTGGACGGCAACATCTCCTATGTCTATTGGAGCTTTAAGGCCAACAAATATATGGATGGAACCACAACGGGCAGTGAGAACAAGAAGCATTGGCGCAACCCCCAATTTTTCATCCCGCGGCAGTTGACATTAACCGGCGTCAAGTGGCTATACCCCGACCGGCCGTCGCCAAAGGCGCCGAACGCCCAGCGATGGGTCATGAGCGATTTTTTCCGTCGCGGGGCGCCTTTCCCGCACAGCCGCAGGCACGCACGCGGCCTCAACATGGTTTTTCTGGACGGGCACGTCGACCTGGTCATCGGCAGGCCCAGAGACAACTATCGCTGAACCGGGGCCCGCAGGTAAAGCTGAGCTGGTGGCTTATTGAGGTCACTTATAAATAAATTTGATTGTTTTTGAAAGCAAAGAACGGAGTTTGTAGTGATTAAACTATATAGATTAGTTCTGCTGATTTGCCTTTGGCTTTGTATCCAAACCCATCCTGCATTGGCGTGCAGATATAACGTTCGCGAGACCGGCTTCGTTGACCTGGGTATTGAGCCATATTATCTTTTCGGCTATGTCAGCAAAGATACTCCTCCAGAGATTACTTCCACCTTCAGGCAAGTATCATACGCCGGCCTTATGGACAGCAGCGTCAGGGTTGAAATAATTGATACCAATCAACAAAAAGACCATCCTGCAATGAAGTACCTTGACTCGTTGCCGATACGTACTTTCCCTTCTGCGGTTCTGGTCTCGCCCGATGGCCAGTCACTGCTTGTGCCCGTTACAAAACCTGGCCGGCCTTTCAAAGAAACGCTTTGGTCGGCGCTTGACGATATTCTCTCATCGCCAAAGCGTGAGGAAATCGTCCAGCAGGTCAGTAAGACCTACGGTGTGGTATTGTTGATTGAAGGAGTCGATGCAGAAGAAAATAAAAAGGCAAAGGTCGCTGCTTCCGGCGCCATTGAGAGAGTAAGCATGCAGATGGAGATGATGCCTAAACCCATCGCTCATCCTCCTGTCCTTATCGTGATAGACTCAGAGTCACTTGCCCGGGAAAAAATTTTGCTCTGGAGCCTGGGCCTGGATGCTGAAAAAGTGAACAAGACGTATGCAGCAGTGCTTTATGGAAGGGCTCGATGGATGGGGCCGCTGTTTGAGGGTGAAGAAATAAGCGAGAACAACCTGTTGTCTGTACTTTTTGTAATCGGTGCTGACTGCGAATGTGGATTTGACTATAGATGGTTGCAGGGTACGATGCTGCCGGTCAGATGGGACGAGAAGGCACAAGCCCGCGTGGCAGAAAGTTTAGGATTTGACCCTGAAAACCCTATGATAAAGATGGAGATGAGCCGGATAATAGGAAGGGGTTATTCTTCCTACCCCGGCGTGCCCTTTGGGTACCAGGAGTTTGTTGTGGAATCCGTTAATGAGCCCGTGCAAATCCTGCCTGTCCAGGACCAGAATACTGCCTCGCCCGCGTCCGCTGCTGTGGCTCCGGTTTCAGAAGAAGCCGTCCTTGCTGAGAGCGAACCGGTCTTACAAAAACCATTATTCCTCATTGCCGGTTTAGCGGTTCTTATCATAGCCGTGGGTCTGTTTATCGTCTTCCGGGCGGCGAGGAGAAATTTATGACCATATCGAACCTTATCTTCAAAGAAATCATTCACCGAAAGATAAATTTCATACTCGGCTTGTTAGCGGTAGTGACGGCTGTTGCCCTGTTCGTGGCTTTTGTCACCACCGGGCAGGCTTACAGGCGTGAGACAAGGCGGGTAATGCGCGATATGGGGCAAAACCTGCGAATCATCCCCAAAGAAACCAGTATAGATAAATTTTGGTCGGATGGTTTTTCGGAACACACAATGCCGGAGGAATATGTTCACCGCTTTGCCTCTCTTGAGGGCTTCAGCTACACCCACCTGACCGCCACTCTTCAAAAGAAGGTGGTGTGGCGAGATATGAATATTATATTGACCGGTATCTTGCCGGAGGTGCTGCCGCTCGACAAGCGACAGCAAAAACCGATGACTTTCTCAGTCAAACCCGGAACCGTTTACGTTGGGTTTGAAGTAGCCCACGGCTTGGATATTAAAGAGAGGGGCGTCGTCGATATTCTCGGCAGGACTTTCACCGTTATAAAGTGTCTTTCCCGAACCGGCAGCAGCGACGATATACGTGTCTATGGTCATCTTCACGACATACAAAGTATCCTCAATCTGAAAGGTAAAATTAACGAGATAAAGGCGTTAGAGTGTCTGTGTTTAATTGAAGATGAGAACGACAAGCGGAGTATGCTTGCTATAGCGCAAGAACAGCTTGCACAGATACTTCCTGAAGCAAAGGTTGTTCTGGTCCAGGGTATTGCTGAAGTTCGCCAGAAACAAAGAGCGGC
>Ga0114919_10004685_pt1 | contig 10970 bp, 9 predicted proteins | sample BlataG_FD_88682 | JGI IMG/M metagenome (GOLD analysis project Ga0114919, IMG submission 88682) | Deep subsurface microbial communities from Black Sea to uncover new lineages of life (NeLLi) - Black_00105 metaG | ecosystem: Environmental > Aquatic > Marine > Oceanic > Sediment | place: Atlantic...
AAAAGTCAGAATTCAATGATTTTAAACTTTTTTACCCCTGACCCCTAAAGGGGAACCAGTTGAAAATCATTGAATTCCGCAAAGTCCCCTTTAGGGGATTTAGGGGCAAAAAGACTTTTCGGAATGGACTCAATTTTGAAAAACAAATGTAGGATTAAATAAGTGTGATTTTTCAGAGGCATTAAAAGTCAGGTTAAGTTCTTTTCCTTGTTTAAGAGTATTAATGACAAAAGCTCTTTGTGTATAATCATAGCCTTTGCTTTTATAATCAGAACCTTTCATTACGATTTCAGGAGGATAGTTCCATGATCTGGCCAAATCAACCAGGATCTTTTCAGGTTGTTCTGCCATTCCATAAAGAGCGGCCTCCCCGCCCGGATCGCCCCAGCTTAATGAGGAATGCGTGGCACGGTCAGGGGCATTTGCACTTCGTCCGTCAGAACTAATCTGGGCCACAGGCCAATGGTTCCACCAGGGAAAATGTGAATAATCCGGCCGAACTTCCACACTAAATACTTCAAAACTACCCCCTTCACGAAATATAATGAAAGGTTTGTATTTTGATTTAAAGTTAATTAATTGAATGTTAGCACCTTCAAGGTCAAATTCCGAATTACATTCGTGCCATACTGATGTTGCATCAGATATATGAAATCCTAACCGCCCCCTGGAGTCAATTCCAAAATAGAAACCGGTAATCTTATATTTTCCTATTGTTATGATAGGTGCCCAGTTCCAGGGATACGCCCCCAATGATATCCAGGCTTCGATTGAAATGTTTTCCGGCATTTCCGGTTCCTCCTCCCCGGCTTCCGTCACCCCACCTTCAATATACGAAGATAAACCATCATACTTCATGGCAGTACCTTTTACACCAGGGACATATTTTGCTAAACCATTTATTATTAGACGATATTATCATCAATCTTTTTCTTTATCCTATTATTATAGAATTACCAGATTCTTATCTTATCAGCACCTTGTTTTATACTTTCAAACGGGCCGGCCTTTGGGTATTTCTTCCGTTCAATTCCAAAGAAGTCTTTATCAATTACTAGATGATCCTTTTCATAGAGTGATTTATCATTGAGATACACCTCGCCGGTGTGATGCTCACGCTCGCCAGGAAAAAACCAATCCCCTGAAATAATTTCTTTATAAGGATTATATGGGCCAAAAAAGCTGTTGGGGATGGAAACTTTCCAGGTATTTCCTTTATACCGGACCCAGCCGTTTATTACCTCGGAACCCCTTATCTCCACCCTTTCCCCTTTTGCTGCCCGATAAATGATCCGGTTAGTGTCAGAAGTACCTCCTCCTGGAGGATCGATATGTTCCCTGTAAATTCCCCTGTGTACAGTTATCACATCACCCGGCTGAGCAATATTTGCTGCCGCCTGGATTGTCAGAAAAGGCGAACTCAAGCTTCCTTCATTCGAATCATTCCCTGATTTTGAAACATGATACTCCGTGAAAATCTAATCAAGCTCTTGTACGGTTATCGTCACCGGCCCAAGCAAGCCTGAGGGCTCCAGTGGTATCACTTCAAGGGGTCTTCCCCTGAAGTCATTTCCTAAAATAATATTTGTTGATGTGTAGCGGTTTTCAGTTCCTGTTATTTCATCACCTGCTACCCTGTTATACCATGAGTTCACAACTTTAATCTCCAGGCTGTTCATCCCTTCCTTTAACTCATTACTAATCTCTGTTCTGAATGGTTTTGTCCAAACTACGCCTTTGTCTTTTCCATTGATTTTTACTTCGGCAATACCGACATCTTTTACACTTTCTAACTGCAAGAAGTATTGTTTATCTTTTTGCGGTTCAAAATCTATGTTAAAGCTTTTATTATAAGTTGCTGTGCCTGAGTAAAATTTAATCCCGTCATCAAGATGTTTTGACCAATCCATAAGTTCAGGAAATGTTACAGATGCAGGTCCTCCCCATTTAGGATCAAAACTGACTTTCCATTCGCCGGTTATTTCTGCCAGTGTTTCGTAATCAGAATAATTGCGTTTTGCTGTACCCTGTTCGTTTTCAGGAATACTATTACTGAATACGACCATAACAGCCCCGTAAGGTTCCAAAATCAACGGGACCGTTGTCACGCTGTCTTTTTGTATAAAAGCTTTTGCCTCCTTAATATTGCCTGTTAAGGCATCCCATAACTCGGGTTGTTTACCTGTAACTCTAAACCGGCAATTTATCTTTTGCCTTTCTGTAGTCTGGTTGGTCACAAAATATACATCGTTCTTGCCAATGGTATAATGAATGTAATCGAAATCTGTTTTGCTATAGTTCTCTTCTATGTCAAAATCAGAAGGGATATCCTTCGATAAAAGATACTCCCTGGCAGTATATCCCCATGCAACAATACCTTTACCATAACTTCTTTCGCCTTTCGCGGCAAAAGCCTCTCCCCAGATCTTATCGCTAAGCTTTTGGAATTTCTGCATAGTACTTTTTCCGCCAACAAGGCTGATCAGCTTTTCCGGTTTATAACCGATTACAGTGGCACCTTCCTTTACCAGTTCATCCAGCTTTTTGAGTACAGCAAACGACAATACTTTATGATCGGGCAACACCAGCACCCGATATTTCATCCCTCCGGGGACAAGGATCTTACCATCCTTCACTTTTAGCTGAAGGAATATGGTTTCATCGGTTACGTCGTAATCAAAACCGGGCATTACCCCTGCCGGGTCAGAATGTTTGTATGGAAATACATTGGGAACATGGTCGCCATAGTAATAAAGCACATCGGCCACAAATTTTCCTTCCTGCACAACAGATTGTGTACGGTGCATGTAATCGATAAAAGCCCCCGACTGTTCCCACCACGTCACCTGTGGATTCACATGTGTCCCGGCAAAGTACTCCTGACCGGGCAAGCCCATTTCAGGAGGCGAACAGGTAAATGTATGAAAGTACACCCGGTTCAGTCCTGCACAAATCTCATGATCGAATGCCGACTTTTGATCGTGCCACAACTCATCGTTCCAGTGTGGTCCGATGGTAGTGAAAGATTCTGCTCCTACAATCTTTTTTCCGTAGATATGGGCGGCAGAGGAGGCCTGCTTTAAGTAGAAGCGATTATCAGGTCGTGGACGGTGAGGCGAGGGCGACCAGAATTCACTCATCACGATATCGCTGAATCCGTAGTTCTTTATTCCATCCATTGGCCCGGCATGAGGGCCGGCTGACTCGGGCTGAATGCCCATGTTGCATTTATGTGCATATTCGGCAAAACGGGCATAGTGATTACAGGCTACCAGGTCGCCCAATGTTTTTCTGAAATCGGCCAGAAAAGCATTTGATGTATTAATATCGTCTATCACATAGCCGGCAACCACAGGCAGATAGCTAAGAATATCGTAGCCACGATAATGTTTGAATTCTTCCGGAAAATTATCTGTCCAGTTCATGCCACCGCATTCCCAGCTATCGGTTTCCATGTATTTCAGAGTTGTACCCACATGGTTGCCGGCTGCTTTGATTATGGGTTCAGCCACATCATTCCAATAAAAATCAAATGCATCTTTACTCATATGATCCAGTACGCTGCCCTGCCAGTTGCCACTTGAAGTTGACACATGTGCATCCGTGCAGGTATAACCAATCCGGATAATGCTCCAATCACCCTCCGGGGCATCCCAGTTTAGAATACCTTCCTCGTCCATGCTGGATGTCAGATCTATTATCTCTTCCTTTTTTACGATGTAGGTTGATTTATTTTCAGGCATTTTATCATTGAGAGGTGTATTCCCCAGCATAAACCGGCAATCGGGAGCTGAAAAACCAAGCTCATGAAAACCAAGTTTCAGATCCAGATCAGAAATAAGCTCGTTCGTTTCATTCCCTGCCGTGATGGGAAATGCCAGAACCACAATATCCTTGTGAAAACCTTTTCTGGCTAGTGGCAGCTCTAACTTTTTTGTAATTTTTTTGTTCCCCGAAATCTTTAATTCCGACCAGGTAATCTGCTTTGCAGAATATTGCGGTGTTACCCGCGGACCTCCCAGGTTCCAGCCGCTCTGTATATTGAAGCCCATTTCCAATCCTAACCTTTTGGCTTCGTCCAGGGAAAAAACGAACAATTCTATCCACTCATCCGATCCGAATAACGGGCCTGCCGGGATCTCTTTATTGCCCCGATGATTATAACCCCCGGCATCAAAGATCATCGCTCCGTGAAAATTCCTGGACTTCATGGCTTCCAGGTCCCTGGTAATTGCTTCTTTGTTTACATTGCCATTCAGCCACCACCACCAGCAGTTCACTCCATATTTTGCAGGAGGGGCTTTGAAATTTTCTTTGAGATAGTTGTAGGTATCGTTTGAACTCACAGGTTTAGTGCTTTCATTACTGCAACTTAATTGTAAAGCACAGAGAATTAGCAGTATTAAGTTGTTAAAAGAACGTTTTGACATTTTATTTTTTTAGGTTAAGTACTATACAAACATATTGATTTGAATATAATTTCGTGACATAAAAATTAAAATATTGAATTTAATCTTAATATTCGTTACTTATTCAAACCCGGACCCTGAAACTCAGCATCTTCTGAATAATCTATATACCCTCCTTCCGTTAGTTTATATCCCCACTTATCAATGTAATACTGCCTTGGCATGAAATTGTCACCCACTTTTTCTAATTCCTGTTGAAGCACCAGCTCCAATTTTTTCTGTAATTTTTCATACCCGGGTTTACCAACCAGGTTATCCATCTGGAGCGGATCATTTTTATGATCGAATAAAAGCCACGGACCCTCAAGCGTTTTAACATAGGCATAGCGACTGGTATAAATGCCCCTGTATTCATCTGCTTTTCCTGCAAACGGAGAGACATTCATTATGAGAGCAGCTTTATCCCTGGCTACCTTCTTTTTAACTATTGCCTCAGCCATACTTTCACCTTCAATAGAACCCGGTACGGGTAAGCCCACCAGGGAAAGAAGAGTAGGAAGGATATCGGGTGAATTTATGGGTGCATCAATAATAATTTTTTTGTTCCCGAACCGGGCAGGATACCTGAGAAGGAAAGGTACTTTTACAGATTCAGCCCAGGGTACCTGCTTTTGTTTAGGACGAACACCCTGAGAACCCATCATTTCACCATGATCTGATGAGAAAACAATAATTGTATTCTTCATTAAACCCAATTCTTTAATTTTTCCGATCAAATCACCCACCGCTTTGTCTGTTGCGGTGCAATGTGCATAATATCCATTGAGTTCATTTCTTACCTGCTGATGAAGTTCCTCAGGCACATTAGGAGAGATTTGAATTTCCGATTTGGGATATAGATTTTTATATTCTTCGGGAGCAGTTTGATGTGGGAAATGTGGTGTTGCAATCGACACAAACAATAAGAAAGGCTTGTCGGTCTTAGCCTGTTCTGTTATGTACCCCTGAGCTTCTTTTGAAATAGCAAAGGGTGAATAACCATCCCAGTATTTCATTTCCGGATCTGTATTTTCATAATAAGGCATTTTATTATAATCGTGAGAGCACTCCAGTGCTTTCCAATAATCAAATCCTTGCCGACGCTCCGGATCCACATTGTTAAAGCGGCCATGTCCATCGAGATGCCATTTACCTAGATAGGCTGTATTATAACCTGCGTCTTTTAATATTTCAGCCATACACAGCTCCTCTTCGGGCAGGTACAAATCATTTAAAAACATACCTGTTGATGTTGGAAATTTACCTGTAAGTAAGGATGCCCGGTATGGTGTACAAACCGGACAAACAGATATTGCATTGGAAAAATGAACAGCTTCTTTTGCAAATTTATCTATCTGTGGTGTTTTTACATTCGGATCGCCTGCATAACCAAAAGCCGAAGCCCGCCACTGATCGGTTAGAATATAAATAACATTCGGTTTTTGTGCAATCGATATATTACCGAACGACATAATAATTGCAAATACAAAGGTTTTTAAAATCAACTTCATGGCTCTATCTATTTAGTATTATAATCGGGGTTTGGTTGTAACGGAAGAGGTGCATTTATTTCTTGTTGCCATTTTAATAGGTCTTTCAACAGTTTATTACGCTTTTTATTTTTAATGTTGCAAAGGTTTTTTGATTCTCCTAAATCTTTCTTCAGGTTGTACAACTCAATAGAATTGTTTGAGGCTATTTTATCTTTTCCTCCATCCAATACCCACTCTTCGTGAAACATTAATAATTTCCAATTGCCTTTTCTGATTACACTTACCGGACGGGTCCTGAAAAGCTTATCACGCGATTCATCCTGTAAGCCTTCATAAGCTTCCAAATAAGCCGGAAAATGCCAGAAAATTGCATCCCTGTTTATTGAGTTCTTTCCCTTTAAAAGGCGAACAATACTTTTCCCGTCTAATGGATAGTTATCGGGATGTTTCGCTCCTGCCAGTTCAATAAATGTGGGGTAGAAATCGGTACTGATAATCGGGACGTCACATTTTGTTCCACCCCTGACCGTTCCCGGCCAATACACAAACATTGGCTCACGAATCCCTCCCTCGTAATACATCCCTTTTCCTCCGCGTAAGGGTTTTTGGCAGGTATATGTACCATGGCCTCCATTGTCGGAGAAAAAAATCAATATTGTATTTTCACTTAAGCCCAGGTTTTTCAGGGTTTCATTTATTTTCCCGACACTTTCATCCACACTTTTAATCATTGCAGCATACTTTGCATTGCTGTGGCATCCTGCTGTTTCCTTATTGCTGAATTTTGCAGTAATATCGTTCTTCGCCTGAATTGGGGTATGAACCGCATGATGAGCCAAATACAGGAAAAATGGTTTGTCTTTATTTTGGGTAATAAAATTTACTGCTTCGTCTGTAAGCCTGTCGGTTAAATACTCTCCATCTTTATTAAAATGTCCTCCTTTGTAACCTATATCAGGCCTGTCCATACCAACATCGAACCCTTGTTCTTTGGGTGAATATCCCACGTGCCACTTCCCAATTGCTGCACTTACATAACCAGCAGGTTTAAGAGCTTCGGCAATTGTAATTTTTTCAAGCGATATTTTTTTAGAATTGACAACTGGTATCAGTCTGCGATTTTTAGATTCACCCCTATCTGATTTTGCAACCGTGAACACCCCATGACGAGGCGCATATTGCCCACTTAACAAACTAGCGCGTGTTGGTGCACAATTTGCTGCATTGGCATAGGCATTCGTAAATATAATCCCTTGTTTGGCTAGCCTGTCAATATTAGGTGTTTCATAATACTTTGATTCCATATAACCAACATCTTTCCACCCAAGGTCATCAATAAGTATAAATACTATGTTTGGTTTTTCTTGTGCAATACCGCTACTGGAGCTTAGAGTAAAACTAAGGGTCAAAGCAATTAAGATAAGATGTAGTTGTTTCATTCTATTTTATTTAGTTTTTAAATATCTAATTTGAATTTTTCAAACCGGTTTTCGCGATGTATGAATTCATGGAATTCCAATACTATTTAATCTGGCTAACCATAATTTTACCCATTTTTTTACCAAGCCAAATCTGCGCTTTTGCAGCAAAATGTGTATTGTCCCATAGCGTTTTAAGTATATCTGTATTAATAATGAAAACATGTTCATCCTGAGCAGCCACATTTTCCTGTGCTTTATGAACAATTTTAGTGTGGTCAAAATTCCATGGAGTTTCTCTCAGCAGGCTTGAAGAGATGCGCCCCATTACAATAGGAAGTTCCTTTTTCCCGGTTTGTTTGCGAACATCATCAAAAAGTACCGGCAGGTTATTTTCGTAAGCTTTGGCCTTCTCAATATTTTCCGCATCCGACTCGCCCTGCATCCATAACATTCCGCATATTTCATATACTACCCCACTATCGTTAAGCTGTTGAAGCGCATTTTCCATATTCGTTATAAAACGATTATACATAACCTGCTCCGGAAGCCAATCTTTCCATAGTCTGGTTCCGCCTTCAGAAGTTTTTACAACTGCAATAGAATAATCGGGAAATGCTTTTGCAAGTTGGTGAGAGAAGGCTATTTCAGGACCAAACAGATATTCTCTACTTTCTGAGAAAGAATCTTCTCCCAGTATCTCTGTGATCTCTTCAACTGCATATTCAGTTACATTGTTTCCTCCCTGGAAAATAATGTTTATTTGTTCATTCTTCCGGTCACATCCAGTTATTATTATGATTAACAGAGACAAGAAAGTTAACCAGTAATAAACAAGAGGTTTTCCAATAGTCATTTTATATTTTTCTTTTCTTATTTCCATCTTTTAAAATATACAATTAATCATAATGATTTCACTGTATCTGTAAATGCGATTATATTTTCAACCGGTGTGTCAGCCTGGATATTATGAGCAGGAGCAATAATATATCCTCCATCTTTCCCCAGAATATCTGCCCTGCTAATTACTTCATCCCTGATTTTTTCTGGTGATCCATATGGAAGTAAATCCTGGATACATATTCCCCCAAAGAAGATCAAATCCTTGCCGAATTCTTTCTTTAGTCGCTCAGGATCCATCCCAGCGGCTTTCGGCTGTATAGGATTCAGTATATCCAGGCCAAGGTCAATAAAATCCGGGATAAGATCAACAATAGACCCACATGAGTGCCATGCAATCTTAATTTCCGGGTTTACCGATCTGAACGATTCGAACATTTTGTGGATGCGTGGCTTAAAATACTTCCGCCATGAATCAATGTTCATAATTAAGCTTTGCTGGCTGCCAAAATCATCACCGCACCATATTACATCCGCACCTGCACGAATAAGTTCTTTTCCTGTTTCAGTATTGATCCAGGCTACACGGTCGAGTAATGCCTCAACGTATGGTTTCTCCATCATCATGTCCATCAGAAATTTCTCCAGTCCGGTCAGATACCATGCCGTTTCAAATATGGAACATTCAAGATCACCTATGATCCCCACACTCTCTCCATGCTTTCTAACAGTTTGATAAGCAAGTGAAAAACGGCTTTTATCAAAAGGGTCAAAAAGCGGATACTTCTCAATATCCTTCACTGTTTCGGCATGAGCAAGGGGAAATGAATAGAATTCGTTGTACAGGCCGGCATCAATAAAAACCATGCCCCACTCATTTGTGATTAATCCATCTTCAGATGTGCTTGTAGGTTGGTTAGCAGGGGGAATGGCTGCAATACCGATAGCATCAGCACCCAGGTGCATGCATAAGCCCTTATGTGATATGCGGGTTGAAAGCAACGAGTCGACGGGTTGTTCATAAGGTAACCCGATATATTCGCATACTTTTCCGGCACTTTGTGGTGTAAATGACAAATAAAGGGGAGGCCTGTCCGGAATACCTCCATTTATTGTTGAAAGAAATCGTTCGCGTGAATTCACGAGTTTTTTGTTTTATTTGTTAATACCTATTTGTTGAAAGATCCAATACTATATCACTTTTATCCGGAATAATTCGCAAACCCGAGTCCAACGGTCTAAGCCATGTGCCGTAAGGGTTTTTGGAGCCGCGTTCGTATCCACCGTGACAAAAAATTGATGCAAGACGAACTACTTGCAACTTGCTGCACCCCTTATGGCATATGGGTTTTGTTGGGCACAGTCTGTTTTTATACCTAATATTTCAAAAATTACTTTTATTTTAGTTTGATTCTAAATATTCAATTAATTGAATAATACTTTCCTGATTGTCGTATTTTACACCATACTTTTTTACATATGCCTTGAATAAATCCTCCTTGTCTTTATATAATTTCTTCAATTCCCTCATGTTTATGAACCTATTTAATTCCCCGTTTTTCTTTAACCAATAATAGGTATAAGGTTCTATTTCATAACCATCGGGCAATTTTAATTCGTAAATAGTACCTTCTGAATAAAACGACGAATATGTTTTAATAGATTTAGTTTTAGATGTTCCGCCGTATCCAGACGGCTTACCCGGTTCGTTCAGCTTGCACTTGTGCTCAACATACATATCCCATTTTGAATGGTATAATAATTCAAAAAATTTACTATTCAAAGCAATAAATTTTCTATCCTTGATAAAAACCGTATCTACAAGTCGTAGTTCTACCTTTGCAATTGCCATTTTTTTGCCATTATTTTCGAAAATCATTTCTTCGGTCAATGAATTATAATTTAGCAAAACGTCATACTTTGTTCCAGCTTTCATCAAAATAACTCCTTGAGTAAATTCAGGAAAAAGATAATGGGTCATTTCCACATATTTCGACTGTGTATATGATGAAATAAAAATCAAACTAGAAATTAAAACACAAATAATATGTTTCATAGTTTTAAAATTTAAATTATACTTCTCAATTGCAAATATTTGATTGTGCCCAACTCCTTAATAAAGGTACCGGATTTTAATAAGATTGAATATTCAAACACTTTATGGATACAGTCGATACTTTTATAATTGCAGAAGAAATGAACCCTTTAGATTATACTTCTTCATAATCTTAATCTGCTCTTTAAAAGTTTCATAGAGCACATCCTCTGTTATCCAGTCGATGCGTGGTTCACAGTGACGTATAAAATTTATGATGTTAACAATTTTTGGAGAGCTGCTTTTTGTGTCATCTACTATTTGTTCTGATTTGTCTGCGCTGCAAGAGATAAATAATGAATAGATAATTAATCCTGTAATAATAAGAGGCTTGTGAAAGTTAATATGACGAACAGACATGATCAAAACTTATAATTTATTTATTGTTATGAATACTTTATAATCCCAAATATTAACCTCTATTATTCATAAACTATAGATTAAAAGATTATCACCAAAAGTTCATGCATTAATTAGTACCTTGAATTTTCACTTCTTTCATTTTTTGGCAGAATATTTTTACCGACCTTCTGTATTGATTTATTGGCAAGGTTTATAGAAGGAAAAAATTTTGTCCAACTCTTTAAATATATTGAATAATGAACAAGGAATATCGATTTTTGATTTATGAAGGTTTGTATTACTTCTAAATTCATTATTCGTTAATCCTTGTTCG
>Ga0114919_10004687_pt1 | contig 10970 bp, 12 predicted proteins | sample BlataG_FD_88682 | JGI IMG/M metagenome (GOLD analysis project Ga0114919, IMG submission 88682) | Deep subsurface microbial communities from Black Sea to uncover new lineages of life (NeLLi) - Black_00105 metaG | ecosystem: Environmental > Aquatic > Marine > Oceanic > Sediment | place: Atlantic...
CTTATACGGTTATCGGCGGTCATTAATTTTGCAGTAATTGGCTTGGTTTTTTCTGGCACTGAATGGTCAACTTACACACCGAACCCAGGAGCTGATGTAATAGCAGGGCTTCAATTTCTAATAGGAATTTTTCCATGCATTGTTCTATTGATCGGTGCCATTGGATTATATTTCTATCCCATCAAAGGAAAACAATTAGCAGAAAATCGAATAAAATTGACAAAATTGCATGAAGAAAAACTTAAAAATTTATAATTTCTTTATTTTTATTTTTTAGATTTTTTCAAAAACTCCGGAAGAAGTCTATCAATTCCAAGAGTTTTCAAAATCGAATCTCTAACCTCAACCTTGACTTTCATTTCAGACATATCTCTCAACGCATCTTTTAATGCTTTTGAAAAGTTTTCACTCATCTCTTTAATTGTATCAGAAGTTATTTTCATTGCTTCCCTTATCGTTAAATTCATTTCATGAAGCTCAGAGGATACTCTGTCCATACTCTGCGAAGTTTTATCACTAAGATATATTATGTTCTCGCTCATCTTAGAAATTTCAGAACTGATTTTAGCCATCTCATTTTTCATTGCAGATAAATCGGCTTTTAAATTCTTTATTCCAAACATATCTTTCATTTTGTATCAGAAATCAAAATTTATCAAAATTCCTTTAATTCTCTGAATAATAATAACTAAAAAATTATTAATAAAACAAATTTACAAAATCTTTTTATATTTTTAAATAATCTTATTACAATAAATTTCATTAAAATTTATATATTGAACAAAACACAACAGTAGTTTTAAATATATCTTAAAAGTTATTTAAATTAACATTCAATTTTAATAACTAAAATGGACTCTATATGGTAGAAATAATATTTGGAATAGTATTCCCATTAGTGTTACTTGGGTTTCTTGCAATTATTTTCATTAGTGGATTCTCTAATAAAAATCCAAAACAAGAATTTATGAGTTGTGATGAATTCATAAAAGATTGGCTTAAAGATCACGGACAAGCTCATAAGTTAGATAAACAATTTACACAAATGAAAAAGGACCCGGCTGGACTAATTTATATGCCCATAACTTATAAAGGTGCAAAAATCTTTATAAAATGGGGTTTAACTCCAAATAAGGTAACTTTTATAAATTTAATTTTATCATTTTTCATATTTTACGGTGTAATAATGGCTAGTGAAGGTCATACACTTAATTTATTTTCTCAACAACCATTCTATGGCTCTTGGTTTATTCCACTTGCTTTTTTGGTACTATTTACAGGAATTATCGATGGGATTGATGGGGCAATAGCTAGGTTATTGGATATCAAGTCTAAAAGTGGTGCTTGGTTAGATAATGTTATTGACAGGATCAGTGATACATTAATGTTAGTATGTTTAATTCCTAGTAACTTTTTGGTTTTTTCAGACTATGGACTTGATTTTACATGGATGATTTGGACAAATATTTTACTAATTTTTATTTATGAATATATGAGAGCAAGACATGAAGGTTTAGGTTTGCATGAAACAAAGCCATTTATTGCCGAAAGAATAACGCGAATATTATTGATCGGTACATTTTTTCTAATTTATGGTATTTCGAGTTTCGCAGTATTAATAACATATTTGATCAATCCTTCTGCTACCGCAATCTGGTCTGTATCGCACTATGGAGTAATAACTTGGGTCATGTTAATTTTTCAAATCAGTTTATTAGGTATTATGACCTATTCATCTATTCAATTTGCAAGATATATTTGGAAACAACTAAAGAAAATGGATAAAAATAATGGAGCATTTAACACATGAATAATGGTAAAAACCTTAAAAAATTGAAATTAAGCCTGATACTGGTCTTCATTTCTTTATGTTTCCCTGATGCATTAATCTACATGTTTTTCAGAGATATTCCCTTTTTAACTTCTTTTTTTTACGATTATTTTACTTCTAATAATTCAATTTTAATTCCTTCTTTACCTTATATCAATATATTGTGGTTTTTACCTTATAAATATCAAATAACCCAGTTTAGCATCGGTCATTTGATTGACATTGTCATTATTATTAACCTCTCTTTTTCCATTCAAGCATGTTTTTATCATTATATTCAAAGGGTATGCTTAAATGAAGAGACTCAAATATTTTTTTATTATATAGATTCATATTCTCTTGGATCTAAAGAAAAACTCAATACACTATCTCAAGATCACGATTCAATATTAGGACAAAAGTATAAATTAATATATTATCCCAATGATCAACCTTTAGATGTTATTCTAAAAAGAAATCATAGATTTAATGGGAGAATAGATAGTTTTTATGGCCAATTAAGAAGAAAAAATTATAGAAGTAACATTCAAAACAGAAAATTTCATAGAAAACCCGAGTTCACAGTTATTAATCGCTATAAAAATCTTCATGTTTCCCGTTATCATTCTGTTTTTGAAAAATTTTGGATTTTTCATTCGAAAAATCATTATCCTTATCCCAAAATTAATAATTATACTATTTTTAATGAACATTTCCAACTGGAGGGATAAAAATGATAAAATTTTGTATAATTTATGATTTTAAAATAATTTTGCAATTTAAACTTATAAATAATTTATTTTTTAAAAAAAAACTTAAAAAATTAAGATAAAGTGAAAAAAATGGAATGGAAGAAAGTTTTATTATATGGCTCTGTATTGGTAGTATTTTTTGTTCTATTACACATATTTTTTCCACCTTTTTATCCATCTGGAATAAAAAGCGCAATTGACACATTCTTTGCCAACCCTTTAACTTATTGGTGGTACATATTTCCATTAATTGGTCTAATCACATTGTTGGGATTTGTTATCAATTATGGAATATATTTCCTAGCGTCATTTGGTAGTGGTTATCAAGCCAAAACTCCTTATTATACAAATATAAGTATATTAATTGCTTCTAAAAATGAAAAAATATTATTAGAAAGAACATTAAATTCCATTATTAAATCAAATTATCCTAAAGAAAACATCCAATTAATTATAATAACAAGTGGATCAACAGATGATACAACCGAATTTTGTGAAAATTTTGTAAAAGATCATTCTACAATAGATATAGAAGTTTTATCAGAGAATCTTCCTAAAAAAGGAAAACCTCCAGCCCTTAATTATGGTTTGAAATATGTAAAAAATGATATTGTTATCCTTTATGATTCGGGTTGTATTTTAGAACCAGATACATTAAAAAATCTAATAGCACCATTTCAAGATAATAAAATTAATGCGGTTATTGGACCTGTTTTAGTTAAGAATTGGAAGACCAATAAATTGACTAGAGGAATTTTTCTTGATTATGCTAGTCTTTCTGGCGGTGGATTATTATTTGAAACTAAAAATAGATTAGGTTCATCAGCTTATTCATTTGGAAAAAATTTTGCTGTTAGTACGAAATATCTTCTGAAATATGGAGGTTTTAACGAAGATTCAATGACAGAAGATCTTTATCTTTCTGTGCTTTTAAATTTAGATGGAGTAAATATTCATTTCTCACCCAAAGCAAAAATTTATGAATATGTGCCGAATACTTGGGAGATTTTAGTAAAACAACGCACACGATGGCTTGCAGGATTTATTTTTGATATGCCACAGTTAATGTCAATGAAAAGTGAAAATAAGAATGGAAAATCAATAATTATTTCAAGAAATATGACAATGATGGTTATAGGAAATATGGATACGTGGATCCCTATTATAATTGGATTTGCAATATTTTATTTAATAATTGGAGAATATTATTTACTAATTTGGAGCCTTTCCTGTTTATTCTTTCAATTTGGCTATTTGTTCAATGCCGTACGAAAATATGGCGATAAACATTACAGTATTTTATTATTATTTCTAATAAGTGGCTATATCCATCTTTATATGTTTTTACGTCAGTTTCATCTTCCTAAAGAAATGAGCTGGGAAAAAACTCCAATGTTATTAGAAAAACAAGAAGCAGAAATAACAGCTTTATCTGCTAATTAAATTTTGTATAAAAAATAATTAATATTTAATTTTTAAAATTAATAAACACAGATTATAGCGAAGGCAATTATTTTGATATTTAAATTACATGATCATTTACCTGAAGAATTAAGGACAAAATATTTTGATTTTAGACCACGTGATTACCCAAATGAAAAATTTTGTATAGATTTATTAGAACAAATAAAGTTGTCCTATAAGAATTGTAAGTATTATCAAAAAAATCTCTGTAATAAGTTCGATTTTAAAATTCCTGAGGAATTAACCATTGAGAGTTTGGAAACAATCCCATATATTCCGACAGATACTTATAAAAAATCAGGAAATCGGACCCTACAACTTTTAAAAGTACCTCTTGATAAAATAGTGCTCTTTTCATGTTCATCTTCTACAACAGGGGATCCCTCAATAATTCCTCGAACATTAGAGGATTTTGATCAGATACAATATAATTCAATTAAAGTTTTTACAGAATTTTTTAGATGGAAGGATTTAGCAGTTGGTCCCAAAAGTTGTGTCGCTTTTAATTTTTCACCAGATCGTTTTCTTATGTCATTTATGGCAAAAAAGAATATGAAAGGATTTAAATACGTTAAAAAAACTCGCTATTTCACAGCATGCATGAATAAACCTTGGGAATATTATGGACATGAGGAATATTTGATAAAAGTAAAACTTTTAAAAACAATTTGGGCAATAATTTCAACTTTTTCAATAAAAGGGGGCTTTATTTTGGATGTAAGTAAAATGTTGAAAATAGTTAAAAAAATTTTAGAAACCGGATATTGGAAAAAATTAGAAGTAAGTAAAATTTTATTTGGTGGAAGCCCACTCTTAATGAATAACATGTTTGAGAAACGATTATTAAAAGAAAATGTATTTTATGACCTAGATGGAATATCTTTTGTTGGTTGTGGTGGTGGAGGATGGGATGGAGTTAAAGGTGAAGCAAAGATGGATACAGTAGATAAAATTAAATTTATTGAAAATTATGAAAAAGTCTTTAACATTAAACCAAAAGATATTGCAGATATTTTTGCATTTACAGAAACACCCAATCTTTTTGGGGGGCATTGGTCTGAAAAGTACCAAGATTTTTTATTGCATTGTCCTGATACTGCTCGGATAATTGTAAGAGATCTGGATAATTTAGAACCTGTCAATAACGGTGGGGAAGGCTTATTAGAAGTCATTACACCGTATGGTGTTAACGGTACAATAAATCAAGCAGTGCTTGTGGATGATATTGTTGAGCTAATTTCAAAAAATAAGTGCCCAGAGTGTGGCTATCAAGGAGCTACCTTTCGAATAATAGGACGATTAAAAAATGCCCAAGGAAAAAGCTGCTCTTCTTTAATTGATTGGGTCTATTAAGGATTTTTTATTTCTTTAAACATCAATCCTCGAATTTTAGTTTGAATAATGTTATCATGTATAATAAATGGAAACTGTTAAATAATAAGTATTTATAATTTACATCCAATTTTTTTAAAGTAACACAGGAAATAAGATGAATACGATATTAATTTATCCACAACTTGAATTTGCAAGGATTCAAATCCCAGCTCCTCCCTATTCTGTCTTATTTATTGCTGATTACCTGATTAAACGAAACGTGGATGTAAAAATCTTCGATTTACGATTTGATTCAACCTCTCAAGTAAAGAATGCCATTTCCAATAATGAACCCGAGTATATTGGCGTTTCTGTAATGACTGGCCCACAGATTTATCATGCACTAAAGATTTGTAAATCTATCAAGAAAGAATTTAATAAAATTAAAATCGTGTGGGGGGGTATCCACTCAACTATTCTTCCAACCCAAACTCTTCAAAATAAGTTAATAGATTTTGTAATTCGAGGAGAAGGTGAAAAATCTTATCATGAATTAATAAGTGGTAAAAATAAAAGTCAAATACATGGTCTTTCATTAAAAAAAGGTAAAAAAGTTTTTAATAACCCTGATTGTGACTTATTAAAAAGTTCTGAATTAAATAAATTGAGTATTCCTTGGGATTTGATAAATCCAAAGCGTTATATAAAAAATAGGAATTTCAACATTGTAACCAGTCGTGGTTGTCCGTTTAAATGTGCTTTTTGTTATAATACTATATTAAACAATGTTTGGAGAGGATGGACAGCCGAGAAATGCATTGAAGAGCTTGATAAAACCTTGGATTTTGGTGCCAAGAAAATTTTTTTTTATGATGATAATTTTTTTGCAAATTCAAAACGTATTAAAGCTCTTTTTAATTATTTTAAAGAGCAAGATATCACATGGAAAGCGGAATTACGCGTTGATCGCTTGGACTATTCATTAGCTAAAGAGGCAAAAGAACATGGTTGTAGTCAAATGTATTTTGGGGCAGAATCAGGCTCTCAACGAGTGTTAAATATCTTGAATAAAAACATTTCAATAAAAGATATAATTAGGAGTGCTAAAATTACTAAAGATATAGATATTATTGCCGATTATAGTTGGATGATTGGTATACCGGGTGAAACTATAAAGGATATAAAAAAAACCATAACTTTAATAAAAAAAATTAAAGAAATCAACCCTAATTGTGAATTTTCAGTAAAAATACTCTTTCCTTATCCTAAAACCGTAATTTATGATCAGGCTATAAAAATGGGATTCAAATCCCCATCTAATCTCCTTAGCTGGGCGCAAATTCGGAGAGAACATGCATCAGGCTATTTAAAACACAAAAATCTATTAGAAATGATTTCAATTACCAGTGCAATCGTGGGTAAGAAAGTCTTTGAACAACATGGCATGCCAATCCTTAAATTGCTTAGATTTCCAGCAAATTTAAGGTGGAAAAATGAAGTTTTTAGTGCTGGATTTGAAAATATACTTTTTAAAATTTTTAGAAATATAATTGAAAAAGTAATTAGTAAAAAAGATTCTATTGAATATGAACCATTTTTACGTAAAATTATATCAATAGAAGAAGAATAGGAATATTTAAGCAAGTTTGATAAAATATTGATTAAAATTTATCAATATTTTCAATTAATTGAATTGTGAAATTTAACAAAAAATTTTGTACTAAAATCGAAATACTAAAAAAAAAATGATTTTAAAATAAAGTAAAAATATTTAATTTAATCTAATTCTGCACCACAGGTGCCGCAAAACTTTCCTATTTCCTCAATTAGCGTTTTACAAATTGGGCAAACCTTCTTTTCTTCGCTTGGACTAGGTTCTGGTTGTGTTGGTTCTGGTTGTGTTGGTTCTGGTTGTGTTGGTTCTGGTGCTGCAACTGCCTTGCTAGAAATTTCCGTGTAAATAGTCTTCCAAATTTTTTGGGTGGTCATTTTTCCGTGAGTTGGACAAGTACAGTTAATTTGAACCCAAGGTCCTGATGGTTTCATAAACTTCTCTTCAGCTTCTTGTCCGCATTTATAACACCGAAAAACTGCACTGCGAATGAGATGAATAAATTGATCTTTTTGTATTAAAGGAACTTTAAAAGATCTCCCTCCATGTTTTGGACATCTTTGCTTTACGATAATTTTATCTCCACTAACTTTTAAAACGTAAATGGCACCCATAGTTCCACATTTAGGACAGCTGAACATTTTACTATAATCCGAATTAACCATTAAATTTTCTCTCCAAAATTAATTTACTAAGAAATAAAAAGATCTCACTCACTTAAATTTCTTATTGTACTTTAAACAAACAGGTATAAACTTGAAAATTAAAAAAAAAAATGATTTTTTGAATCTTTAACTTATAAATGGTGACATTTTATATTCTAGAATCACTCATAGGAGGATATATTTCTACTTTATTATGGTTGTATATTTCTGACATAATATTATGAAAATATCCCTGTTTTTGTCTGAAATTAGGTTTTGGCACACCCTTATTTTGTCTTATTGTAAGTTTCCACTTTTTTATTTTATAATAACCTTTATTATCTAATATTAAAGATCCCCGTTTTCGTAGTTTTATTTCTACTAGTATTTGACCATCTTTTTTCGGGATAATATTAGCTACGTCGTGCCATCTTATCCATTTACTTTTTCCAGCTGATATTAATGAACCTCTCATCGCCGTAATTTTTATTCTCTAGGCAAAACCGTTGTCACTGACTATTAAGAAGCCATTTTCATTACCAAGTACGCATTTTAAGGTAATGATTGGTTCACCTATTGAGTCCATATTAATCATTTTTTCAAACACTTCCTTCCTATCAGCGGAAACTTCCCAACCTTCCACTATTGGCAAATAAAATCACCTTTTTTTTTTCATCATAATTTTTGGATTTATAATAACGTTAGGAAATTCAATATTTTAAATCCTTATGGAATTTTTTTATAAGGTAGTTAAATGAGTCTTTTATTTCATTTGGAATAATATAATAATTAACCCCTATATGTTGTCTCGCATTTTAGGATATTTCGAACCTGTCGTTAGAAACATAGGTGCAGTGCTTAAAAATAATAGCATATTTGCAATGTTAATAGAAGCACCAGAAAAATGTTCCTTGTTATAATTTATTACATGATGAAAAAAAGATATTTTAGAGCGTTTAAAAGCTTCAGCAACCTCCAGAAAAGAATTATATTTTAATTTTATTCCAAAGGTCTCAGGAGACTCATGGGCAGGAGAACCAGGGAAAATATAATACGACTCATTCATTAAAGTAATTGGCTTAAAATTGGATTTTCCATATTTTAAAAGACATTTAATCCCAAAATTAAAATCTTTAATAACATCAAAAAGGGTTTGGAATGGAAAACCAATTGTTAACCAAATTCTTAATGTCATTCGAAATAAATTCGCATTTTTTATTAAATCATTAATTTGATTTTCAGGGAATTTAAATGTCGGATCACAAATTTTAGCGATTTTTTGATGAACTTTAGTCGACATTGTTCGAGGAGAAATACTAATTGATGAATATCTGCGAGCAAAAGTCTTATAAAATATTTTCCACATTTCTTTAGGAAATGGTAACCGCCATATCTCTAAATCTCCGCTAATATCAAATTTTTCTTTTTGAATCAGCCCAAATAATCTTTTCCAATATTTTAAATTGGCAGGATAGGTACCATGTCCAAAAAAGATACTTGGAACTTTATATTTGTCAAGAATAATGCTGATATCTTCTATTATTTTTTCTGGAGATCTGAGAATGACATCATTTCGGCCTGCTAAATTTTGCTGAGCTCTTTGACCTCCTGCACAAAAAGGACAATTAAATGGACAACCTCTTCCAATAGGAAGATTAAAAGAGATTCCCATAATCTTTCTGCTATACTCAAAATATTGTTTTGCATTTTTTAGGAGTGATACATTTGTAAAATTTAAATCATCCAAAGTCTTTGCTGTATAGGAAAGAGAATTAACTTTTATGTGTTTAGAGGAATCTCGATAAGATAAATTAGGAATGGAATCTAAAGGTTGATTTTGATTAATCTTTTGAACATATTTTAAAAGTGGAATCTCACCTTCTCCTCTAATTATACCATCGATTGCTTTATAATATTTTAAAATTTGATTATGGTAATATGAAGCACTAGATCCCCCAAGAATCACTTTGGCATTGGGATTTACCTCTTTTACGATTCTAGCAACTTCAATGGCTCCATGTGCATTATATATCCAATGTAAATCTATTCCACATACATCAAAATTAATATTTTTAAGAAAGTCGGTTAATGCCCAATTACGATTTAGATATTGCTCTAAAGGATAATTTATAATTTTAACTCCAAAACCTTCTTTCTCAAGTAAATCGGCAATAGCAAAAACACCCATTGGAATGAAAATATATTCACCACGACTAAATTTGGCATTTTTACTATAATAAGGTTTTAACCTTATAGGTGGATGAATGAAAATTACATCGTAGTTTTTCAAAATATCTACCAGAAATTTTGATTAGAAATGAATGTTTATTAAATTATGGTTTAAGATCTATTAATTTTACATTTTATTATTCAATTTATATTATTGATTATTCATTAACCAATTCAATTCTTTTGCTTAATTTTTGTCCATATAGAGCCATGACCATCAAGAAGAATAAAGATTGCTATTATAAGGACTATTAGGCAGAAAATGAGAAGATCCAAGTCAGTTGGAATATGACCGAACAGTGCTTCCAGATTGATTACAAAATTACTCATCCATGGCCAAGTTCCTGGTAGAGATTGCCCATTCAATAAGAAATATAAAAAATCTTCCAGTGTACTAAATTGGATTAACATTCCTGCCATGAAAATATTCCAACTTTGCCTTTTTGTTCCACCACCGAATTTCCAACCGATTGCAATGAAAAAATAAAGAAATACGGATAACAATCCCCAAAATAATAGATAATACATAGTTTTATCCATAGCTGGATTTAACCAAAGATCTCCAATAACTAAATTCACTAGAAATGCTAAAGGAACTAATATTGCTGCAAAAAGGATGATTAAGATTAAATATCTTATTTTTAAACTTTTAGGTTGGAATATAAAGGCCGGTACTAATCCAAATAAGCCTAATTGGAGGAATAGTAAAAAACCTGGAGGTTGCTTGAGAATAATATAAAAAATTGGTGGAATCCCGCTTGCAATTGCAAATAAAATAAGAGAAATAATAAACCACTTTTTATCTGATTTTGCTCTTTCTTGTATATTATTACCTGCAAGGTACATAAATACAATTGGTAATATTATTCCTAAAAATGCTAACCCAAATAACCAAGCAAGTCGAAAAAACAAACCTACTTCCGAATTCTCCGCTGCCCAATCTACTTCTGCAGTCACAGCTACAATTCCGATAAAGATACAAAAAATGATTGGTTTCATCCACCATTTATTGTTATTTTTCGTCATATATAATGTCCTCAAATTTGGGTTTAAATAATAGAAAATTAAATTGATTTTATATTTTATTATCATTAAATGAAAATTTTGTATATTATTTGAAATAAATTTATATATAGATTATATCA
>Ga0114919_10004690_pt1 | contig 10969 bp, 11 predicted proteins | sample BlataG_FD_88682 | JGI IMG/M metagenome (GOLD analysis project Ga0114919, IMG submission 88682) | Deep subsurface microbial communities from Black Sea to uncover new lineages of life (NeLLi) - Black_00105 metaG | ecosystem: Environmental > Aquatic > Marine > Oceanic > Sediment | place: Atlantic...
GGCGCCAAAAACATTATAACATCAGCCATTTTTGAGGCATTGTCAGTAGTGTAGACTTCAAATCCTTTTTCCTTTGCCATATTCCAGGGTTTGCTGCCCTCCAGTTCTCCTACAATTACATCCATTCCACTGTCCCTTAAATTTTGTGCGTGTGCGTGCCCCTGACTTCCATATCCAATTATAGCGATCTTCTTTCCCTTCAAGATATTAATATTTATATCTTTATCATAATGAATTTCTGCCATTATTCCTCCTCCAATTTTATTAAATATTTATTCCATAAAAATAGTTGTAGCCAGATAGGGGACTACATAAATGATTTGATTTCTATTCTAACAAATAACTAAAAAAAGTTATATAAGATTTAGATGGTAATTGATTTATTATTAATAAAACTTAAATCGCTAGTTTATCAAAGTCAGCTGTAAGATTCCTGTCTTACGGAAAGAGATATAAGGCTGTCAATTAATGGCGGTAGGGTATACTGTTTCAGCCTGTGAAGTGGAAACGTTGGCTTTCACAGTGAAGCAGGAATCTCTCGTCCTTTAGAGTGGAGAGGATATCAAAATAAGAAGGTTGATTTAACTGGAAGTGTTTAAAATGAATATAAAAAAGATATTTTTAAAAGCTAAATTTTAAGAAATCGAGGCCTTTAAATGACCTCAATAAGGAACTTTTTAAAAATTCTTTAGTTAACTTGAATCGGGACCCTTTATGGACTCCGATCATTCTGGATAGTCAAAATACAATTGAAAATTCCTAATACATTTAGTATGATAAATCATAAACTAAGAAATAAAAGGTGAATTCATAATATGAAAGTAAAAGATTTAACCATAGAAGAATTTCAATCATTAATATCTACAATAGTTAAAGATACTATTGAAGATTATATGGAAGATATGATTGCTCTAATGAGTAAAAATTACTTAAAATCCATAAAAGAAGCCAGAGATGACTATAAGAAAGGTAATTTCAAATATTTGGAGGATATTTCTTGACCTATAAAGTAATTTTTACTAATAGAGCATTAAAGGATTTAAAGAGTATTTCTGATGAAAATAAGAAAAAAATAATTCCAAAGCTCAAAGAATTCGCTAATGATCCTCTTTTGTATTCTAGAAAATTAACAAACCCAAAAATTGGAAATTATAGATTTAGAGTTGGAAATTTTAGGATAGTTTTTGATATTGAAGATGGAAATATAATTATTTTAAGAATTGGTGATAGAAAAGATATTTATAAGTAGAAAGCTTGATTAAATTATAATGTCTGGCCTTATTGATTCCGGATATAGAGGAGAGGTTTGCACTATTCTTATAAATCTTGATCCAGAAAATGTTTTTAAAGTTAAAAAAGGTGATAAAATCTGTCAGCTTGTAATCCAGAAAGTTGAGAAAATTAAGTTAGAGATAACTGAGGATTTAGGTGAGACCAGTAGGGGAGAAGGCGGATTTGGAAGTACCGGTAAATAAAATATAAATGTTTCTTTCAGACCATATTTTTAAAAGGTTATTACATTTTCTAGATTAAAGACAAATTCTAATCTTATTAATATATTCTTTTCTTATGTATATCGTTAAAAAAAATTAAACGTTTTATACTAAAAGTATTTTTATGACCTTCTTTTTTTAAAAAGCAAACTGTAAATCTATCTTGTTAATAGAACAAATTAAAATATTAGATTCTAATATAAAAGTTACTAATATAGTTACTAATATTCTAGTTATATAAATTAGTTACATAATTGGCTTGACTAACTAATGTTTTCATTCTATAATAGGTTGTAAATAATATTAATAAGTTTTTAAAAAAGCTTTAGCATCATGACATCTGTAAGAAAACAAAAAACTCTCAAGCAGATAAATAGAAAAGTCATATTAAATATTCTTCGCAATTCAGGGAAATTAGAAATATCCGAACTTTCAAAAAAAGTAAATCTGAGTAAGCCTACATTAATGAAAATAATGAATCATTATATAAAAAAAGGACTTGTTATAATTGCAGGCAAAGGAAGTTCTACGGAAGAAGGTGGCAAGAAACCAAATATTTATAAGTTTAATGAAGATGGCGGTTACGCTATTGGTATGATCATATCGGCAAATAGGCTATTTTCTGTAATTACTGATTTGAAAAGTAAGATTCTGGATAAAATTTCAATAACTTTGAAAACAAACGAAGGATTTGAAAGTGTTTTAAAGAAAATAATTGATTCATATAATTACCTTATAAACAATACAAATAGTGACAGAAAAAGAATTGTCGGTCTTGCAATTGGAGCTTATGGCATAACTAATTTCACTGAGGGAAAAGTAATCTTTTCACCACATTTTCCATCATGGGGTAAGAATTTAGATCTAAAGAAAGAGATACTGGAAAAAATACCTGATAAAATACCAGTTATTGTTGACAACCATTCAAGATTCCAGGTTTTTGCCGAAAAAATCTTAGGTCTGGGAAAAGAAAATAATAATCTGGTTGCTCTGCAAGCGGGAAAAGGATTAGTAGCAGGAGTGATAATAGAGAATGAAATCAAAAGGGGTAATCATTCTTTAATTGGTGAGATAGGTCATATGATAATAGACCCTGAAGGAAGAGAAATATGTGCATGCGGTGGCAAAGGTTGCTTTGAAGCAATGGTATCAACCAATAGGATACTGAGGATGGCTAAAGAAAAGTATAAGGAATATCCTGATTCTATTATTTTTAATGGAAATAATCCTGATGCCATAGATATTTATGATATATTTGATGCATCAAATAAAGGGGATAAGCTTGCATCAGATATTATGGATGATGTGATTAACTGGTTTGGGATTGGTATATCTAATATTATTCTTATGTATGATCCGCAGATTATGATTATTCAGGGTATCTTTACGAAAGCAGGAAAATATTTCCTGGAAAATTTAAGAAAAAAGATTAATGAAATTTCCTTATTTTCCATAAAAAGAGAAACTGAAATTAAGTATTCTGAGCTTGGTGATAAAGTAGGAGTACTTGGAGCAGCATCTTATGTACTTTCTAAGTATTTTGAGTAGGTATTTTAATATTAATATAAGAAATATAAGGGGATATAAAAGGAGGTGGTTTTATTAAAAATTTTAAGTAGATTTGCTTAAAGTAAGAATATCACAAAATAAGAAGCCGTTAGCAAATCTAAATCTATTTGTAAACAAAAGACAAAACAAGGAGGAAAGATGAAGAAATCATTATTATGGATAGTAGTGGTGGTATTGAGTGTTTCAATGGTTGCAGCTTTTTCATTATACGGCTGTAAAGCAGCAGTAGCTGAAGAGGAAGCACCAGCAGAGGAAGCAGTAGCTGAAGAGGCTGAAGAAGCAGCTGTTGAAGAAGAAGCAGGAGAGCCAATCCATCTCGGCATAATCGGACCTCAGACCGGATGGGCAACGGTTTTCGGTGAGCATGTTGTCCAAGGAGTCAAGATGGCGCTTGGTGAAGTTGGAAACGTCGTTGCTGGGAGGCCAATAGAGTTGTTCATTGAAGACACACAAGCGGAAGTTGAGGTAATGATGACAAAACTAGATAGTTTGAAAGAGCGTGACAAATGTAAAGTAATTATAGGCCCCTCTCTTGGACATGAAGGAGATGCTTTACCTACTTGGGCCAAAAAGAATCTTGACACGTTGATATTGGTTGGTTATTCTGCTCCACAGGATATGACAATGAGGGATAACACGCCAAACATAATTAGAGCTGGATGGACTGCAGACCAGGTAATATTCAGGTTTGGCGAATTTTGTGCTAAGGATCTTGATTATGAGAAAGTTATTATAGTTGGACAGGATTATGCGTATCCTTGGGGACAGACAGCAGGCTTTAAGAGAGGCTTCCTTGAAAATGGAGGAGAAGAAGTTAAAGCTATATGGCATCCGGTGGAAATGCTGGATTTCAGTGCAGTAATGGTAGATTTAAAGGACAGTGCAGATGATTACGATGCAGTTATGTACAATGGTGGTGGAGCACAGGTATTAGCATTCTGGAAAGCATGGGAACAGTATGGAATGGATGAATTTTATCCTCAATTGCTGGGTGGTGCTAATATACCCGATGTTCCTATTCTTATAGAAGTATCTGACAATTTTGAAGGTCTTTATTCCTCAATGCATTATTGTGATGGTTTGGATATACCGGCAAATATCAAATTCAAGGAAGATTACAATGCACTTTATAACGAAGACCCCGATGCCATAGTTTTGCAGGGATATGATAGCATGAGATTGCTTATCCAGGCATTGGAAGCTACCGGTGGAAATGTCGATGACACAGAAGCTTTAGAGGAAGCAATTCTTGCAATGACAATAGATGATTCACCAAGAGGTTATTTCTCTTTTGATGAGTATGGAGCCGCAATACAAGATATTTACATTAAGCAGGTGCAAATAGTCGATGGCAAGCTTGCCAATGTTGTTATTAAAACTTTCCCGGATGAGAGTCAATTTGGTCCTTATGCTGGTATGGAAGAACAATACATGTCCATGCCTCCTGATGATCGTGATTATCCATCTGGTAATAAGGATGAATATTTGGAAGATATAGCACAATATTTTGGACAGGAATATGTAGATAATTTAATTGCAAAGGGTGGATGGTAGTAACTTGTTTGAATGCAGGATTAGGAATTGATTATTCCTAATCCTGCAAAAAGGTGCGCCCGGCATGGGGTATTAACTAGGTGGTGAAAGTCCACTGTAGGAGCAGGTAGTGCTAACCACTAACTTAAGACAAGGGTGTCTACCGTGAGGTAGAATCTGAAGGAAGTCAGCGGCAAGGTTCTGGCCCCAGGAACACGAACTACATATGAGTCTGGCTGTAGCTGGATAAGCTTGCTTTTCAAGGAAAAGTCCGTTGGGTGCCAAAGCTAGGTCAGTAAATGTGGAGGGCAGATGGAGTGAAAGTCACTACCCTTACCCGGGGACTTCTGGAAGATAACCTTCCAGAAGTCAGAAGATGTCGTATTACCAGCTACAATCAGTATTGGGGAAGGCCAGAAGGATAGCAAGGAGAAAAGTTGAGATGTTCGAAAATATACAAAGAAAGCAAAAAACCTCTTTTGAGAACTACCTAGGGAATGTAGTGGTGCAGCCACGAGGGTACTTAGGAGTGCTTAGTATATCTTTGGCACGAAACAAAACTAGCTCCTGCGAAGAAATTCGTCAAGCTATTCAACCGCCATATACCGAACGATACGTATGGTAGTGTGGGAGGACGGAGGCTGATTAATAATTGCTTCCTCCTACCCGATTATCAACAAAATGAAGGAGGTAAAAATCATGAGTAAGGTTAAGGTTGCCATAGTGGGTCTTGGTTTTGGCAAAGAATTTATTCCGATTTATCAAAAATATTCTGACTCTGAATTAGTGGCGATATGCCAGAGAAACGAGGAAAAGCTCAACAAGATAGGTGACCAGTTCGGTATTGAGAACCGTTTTACAAACTGGGATGATTTGCTGAAGCTTGATATAATTGATGCCGTACATATAGTCACACCTATTCTGGACCATGCCAAAATGGCTATTGCAGTTTTGGAATCAGGGAAACATTGCGCATCCACAGTACCTATGGGTACGACCATTGACGAGTTAAAGAACATAATCAGGGCTAAGAAAAAAGCAAAAAAGGTTTATATGATGATGGAAACAGCTGTTTATACAAGAGAATTCCTATATGTGAAGGAATTGGTAAACAATGGGAAAATTGGCCGTATTCAATTTGTTAGAGGTTCCCATATGCAGGATATGGGGCTACAGGGCTGGCCTGATTATTGGCTTGGGTTTCCTCCCATGTGGTATGGTACACATGCAATATCACCACTCTTGTGTATAACAGGTACAAAACCTGAATCAGTTATTTGTCATGGTTCGGGTTCAATTAATGAAGAACGTACGAAAAAATATGGTTCTTCTTTTGCAGTCGAGACTGCAGTATTTCGTATGAAAGATTCAATTATTGTTGCCGAAGCAACCCGTTCCCTCTATGAAACTACACGTCAATATCGTGAAAGCTTTGATGTATATGGAGATAAAATGTCTTTTGAATGGGAACAAGTAGCTGATGAGGGACATGCACTTTTTGAAGGTGGCGAAATCGTAAGACGAATGCAAGCACCTGATACTGACAGTCTACTACCTCCAGATATAGCAGAATTTACAAAACGTGAACAGATTATCGATCAAGAGCATGTTTCCTTTATCCAGGGAGCAGGCCATGGTGGATCACATCCTCACATGGTAAAAGAATTTATAGGTGCGATAGTTGAGGGTAGAGATTCGGAAATTGATGCAGTAACTGCAGCGTACTGGACTGGTGCCGGAATTTGTGCTCATGAGTCAGCAATGAAAAACGGTAAAAAGATATACATTCCTGATTTTGATAAGGTATAAAGGAGATATTTAAATGGATAAAAATAAGATTAAAGGCAAAAGGTATGTTTGTGCTGATGATGTTGAAACCCAGGTTTTCCCTTGGGGTAGACTTGCATGGCTTTCAGAACCTAGGGTAACGGGAACTGATAATATGACGGCTGGAGTCGTAACACTTGAACCCGGGAAAGGACACGATAGGCATAACCATCCGGGATGTGAAGAATTATTATTTGTAATTGAAGGAGAAGGTGATCAAACTGTAGAAGTTGGTGGGGGAATAGAAAAACGAAGAATTAAAAAAGGTGACCTTGTCCATATACCCTCAGACGCCTTTCATAGTACAATAAATACTGGCACTATCCCAATGGTTATATTTGCTGTTTACCAGTTTTCAGGTCCGGAAGCATTTCTTAGAACTCTGCCTGAATGTAAAATTGAACCGGCCAAAAATAAATCTTAATTCAGTATTGTTAAACAGATTGTAAGTAATGAATTAACATATTTATGTATCTTATATTAATGGGCTATAAAAAATTATATAGAGGCGCTCATTAATGTTTTATGATTTAGAGGAGATTGAATGTTATTAATGACATTTATTAACGGACTAACCATGGCAGCTCTTTTATTTATAATGGCGGTTGGTTTGAATCTGTCTTTCGGATTATTAAGAATAGTAAATTTGACACATGGTTCCTTTTATTTGCTGGGGGGGTATATTGGGCTATATGTATATAAAGCAACCGAAAGTTGGATATTTGGTATAGCTACGGCAGGAATTGTAGTAGCCATAATCGCTTTTATTGAAGAATTCACCCTGCTGCGTCGTGTTAGAGGAAAGCCAACTTTAGAAACACTTATTACCTTATCATTAGCTATTATTATTTCCGATCTACTTATTGTAATATGGGGCGGGAATCCAAAGACTATAAAGATACCTGAACTATTGAAAGGTTATGTCACTTTGTTTGATGCTAATGTACCTATTTACAATATCTTTATATTTTGCTTCGCATGTTTTATTTGTCTTACATTGTGGTTGATTCTCCAGAAAACAAAAATTGGTATGATCATTAGAGCCGGTGTGGATAATTTTGAAATTACTTCGACGCTGGGAATAAATATTCAGCTTGTATTTACCCTGGTTTTTACTGCTGCAGGTTTTTTAGCAGGAATAGCAGGAGCCATTGGAGGAACCTACCTAATGGTTGCTCCAGGAGAGGATTGGAGGATACTCACCTATGCCCTGCTTGTTATAATTATAGGTGGAATGGGCAGCTTTGGAGGCACTATTGTAGGTTCAATAATAATTGGAATGATTTTTAGCTTTGGAAATGTTTATGTTCCTCAGTTCTCACTTTTTCTTATGTTTGCACCTGTCGCAATTACATTAGTCATAAGGCCTAAGGGCTTATTTGGGAGGATAACATCATAAAAAAGAAATATTTTCAAATTATTATTTTGGTATTGATTGCTTTAATATTAAGCATTGCTCCAAATTTTGGTAATACCTTTCTTATTATAATGCTTATCAGAATAATGTATTACGGACTGATGGCTATCGCTTTTTCATTTTTGGCAGGTCAACTTGGGTTGTTTTCTTTGATGGTACCTGTAGCATTTGGTGTTTCAGGGTATACAATAGCTATTCTTGAAACAAAAAACATACTTATTTTTCCGTACTCTGCCCTTGTAAGTATTATTTTAGCATTGATTATATCAGCATTTTTAGGAGTGATGGTGAATAGGAGCAAGGGCACATATTTTTTAATGCTGACACTGGTTCTTGGACAGCTTGCCTATGCAATTGTACTGCAATGGGTTTCTCTGACAAAGGGAACTACCGGGATTACAGGTGTTAACAGACCATACCTTTTAAATATAGCAAATCTCGGAAAAAATGTTTCATTTTACTATTTTATTCTGGTAGTTTTTATAATTTGCATTATCTTGCTTTATGTTTTAATAAATTCTTCTTTTGGTGTGAAGCTGAGAGGTGTAAGGGAAAGTGAATCCAGAATGATAATGTTAGGATATAACACTTCATTAATTAAATGGGTTGCATTCATGGTATCTTCTTTTGTTTCATCAATCGGGGGAATATTTTTTGTTTATTTCATAGGTTTGATGAATCCTGATGCTATTAGTTTAAATGCATCGGTTAAAGTTATGATAGCCTCTATTTTTGGAGGTATAAACAGCATTATAGGTGCGATTATTGGAACAGGAATTATAAAAACAGTGGAAATAGTTCTAAGTTGGATAACACAAAGATATCTACTAATTATAGGAGTAATGTTCCTTATTGTTATATTGTTGGCTCCAAATGGAATTATGGGTATTGCAGAAAGAATATCAAAGTTTGGAACCAGGTTGTTTAAAAAGAATTCAAAGTAGTCGTTTTGATTTAATATTAGGAATACAAAGTAGAATCTGTTGGAATGCTTTAAGGGAAATTATAAAAAGAGTAACTGAATTTAATATTAAAGGTATTTTAGGAAATTATATTTTGAGTAATATAAGGTTAGTTAATTCTCTGTGTAAAATAAATTTGTTTAAAGGAAGGATAATAATATGCACACCGAAAAGGAGCATGCAATTGTTTTAAGAAATGTTAATAAATCATTTGGTGGTGTTAAAGCTATAGATAATGTTTCGTTTATACTTGGCCATGATAAAAGTGCGGTTTTAATAGGCCCAAATGGAGCTGGGAAGACCACTTTATTTAATTTGATTACCGGTGAGGTACCACTGGATAGTGGTGAAATATATATATTCGGTGTGGATATCAGCAACAGTTCCGTCCAAAAGAGAAGCAAGCTGGGCTTAGCCAGGACCTATCAGATATACAACCTTTTCAATGGCATGACGGCAGAAGAAAATATATATCTTGCTTTAAGTAGCAATGAGTGGAAATCGAAGAGAAACAAATTTCCATTTTTGACTCCATGGCAGAAAAATAAAAATAAAATGGATAGAATAAAAGAGGTTTTAAAGAGTGTTGAACTTGAAGATAAGAAGCATATATTGGTAGATAACTTATCCCACGGGGAACAAAGGCAGCTTGAGCTTGGAATGGCTATAGCCCCAGCCCCAAAGATAATGTTGTTAGATGAACCTATGGCAGGTCTTTCTCCTACTGAAAGAAAATTGGTAAACAAATTGATATTAAAATTAGCTGTGGAAAAAAATATTATCGTCATTGAACATGATATTGATTTTGCACTAAATATAACTGACAATGTTATGGTACTAGATCGTGGGAAAGTAATTGCTAAAGGTTCTCCAGAAAGTATTAAGGGCAATGTGGAGGTGCAAAAAATATATAAGATGGAATAATGCTTCTTTGTTTTTTTAGTGCTATTCCAGACAGCAAAGCAGTAATAAATAATTTTATTCAATCTATGTAAAAAATTATAAAGCTAGTAAGGAAACTATGTCAGAATCAATATTATCAATAAAAGATTTGAATTCCTATTACGGAAAGTCTCATGTTTTGCAGGATGTTTCAATTAATATTAATCCACTTGAAAGAGTAGCAATTCTTGGACGAAATGGTATGGGCAAATCTACGCTTATGAAGTCTATATTGGGATTAGGTGGTATTAGACGTGATGGGAATATCTATTTTAACGATGAAAACATAATTGAAAAGAAAACATATGAGATTGCACGAAGAGGTATTGCTTATGTACCTCAAGGAAGGCAGCTCTTTTCCCTACTATCCGTTGAGGAGCATCTTACAATGGCTTACAAACCAGTTAAAGGAGGAAATGGATGGACACCCAAGATGGTTTTTGATATATTTCCAGAAATTGGGGAACGAAAAAAGATTAGTGGGACAAAGCTTAGTGGTGGTGAACAACAGATTCTTGCTATTGGAAGAGCATTAGTTAAAAATCCCAGCCTAATCTTAATGGACGAACCTTCCGAAGGTATTTCAACATTGGTTCTTGAAAGAATATTAGGAATATGCCATCAATTAACTAAACAAGGTGTAACCCTGCTTTTGGTAGAGCAAAATCTTGGTTTAGCATTAAGCGTTGCTCAAAAGGTATATGTATTAGTTAATGGTAGAATTGTGCATAAGGCAAGTGCGGAAGAATTTAGTGCTGACAAGGAAAGCCAGCATAATTTTCTTGGTATATAAAAGCAATGTAAAATAAAATAGTGTACATAATCAATGCAATTCCTGCAGCGTGTGAGACATTTATATAATAGAGGAAATTTAAAAGACAAAAAGACAATGGTTAATTAATTTTTACTTTTCTCAGATTATATAATGAGTTCAAACAAACATATCTTGGTAATATAAGGATTGGAGTATAAATTATGAAAGTCTTAAATACAAAGTATCAGTCTAAGAGGCGATCCAAGCAAGAGCTAATCGAACACCTAAATAGTTTTAATCTTGATATCAAAATCTCTGTGGGTATATGGTATTTTACGCCTGTCGGTGGAAGATTTCATGAAGCATACGTAGATAATAAGGATATATCACAAAGACTAGAGATGGCAGCAGATATGGCAAAATGTGGAGTGAAAGCAATTGAAGCTCATTATCCCTTAGAGGTAAATGAAGA
>Ga0114919_10004691_pt1 | contig 10965 bp, 7 predicted proteins | sample BlataG_FD_88682 | JGI IMG/M metagenome (GOLD analysis project Ga0114919, IMG submission 88682) | Deep subsurface microbial communities from Black Sea to uncover new lineages of life (NeLLi) - Black_00105 metaG | ecosystem: Environmental > Aquatic > Marine > Oceanic > Sediment | place: Atlantic...
AGTCGGAGTAAATGTGACTTTAATATTTGGGTATTTGGCTTCGAAGGCAGGGATGATTGAATCCTGCCATATGGTAATGTCATCGTTACGCCAACTCTCGATAGTCAGTTCGACGACTTCATCTTCAGCTGGAGGGGCTGCTTCTTCAGGAGCTGCCTCTTCCACTGGAGCAGATTCTTCTGCAGGTGCGGGTGTTGCTGCCGGTTGGCAGCTTGCCACCACGAGCGCAAGAGCAACTAAAAGTGTGATTAAGATATATTTACGCATTTCCTTCTCCTTTATTATTTTGATTATGTGTGGGTTGGTTTTTTTTATTCTAGAGTGTGTATGTATTCGATGAAACCACCTCCTTGAGAATCAATCTATATCCATTGGATTTATGTCCATTCTTGAATTATAAAGTATTTTTTATAAAACCTCCTGATTTCCTGATTTTCTGTTAGTAAATAGGCGTATTTCTTGAGCTACCTGACACTATTACTTAGGATGTTTGCGAGGAAGGCTTTTTGAAACCCTTTGGGTTACAAAAAGCCTTAGGGGCTTCGATGGATGCTTTGGCATCCACAGAACTGATGCTTAATCGCAATGACCGGCTCACCTTCGGTGGGCGGCTCAATATACATGAGCTTGGCAAAATGGATGCGTACACCAAAGATTACTATGATGCAATTGGCAGGTTAGGAGGGGAATGGGCACTGTTGGTGGGTCTGATATCGATGCCGACAATATCCCATGTGGGATATTGTTTGGCAGAATCACCCTGTGATTCTGCAGTTTTGGCGATAGGATAGCAACATCTCAAAGCGCTTTTCAGGCCTTGATGCTCATCGAATACCACTAAACGAACGGATTGAGGATCCAATCCCCTCTCCATCATCTGGCATTATCCCTCTAATCGAACTGGTCGTCCAGATTTTGCCGACTCATAAGCAAACATTGTCGCCTCCACGGCCCGGTAGCCACCACTACCAGTAAAGGGGGCGCGTACCTCACAAAACGCAGCACGATAATATGAAAAATCCAGAAAGGCTAGGCCTACAATGGAAGCGTCACAATCCTACTTTCCGAAATTGATAGTTCGGCTGCTAGTATCACTTCCAACGAACTTCGCCCATCTTCTCCAGTTACCAATGGTTGTTTATTTTCTCGAATGCATTCGAAGAAGTGCTCGAGTTCAAGTTTAGCTGCACCAACCAGCTTTCCATGCATCGTAGGCCAATGACGCGTGTCAGGTAGTTTCCAACCTTCGCGATCACAACCGAATAGATCCATTGGGGTGAAGTCCAGATTTAAGCTTCCATGTGTCCCAATTACATTCATTCTCACGTCGCCAAATCCACCCCAACTTTCTGGATGTTCCCATTTTGCCCATTCCTCTGGAAGGCACCAACCAACTTCGTGGACCCCCACAGCCCCATCCTCAAATTCAATCATAAGCCAGGCTAAATCGTAAGTGCCAAGTTCTTCCCAGACTCTCCCGTATAGAGATTTAGCATAAACTGACTTCACAGGCACAGGGTGATACCATAACATTTGGTCAATGTCATGAACTCCAATGTAAGAGACAGGACTTATCCGACCAGTCAGACGTCTCGCTTCGGTAATTGGGGTAACTCTCTTTGCATATGCCGACAGAAACTTGCCTATGCTCCTTTCCATGATCGCAGATTTTATTAGCGCATAAGATACCTCAAACCGAAGAATGTAACCAACCATCAAAATAACATTGGCGTCAACGCAGGCTTTGATGATACTATCAGCGTCTTCCATAGTGGTAGCTAGAGGTTTTTCTACGAATAGATGGCATCCAATCTCAGCAGCAGCTTTAACGGGATCGAGATGATCAAATTCAGGAGTTGCCACAATAACTACCTCGGGGTGTTCTTGTATTAACAGCTCGCCGTAATCCTTGTAGGCATTTCCACCAAAACGCATAACTAACTCTTGAGCTCGGTTAATGTCAATATCAGCAGCACCAACGAACTGGGTGTAAGGAAGTTCACTACCGACACGGGTTAATACACCTCCCATGAAACCGGCTCCAATAACTGAAAATGTAATCTCTTTCATCAGGATAAACTCATCTTAAATATCACCAGCTAACCAGCGGATAGCCTGCCTCCAAAACTTGCCATAATACTCCCAGGGTTGGAAGAATTCTGCCCAGTGTGGGCTGCAATCGCTGGCGAAAGCCATTGATCTCCCTTTGCCAAATTCCCATTTGACGACCAAGGATTGTTCATCTTCCCCTTCACCGATTGTTGCTAAAACCTGAGCCTCTTCTTTGGGGATAATCTTGTTGAAACCCGCAAAGACTGGGCATTCATCCCATGGTATCCCTTGCATAATAGGGTGATCAGACTCAAGAGCAGATACATACACACCTTCCGGCGTCTCAACACGATCGTCCATTCCTTTTAAACAGGTGACCGGGAGAGCCTCCTCAACCGGAGTATCATAGTAACCGCCTTGGCCAAAGCGACCGCTAAACGAGGACCACCCACCAATCATGAGCAGTCCGCCGCCATTGCGAGTGTACTCCCGGATGGCTTTCAAACGGTTTGTACGAGGGAGGGGGGTGCCTGCAATCCAGAAAGGATAGAGCGCGAGAACTTCACATTCACAATCGCTGATGATTACGGCATCATACTCGGACAAGCCTTCAACTGTACGTGGAAAATCTGAAATCGCTCTCTCATTGGTCATATGGTTGACTTCAATATCGCCCTCATTCAAAGCATCGATAAGCGGCTGTCCCCAGATATGATGGGAAAAACCTTTCACCTCAAAGTTAAAAGGTGAAGCTACAAAGATAGGACCAATTTTCGAAGCGGCATCTCCTGCATATAGAACTTTCATTTTTATATCTCCTTTTATTCTTCAAAATTCAAAGCCTAACTCACTGTATCGGCTTAGTTTATCTAACGACATCTGTACAAAATTATATAACTCACTGCCACGGGGGTGGTGTTCACGAACAGCATTGCGCCATGCCGCTAGTGCACCTGAATAATTCCCCAGTTCTTCATAAGCCAGTCCAAGTTGATAATAGATATTAGCCTGTGACATTGTAGGCGGCGCACCCACCCCGAGGTTCTCGGGAAATTCTAAGGCTTTTTTATAATCAGCGATGGCTGCCTCCACCCGATCAGCATGTAAATGCGCCTCCGCTCGCTCCAAAAGTGCTCTTACATACACGTTATGGAAACTTTGATCCATCTCGATCGGCATGAAATCTTCTTCCAGTAAAATTTCTAAGGCTTTTTCATAATCACCCAAGTCGATCATGATTGAGATGCTGAGTTTTCGTATGTCCTCCCTTTTCTCCGGGAGCTTGTTAATCAACGCTAGAATCCGCTTGCGCTTTTCGGATAAACCATTATTCTTATAGAGCTCATCAAGGTATTTGTAGAGGTCTTGATTTTGAGGGTTAAGCTCCAAGGCTTTCTCAAAGAGATCGATCGCAAGAAGCGGGTTTTTCTCCCAATGCCAAGCCGCCCAACCCAGGTTCCGGTAAACAACGTCAAAATCCTTCAATCCAACAAGTGATTCCTCCCATAAATTGACGGCTTCTTTCATACGTTCATGGGCATATAGGAAATTTCCCAGATAATATTTTGCTTTGTAGTCTTGCGGGTTTTGACGTATAACAAACTGCAAGGCGACAACTTCCTCGATACGACTGGGGAAGACCAAGTCGGGGTCAGCATCTGCACCTTTGCTCAGCCAATCCTGCAATTCACTGTCCTTTCCCAATTGCATACAAATGTAACCAGCCAGGTATGCAATAAGTGGGTAATCCCAGTCTGAATAGGCTTTTTCGAGGATTTGGAGTGCATCTTCATTCAACCCAGCATCCATATAAAAGCAAACCAGGTCAAGAATATATTGGCGGTCGTCGCTCAACAAGCGTTCCAATTTTTGTATGAAAATCTCGCTATTATTGAGGGTAAATGTAATCTCCCGTAAGGCAGAATGGGACAGAGGGTCAACAGCGAGTACATTTTCGAGTTCGTGGCGCGCCCTCTCCGTTTGTCCAGCTCTATTTAGTGCAATTCCCAGCAATAAGGAGACCGTAGAAGAATCCTTAAACCGTTCTTGAGCCTCTTTGAAGAGTTCAATTGCTTTATGCCAGTCCTTTGACCTGAGAGCGATGCGTCCCAAACCCAATAATGCAGCCGTTGAGATCGGGTTGTCAGATGGAACAGCATGAAATTGCGTTTCGGCTTGTTCATACTGCCCCGAATAAACATTAATTACCCCAAGATAATAAACGGCTTCTCCCAATCCAAGTGAGGCAGCTTTTCGCAGGTGGGAATTAGCACCTGTGAAGTCAGCCGAGCGAAGGTACATTAATCCGATACGAAGATTGATATTTCCATGATCAGGTGCTAAGGTCAATGCTTTCTTATAGGCAATTAGAGCCTCTTCCCGGTTGTCAAAATTCTCATGTTTTAGACCAAGTTGATAGTAATCCTGCTCCGTTTTAGGTATGAACTCTTTCTCAGGTTGGAATGCTTCAATTGGATTAGTTTCCCGATCAAGCGTGTGTTCCAAGATTATTTGACCGTCTTTATCGGTAACCATAATGGTTATTGGGAGTCCTGCAAGCTCTTTCGCATCTATAGCTTTGGAGCCAAGCCAGGGTTGTTCCGGAGCAATATTCACTGTTTTTTGGAGCAGAACTGTGCCCGGGATACTAACCGTAATATTCGCCCCACCAAATGGGGATACCGGGCATACACCGATAGTTAAATCGGCTTTTCCCGTTTCATTTACAGGAGCGAAACGTATGCTTGCGCCAACCTCAGCGCTGGCACACGTTAAACCACCCAATCCTCTCAAGGGGATCCACAATTCACGCCAGGAGCGGACATTAAGGGGATCCAAAAAATCGAAGTCAAGTTGGGTTTCCATCACGCCGCATTGGGTCTCAGCGTACAGCGCGCCATCATCCATCAAAGCAGTTTGATTGACCAGTCCCACGTTCGCTCTCCCCCAGGACCACAACTTCATCCCAGACACATCGCGCGCATTTGCATAATGGGCATAGCCATGATTTGCGGAGTGCTGCCAAGCTCCAAAGAAATTCCACTTTATGTCCCGCCCAAAAATTGATACCTGGGCAACCATATTCCTTTCCCAACGAAGATTGACCGGTTCCTGTAATTGGTTTACTGACCACATTGGTACGCCTTCCATCCCGGGCAGCCCGGGATCCTGTTGGATTAGATCCAGGCGTGCTACTGGCCAAGAAGCAGTACCAGTAAATTCGTAAGAGCGTACCCTTCTAAACGGGTAAATGAACTCGGTGTTCTTATCCGCGTCCATCGAAGCGTTCGTCCAGTAATGGTATCTGCCGGGTATGGAATGAGGATTGAACAGCCGCACATCTTGTGCCAGGGAACAGCGATCGGGATATAGAGTCAGGGTGATCGTCCACTGCATGCGCGAGATATGTTCTATACCACCTAGACAAATGGATGCACTACCATCTTCGTTATTATAGATATCCCAGTTGATTGGGTCTGCCGTCGTGGGGGCATGAGCAACTGGAAAGCTAAACTCCAATCCACCCGAAAAGAAAGCCCCTCTAATCGCTAAAGGGGAAAATTTGATTGTAGGGTTTTTATAAAAAACTTCTCGTTCAGAAATCTTATCAAAAACCGAGAAGACTCTCCCTCCCAGGTCAGGTATAACCGTCACACGAAGGTAACGATTTTCCAGTACCAAGGTCCGGTAAGATTTATCGGTAGGTTCTGAAGCGATCTCATCAAGTAAGGTATAGGGATAAATATGGGCAACGCCGTAACGGGAATGGAAGACGGGGTTCTGATTTTCCCTCCCAATTTCATAAGTAGGCAGGGTGATGTTTGCTACACGGACGTCCACTTCATCCGTGATTTCTCTTTGACCTGTCATATCATCTCCTGTATTTTAAGTATGAGTGATTTAAGGTTAATCTAATGATATGTAACTGAGGCAGATAACCCCTCGGTTAACCATTTTCGCATCGAAATTGCCAGGATAAGGGGAGGAATTAATCCTAAAGTCACACAAACCGAGATAAGTGAATATGAGACATCAGGATTACCAGCAATAGAAGCTATGATTACTGGTCCAGTTTGAGTATCAATCGTCTGGGTCAGGAAACGAGCAAAAAGAAACTCGTTATAAGATGTCATAAAGGCAAATGCCCCTGCGGCTACTAAACCAGGAGCCATCATTGGAACGACGATTCTGGTCAAAGCCTGGAAAGGTGTGCATCCATCTACTAAACCAGCATCCTCCATTTCACGTGGAATGTTTGAGATATACATAGTTAGGAACCAGATTGTAAAAGGTAGAGTAATAACCGAGTTGACCATGATAAGCGAGAGATAGGTATCGAGAAGATGAAACGTCCGGATGATGACATAGTACGGGATAGCAATAGCCATCGCTGGCATAAGCCTGCTGGCTAGGATAAAGCTATAAGATGGATTTTTAAACCGGAAGCGAAGCCTGGCGAAGGCATAGGCTGCCGGAGTACCGAAAAACAAATTTATCGTCATAACGGAGATGGCTACAATAAAGCTGTTTTTTACTGCTGGTCCAATCAGACGTGCTTCTTGTGATATTCGGCTTCGGATCTGACCTTTAACCTCATACGCAGTTGGGATTTTGCCAGTGAAAACGTAATTATAGTTATCCAGCGTGGGATTCTCAGGGATGAGGTTTGGTGGTTTTTTTAATAACTCGTTCTCGCCCTGTATGCTGGCAGCTGCCATCCAGACAAATGGTCCAATTATATACACAATCAGCAAGATGGCCAAAATGTTGAGAAGTACAGTATTCAAAGATCGTCGTACTTTTTTGTTCATTCCACGACCTCAATCAGGTATTAATTTCTTCAGTTTTAAGCAATCGAAGATACATGAGGATCAACACTAATGTTATTAATGCAATAATAATAGCGAGGGCTACACCATGACCCAAATTAAGCGACTTAAATATTTCAGCGTATGCAAACCAACTGAGTAATGCAGTAGAATCAGCTGGGCCTCCTCCAGTCATAACGTAGATAAGGTCAAACACCAAGATGGCGGTCATGGTTTCATAAACGATCACGATCAAAGTGATCGGGCGCAGGAGGGGTAGAGTAATATAACGAAAAAGGCGCCAACCACCTCCACCGTCAATCTTGGCAGCTTCATATAATTCCTTGGGAATGAGCTGTAAACCTGCCAAAAAGAAGATGGCTGCTAATGGACCTTCTTTCCAGATATGTGCCATCACGAGGCTTAATTTTGCCAGGGTTGGATTTGCCAGGAAGGGAATATAACTACTAATCAGCCCAAAGCTGTAGAGAATTCCATTTAAAATACCAAAATCAGAATTTAAGATCCACTTCCACATCAGCCCTGCAACAACGGTGGGGATCGCCCATGGGAGCAGGATGATGATTTTTAAAGGGTTTGCTAACCTAATATTACTATTCAGAAGCATCGCCACACCCAAACCGAAAATCAACACCCCAAGGACAACAGCAAATGCATATAAGGCGGTGACCGATAAGGCGTTGCGGAAGTAGTAACTGGAGATCACCTCTTCATAATTCTGGAGACCAATGAATGGGTGCGATCTTGGTTTTGTCAGGATATTTTGAAAAAAACTGATCCTGACCGCATAGACAAACGGATAGACAGTGAACAAGGCAATGATAATAAATGCTGGCAATATCGATAAATATGGGTAGAGCCTATCCCAAATACGCGCACTTGCCCTTTCAAATTGAACATCATTTGCCTTTCCCACAGATGTATTTCGCCTCCAGCTTTTTGTAGAATTGGAGGGCGACAGAATCTTTCCACTTGTCGCCCTCCATCTTATATCCTATCGATTACTCATTTTGGGCTTTCAATTCATCCCATTTGTCAGCCATGTTATTTAGAGTGTCCATAATGGATTGTTCCCCCAATATCCCTTTGTGGATCTCAGCACGGGAGAAAACATCCCAGGCACCGTACCAGGTTGTCAATCCCTCTTTTGCCCTGGCAAGCCTAGCTTGTTCTTTTATAACGTCGACATCACCCCACTGACCAAATGCCTCGATGACATCGGGGTCTTCAAACAGGGGCAGTTGTGCAAAGCCGAGGCCATTTTCAACCGCCCATCGCTTCACTACTTTGTATTCGCCATCAGTCTTACCGCCAAAGAACTCGAGGAACTTCCAAGCGGCATCAACATACTCCTCACCCTTTTCAACTGCACCAGGCGTCATTGCATAGAAGCGCACATAGCCAACAGTCGAATGGCTCGTGCCAGGCATCAATGCAATCATGAATTGACCGGCATAATCACCACTTCCCGGCTTATTAACCTCAGCCATGTTGTATTGCGGGAAGATAGTGAAGGTATGAGCACCGGCTTGCATACTCTTTACCTGGTCAATTTCAGCGGTCGTTAAACTGGCAGGATCTAAGAGACCGTCATCGTAAGCCTTTTGCAACCATTCCATAACCTGATAGGCTGCACTACCTTCAGTATTGAAGATCGGTTCAAGATTCTCATCGAACAACGCGTTATCCCCTTCGTGCATACTAAAGACCATGGAAGTCCAGGCTTCGGGATATGCGCCTTCTTTTTGGGACCATGCCATTATGATTGGGAACTCTGTAATCCCCTGTTCTTTCAGGGCTTTGGACATTTCATACACATCTTCCCATGTCTCAGGTGGATCGTCGAAGCCAGCCTCTTTCAATTGGGATTCGTTGTAAACAAAATCCATCGTGTCGGCGTAATAAGATAATCCATAAACATTACCGTCGCGGGTCATCCCTTGCAGTGCATAGGGAGCCAACTCAGGTGAATAGTCTCCAACTTGAGGTGCATATTCGTCGATTGGAACTAACCATTCTGCGGAGGCCCATTCATCCAGCCAATGGTCCGAACCGTATATGAGCTCCGGGAAATTACCGGAAGCAAAACTTCCAACCATGGTGTCGTGATAATCGAGCCAGGAAAAATCTTTATGGTTGATCTGAATGTTAGGATAGAGTTCCTGGAATTGCCTGATGTTATCAGCAATGGATTCGACACCATAAGACCAAGTGACAAAGTCCAGCTCGATGACCTCCTCAGGCGCAGCTTCTTCCTCTGCTGCTGGAGCAGCTTCTTCCTCTGCTGCTGGGGCTGCCTCTTCCTCTGCTGCTGGAGCTGCCTCTTCCTCTGCTGCTGGAGCTGCCTCTTCCACTGGAGCAGCTTCTTCTTCTGCAGGTGCGGGTGTCGCCGCCGGTTGGCAGCTTGCCACCACAAGCATTAGAGCAACTAACAATGTAAGCAAGAAATATTTACGCATTTCCTTCTCCTTTTTTTTATTATAAGAGGTTATGGGTGTGATATTGATTTGTTCTGTAGTTTGGTATATTTTAATAGATCACCTCCTGGAAACCAATTAGTATTCATTTGATCGATGTCCGACAATTGGGGTTTCCCCAGAAACTCCTCTCTTGATTTGGTGTTTGTTGATCATTTTGAAATCGTAAAGATGGATCAAAACAAGAAAATTTATTGAACGGCATTGATCATATTCCGGACATCACCCTCAAACCTGTCTATGAAAGAGCGCACATATTCATGGATATCTAAATTTGGGTCTTTAATCAGTGGAGTGAGGTCCATACCAAAGGACATTCCAGTTGAAATATCCACATCATGGGAAGCGTGGTAAGTAGCATGTGCGCTCCGCCTGCCCATGGTTGCCAGATCGTATCGCTTTCCTCCGCTGATCTGTGAGTCAAAGATGCCAAGTAGCGCCATTTGCATATTTTCGTGACCCGTACAGTCGAACACGACCTTGTCTTCATCAAGCATCCAGCCCAAATCTCGCCAGACCTCACATCCATACAAATGGTCAGGACGATCATCACTGGGAAGAGATCGGATTGCTTCAATCGTCCTCAACGAAATTGCCACGTGGGTGGGGTGTTTATCCGCCAGATTGTGGGTATAAACGATCTCAGGATTGGCAAATTGGATAATGGATCTGAGATCAGATAACACATCATCATTTGAGCTGTCTTTCACCTCCTTACTGGAATAATCAAGAAGTAATTGGGCGCTGTATTCTCCAACCAATGCAGCTTTCTTTTGCTCCATATTCCGGACAGACCGCATTTCACCGTCGGTATAGTTGGCATACAGACCGGCACGCGGAGAACCTGCGCCGTTTGTGACCACAACCCCCGTAAACCATTTGTCTCCTTGTTGGAAGCATTGCAGGATGCCATCGATGGCCATAATTTCCAGATCATCCTGGTGGGCGCCGAAGGCCAAATGAGTTGTGCGGGCAAGCGCCTCCTTTACCGGAGAACCGTCTGGGATGTATATTTGTGCGGCTTCTTTACGCAGTTTCATAGATTTCTCCTGCATTTTGATTTCTGGCAGACTTGCTGCGGCAATCGATTGCCCGACCCTGCGGCTCAACTCATCAGGCAGGTGAATTTTAATCTTGTGTTCTAATTCAGGAAACTCTTTACGGAAAACTTCTTGAGCGCCTTCCAGAATAATATTGCCACCTTTTCCTGAGGTGACACGCCCGAGGATCAGGATATGCTTCAGATCATAAAAATCAGCGTAGTGGGCTATCGCATAACCTGTGTAATAGCCTAAACTCTGCCAGATTTTATGGGCGCCTTCGTGGTCAGCTTCTAGCTTTTCCTGAGCGAATTTAAGTTTACCTGCATTCGAAAGGTCTGGCGGGATGATAATTCCGGCTTTGGGGGCAAGTCTAAAAACGCATTGTTGGGATAGATAATTCGCGCCGCACCCTCGATCACCTGACCATTCATCAATAGGAGCGTCCGGAGAGTAATCAATGGGAGTAAAGGCAAGTTCATTCAGCCAATTGGTGATGTTGCCTGCCATCGTTACGTATCCGGCGGCTTCGCTTGAACCCATTGCGATGCCAAGAACCCCATTTTC
>Ga0114919_10004692_pt1 | contig 10965 bp, 5 predicted proteins | sample BlataG_FD_88682 | JGI IMG/M metagenome (GOLD analysis project Ga0114919, IMG submission 88682) | Deep subsurface microbial communities from Black Sea to uncover new lineages of life (NeLLi) - Black_00105 metaG | ecosystem: Environmental > Aquatic > Marine > Oceanic > Sediment | place: Atlantic...
ACTTCCGTGACGCGCATCACTTCTTCTATGGTCGTCAAGCCCTGCCGGACCTTTATCATCCCGTCCTCAAACAAACCCGGCTGACCGCTCCGGCGAAATACGCGGCGCATATTACTGACCGAAGAGTCTCTGTTAATCATGTCCCTGAATCCATCGTCGATAACCAACAGTTCGTAAATACCCATTCTGCCTACGTAGCCCGAGCCCCTGCAATCGTCACAGCCCTTGCCTGCGAAAAGATGCTCCGGCTTTACACCTGAGTCGTCTACGTATTTGCGGATATTTTTCGGCACCTTGTATTTGGCTTTGCACTTCGGACAAATCTTCCTGACTAACCGCTGAGCAAGCACCGCATTCAAAGAGGCCGCTATCAAATACTCATCGATGCCGATATTGACCAGTCTCGTGATACTGGCGGCTGCATCATTTGTGTGCAGTGTCGAGAGTACCAGATGCCCGGTCAATGCCGCCTGCACCGCGATACGAGCTGTCTCGTTATCTCGAATCTCGCCAATCATTATCACATCGGGGTCCTGACGCAGCAGACTCCTGAGCGCCGAAGCGAAGTCAAGCCCGATTTTCTCATTGGCCTGTACCTGATTGCAAAAATCAAGTTCATACTCCACCGGGTCCTCAACGGTCGATATGTTCAACTTGTCTCCGTCCATCTGCGACAGTGACGAATAGAGCGTGGTGCTCTTGCCCGACCCTGTAGGGCCTGTAACAAGCAAAATCCCGTGAGGGGCCGCAATTTGCTGCCGAAAAACCTCGCAGACCTGCTTCTCCATACCCAACTGCTCAAGGTCCCGCATAATCGATTTACTGTCGAGGACGCGGATGACCACTTTTTCCCCGTGATTTGTCGGCAGTACCGAGACCCGCAGGTCCACTCCTCTTCCGCCGACGTTAACCTTTATTTTGCCGTCCTGCGGCAGCCGTCTCTGGGCTATATCGAGGTTGGCCATAATCTTAATGCGTGAAACAATCGCAGGGTGCATCTTCAAGGACGACTGAGTTGTTTCAAAAAGCACGCCATCTATACGGCACCTTATTTTCGTAAACTTATCTTTCGGCTCAATATGGATGTCACTGGCTCCTTCTCGTATTGCATTGCTGATGAGATAATTTACGAATTTAATAACAGGCGATTGCCCTGCCATTTTTTCGAGGTCTTCAAGGTCGTCCTCCTGTTCCTTAACGACCTCCACGTCCGCCATATCACTGATGATATTGTCGAGGCCGTAATCAAACCTTTCTTTCTCGAGACAATCGCAGATTTTGTTTATAGCTTTGTCCGGACATACAACGACCTCAACCTCCATATGAGTCTGTCTCTTCACATCTTCGGCGACAAAGAAGTCGCCGGGCCGGCTTGTCGCCACCACCAGAGTTTCACCCTGTATAGCTATGGGTACGATGCGATTGCTTTTTGCGTAGCTGAACTCAAGTTTATCAAATGCTTCCCTGTCAACGTCTTGTGGTTCAACGTGGCGAAAGTGGAATCCGTACAAACTGGCCTGGGCCATCGAAAGCCGGTGTTCATCAGCTAATTTTAGTTCCTTGATTATTTGAGCGATTTCGCAATCCGGTTTTTCGGCCTGAATCTTTCTTACACGAGAGAGCTGGTCGGCGGTAATCTTTCCCATCTCGCAAAGGACATCAGCGACATCACGGACATGGGCGGTGCTGTCGGCTTGCGGGCTATATAGGTTCGAGAGACCGGTGATGTCCGGCGGCGAATCGTTTTCTTCCCCCGCAGCTTCGTTTCGCGAAGCAAAACGACGGGGGTTGCGATTCTTGCCGGAAGCGGTCTTTTTGCGTCTAAGTCCGTTAAATCGTATCATAATTCCAACAATACGTTGTAAGGGCGGTTCGCGAACCGCCCCTACGAATTTCATTTGTTTGAGCTTCCATAAACTCAAGCGCACAACGCCCATAAGGCAGCCATCAAGTCTTTTAGTCCGTACTTATAAAATATAAATAATAACTCCGGACTTGACAAATGAGCGTCCTCAGGTCCCAAAATGTGTAACTTTCTCAGTTGTGGCACGGCCATCCTGGCCGTGGTACGAGGCACGTTTTTGGTATACGTCAGGGGGGTTTTAAGATAAAAGATTTTAAGGGGGCAAATTTTCTGAAAAAAGGATATAATATCTGACCTGTAAGGAAATATCGGGTTGTATATCGTTGTCCGGTGCGAGCCCGAATTTATGAGAAGGGGGGTATGGCTGGCACAAGATGGAAGATACGAGAGTGATAGTTTTGTCGGTTTTTCCGAGTCGTTTTAAGGAGCTCAAACGTGAGAAAGCTGCTGGTCGGTATGACAATTCCGATAGTGTTTGTAACTTCAATATTTGCGCAGGTCGAGAGAAAAGCCAATTCAGCCTTCAAGGTCAAGGCAAAGAGGCATATTGCCGCATACGGATTCAGGCTGAAGGATGTACGGCTGATTGATGGGCCGTTCAGGCATGCGATGGAGCTGAACATGCGGTACCTGCTGGAGCTTGAGCCTGACAGGCTGCTCAGTGGCTTCCGCAGTAAAGCAGGACTCGAGCCCAGAGGCCGGATATACGGCGGCTGGGAGAAGGCGGGTGTCGCCGGTCACTCACTCGGCCATTACCTCTCGGCCTGCTCTTTGATGTACGCTCAAACCGGTGACAGTCGCTTCCTTGAGCGTGTAAATTACATAGTCGACGAACTCCAGGTCTGTCAGAACGCTCAAGGCGACGGCTACGTCGCGGCAATACCACGCGGCAGAGAAATATTCGAAGAGGTCTCGCGAGGAGATATCCGGACAAAAAGCTTCGACCTGAACGGCTGCTGGGTGCCCCTGTACACACTGCACAAGCAGTTGGCCGGTCTCATAGATGCCTACCGTCTCTGCGGAAACACTAAGGCAATCAAAGTGGCAACGAAACTTGCGGATTTTCTCGACGGCGTGCTAAGCAAAATCAACGATGAGCAGATGCAGAAGCTTCTCTTCTGTGAGCATGGTGGGCTGAATGAGGCGATGGCAAATCTCTATGCCATCACTCAAAACGAAAAGTACCTTAACCTGGCCAAGAGGATTTATCATAAGCAAATACTTGACCCGTTGGCCGCGCGGCGCGACGAGCTAAGCGGCAGGCATTCCAATACGCAGGTCCCCAAAGTCATTGGCATTGCAAGACTGCATGAGCTGACCGGCATCGAGCGATATCGGACAATTGCACGTTTTTTTTGGAAAACCGTCATCGAAAATCATACCTATGTCAACGGCGGCAACAGCGCCTGGGAGTACTTCGGACCGCCGAAAAAACTCTCTGACAGACTTGGTGACACTACTGAAACCTGCAACACATATAACATGCTCAAGCTCACCCGTCACCTTTTCTCCTGGACCGCCGACGCTCGCTGCGCCGATTACTACGAGCGGGCATTGTACAACCATATCCTTGCCCACCAGCATCCCGAAACGGGGATGATGGTTTACAAGGGCTTTCTCGACCGCGGTGCAATAAAGCATTACAGCACTCCTTTTGATTCCTTCTGGTGCTGCGTCGGCAGCGGTATGGAAAATCATTCCAAATATGGCGACAGCATCTTTTTTCATGACGGCAGGGCACTGTTCGTCAATCTTTTCATCGCCTCGCAGTTGAACTGGCGGCAGAAGGAAGTGACTATCCGTCAGGAGACACAATATCCGCAGACCGATGAGACGGTCCTGAAGATTGGCTGCAGGAAACCTGTTAGCATGCCGATTTATATCCGCCATCCGTACTGGGCGGTAGATGGTATCAATATCACCGTCAATGGCCGGAAGATAAAGGCGGCAAGTAAGCCCGGCTCCTTTGCCAGGGTAACTCGGAAATGGAAAGACGGCGACGAGGTCAGAGTGAAGATGCCCATGAAGCTGCGGACCGAATCTATGCCTGATAATCCGAACATAATAGCTTTTATGTATGGCCCCATAGTGCTTTGCGCCGAGGTCAGTGATAAGAAGATTCCGGTCCTGGTGCCACCGACGAAAGACATAACCGCTCACGTAAAACCGGCAGCCCTGGCGCCTCTCGAATTCATCACAGAGGGTCTCGGCAAACCAGATGACATCCGCCTCATCCCGCTTTATAAGATGCACGACCGACGCTACAACGTCTACTTCGACCGCTTCACCCCCGATAAGTGGGCCGCCGAGCAGCGCCGACACGAGGCTGAGCAAAGGCGAATCAGGCAGATGCAGGCGCGGACGGTGGACGTGCTCCGCATCGGCGAAATGCAGCCCGAGCGCGACCACAACCTCAAAGGTGAGAAAACGTCGGCCGGGACTTTCAAAAATCAGAGATGGCGGCATGCTATACGAGGGGGCTGGTTCTCTTTTGAGATGGAAGTTCTGCCTGATAAGCCCCTCGAACTGATTGTGCGATACTGGGGCGGCGACTCGGATGGCCATGAATTCGATATCCTGTTCGACGACGTCAAAATCGCCACACAGAGACTGCAAAACAAAAAACCCGGCGAGTTCTTCTTCGCCAACTACAAGATTCCAAAGGAGCTGAGCTCCGGCAAAACCAAAGTCACGGTCAGGTTCCAGGCCCACCCCGGCAAAACGGCCGGCGGCGTATTCGGTTGTTGGATTATCAAAAGAGAGTCGAATATGACAGACTCCTAAGATAACATAAGCCTCTGTGCCGCTCGACAATGAATCACATTTTCCACAATGGTAGGCCGGTTTCCTCATCATAAGCACGACGCAACTGCTGTCCCTTATAGACATCGATGGTAAACTCACACGCAAAAACAACAGCGCCCGGCGCCAGATGTCCACCGTATGCTCGGCCGTGCGCGTCGGACAGGGTTATGTGGGCATGAACCACAGGTTTGCCATCGCGCAGCGATATGTTACCAAAGAGACCGGTTATCTCGAGGGGCTCTTCGATTTCAAAGAATTCGTACTTACGTGCTTGTTGATTATAGATACAAAGCCGGGCCTTTTTGACGGCCCCAATCGCTTCAATGCGACCAAGGCTTATACCGTTCTGTTCGCAGACCGATGTCAGCTCTTCGAGTAAATCGCCGCCGTGTTTCAACTTGCCGATGAAAATTCGCTGGAGTTGAACTTCATTATAAATTGCCATCTTTTCCGCCTTTCCCTCGACTGCGCTCGGGATTTTCCAATAACTGATTATAGCCTAAACAAAAATCTTCGACCTGGAACGCCCAACTGTATCTGAAAAAAATCACCTTATTATGCGGGAAATAACTGCTAATGTCCAAAGAAAATACTAAGTGTTTAAGTTGACGGCAGCCGCTCAACAAGCGATTGGACATGCCAAGATGGGAGTTTATAGCCCTATTTTTCCCTTTTTTATCAATGTTAGGCAATACGGTGTAAGTCGGAACAGCGTTTTCTCAGCACACCCGGGCCGGGCCGAGCGACAACCGGCCCCTGGTTTTAGAGCAGTGGATTTTGTCGGATAAAAGGCTACGAATAAAAAAACAACGTTGTTTCTTGACATAAGAGGATTTATAGTGTTTGGCTATATAGAAAATCAGGACACGCAGCCCCGGCTAACAAACATTCAAGGCCGGCTGGGTACAACTTACAGAAGATGGATTTGATGCAATGCCCATAACGAAGATTATTGGCACGATAGGACCAGCGAGCAGCAATTACAGTGTCCTGCGAAAGATGTTCGCGGCCGGTCTGGATGTGGTCAGACTGAATTTTTCGCACGGCAGCCATAAACAGCATCTTGGCTCGATAGAGCTTGTCCGCCGGCTAAACAGCAAATACAGACGACACATTCGGATAATGCAGGACCTTGAAGGTTTCCGAATCAGGGTGGGACGATTCAAAGGGTCGAAAACAAGATTGTTAAAGAATCGCACAGTAGTATGGCTGACCAATCCGTCCCAGGGCCGGACTCATGTAGGGGCAGGCCTGCGTGCCTGCCCAGGGCAACCACATAGGGTTGCCCCTACGGGGCCAAGAACGGTGCCATTTGATTACAAAGGTGATTTGGGCCGAATAAAGCCTAAACAGCTTATCTATATTGATGATGGGAACCTGGTCCTCCGCGTAAAGAGCACCTGGCGTCACAGCATAAAAGCAGTGGTTGTCGAAGGCGGTATCCTTAAAGAAAGAAAAGGCGTAAATATTCCTGATTTGGACCTTGAATTTGAAGGGATAACCGAAAAAGACAAAAAGGACATCGAGTTCGGTATAAAACACAGGGTTGACTACATTGCTCTTTCGTTCGTACGCGACGCCAATGATGTTAAAAAGGGGTGCGAACTTATAAAGCCAAGATTACCCAACTGCCGGGTGGTGGCAAAAATTGAGAGTAGAGAAGCGATAGAGAACATAGATGGGATAATCGACGCTGCGGACGGGATAATGATAGCTCGTGGCGATATGGGTGTTGCCGTTCCGATATATGAAGTCCCCATAATCCAAAAACGTATAATAAAGAAATGTAACGGGCGCCGAAAGTTCGTAATTACAGCCACTCAGATGCTGGAACATATGACCGAGCACAGCAGACCTACGCGTGCTGAGGTTACCGACGTCGCCAATGCCATTATCGACGGCACTGACTTTGTTATGCTTTCATCTGAGACCGCCGTTGGTCTTTTCCCGCATCAGTCTGTCCTGATGATGGACGAGATAATCAAGTTTACCGAAAAAAACATGTCCCCGCACCTACTTTGAGAGGATACCCCTCACCTACTTTGAGCGGCGATGGGATTTTTCACAAAGCAGGTGAGGGGCTAAAAGTAGGTGCGGGGTAATTATTTCCGGTTTATACTAAATCTGAGAAGGAGAAGGTGAACAGAGATGAAAAAGGATTCGATTGCCGGTGCACTGCTAATTCTGTTTTTTTCAGCAGGATTTCTGGATGCGGCCCAGACTTATTCTAATCCGGTCATATCAGAAATCGGGCCAGCCGACCCAACCGCTATTTTTTATGAAGGAAAGTTCTATCTGTACCCGACCGGAGACAATAGAAGCTACCGTGTTTACACATCCGATGATTTGGTAAACTGGACAAAGGGTCGCAGGGTTTTCAGCCCCGGTGGAATCAATGTCTGGGCCCCCGACGTCTTCTATAACTGCTCGGACGGCAGGTTCTATCTATACTACACTGCCAACTGGAAAATCGGATTTGCCGTCGCGGACAAGCCGGACCAGACCTTCAGGGACAAGGGTATTTTCATTAACGGTGCAATAGACGCACATATGTTTCAGGACAGCGACGGCCGCTATTATCTGTACTTTGTTAGAAGGGGTTTCGAAATACATGTCCAAAATATGGCCAACCCGCTGCAATTGACTTCAAATTCGACATTGATTATTAAGCCGACCAAACCATGGGAAAGAACGGTAACAGAAGGCCCCTGGATGGTCAAACACAACAATATCTATTACCTGCTCTATTCGGGATACGGTGCCAATACTAAAAATTACGCCGTTGGTTATGCAACCGCAAATAATCCCATAGGGCCTTTCACTAAATATCCCGGCAATCCCATTATAAAAGGAGGTGATGGGATATATGGCCCTGGGCATGGTTCTGTAACAAAGGACTCTGCCGGCAACTTATGGCACGTGTACCATCAGAAAAAGGGGCCGGCTGTTGGATGGGACCGATTCATTTGTATTGACCCGTTGTGGTTTGACCCCAATGGCGTTTTGCACGGCAGAGCTACAAGAGCAAAACCACAACCAGCCCCGATTATTAAGACCGCACCCAGGCCCCGGTAGAAATCCGAAGAAGCTTTGTCAGTTTACTTCTAATGGGGCGGGCCGAGCAGGAAGAGTACGGCTGTTGTCGGACATGGGAGTTGTCTTAGGCACTCTAACAAAACCAAATTTGTCATTCCGAGCGCAGCCGAGGAATCTATTAAAATAATCCCGCGAAGCGGCTCCTCATTTTGAAGTCAGGTTTTGTTAGAGCCCCTTAACCTGGATAGGATTAGTACGGGGGACCCAAAAAAACATACTCATAGAGATCTACAGCGGAGCACGTGAATAAAAGAAGAGAGTTGGGAGCTTATCGTAGCCCCAACTCTCAACGTTGCGATGTGCCCTTTAATTTATTAAATTTTGCTGCGCCCGCAACATATATAGTATACACCGAACGTACTGAACCTGTCAATAAAATAATGCTCATCTAACCGTTTTTTTTCAAAATCACCACACCTAAGCCATCCAGGAATGTAAAAACCCCTACTCAGCAAGGGTAGGCATTTTAAGAAAAAGATAGCCCAGACGCTTTAGGAAATCGACGCATTACCGACTTCTGCGAAATCCGGGAGGGCAAGGGGGTATAAACACTTACAAAATGGGAAGTTAAGCCGGGGAAAGGGGGATATCGACTGTCAACGACAAAAAGCAACCACGCCTGAGAGGACTCGAACCTCTAACCTTCGGTTCCGTAGACCGACGCTCTATCCAATTGAGCTACAGGCGCATTGGCAACATCAAAGACGATTCTTGCACCAAAATTGGCACCTTCGAGTCGCAAATCCGGTTTCTCGACACCCAAACAGTTTAGATTATTTTCTCTTGTCTGTCCACTAAAATCCACGGGAGTCCACTTTTTCCATCATTACACGCCAAATTTTTCCCATTCGCGGTTCCACTCGCAGCCGTTTTCTGTCTTTTCCTGCCTGGCAATGATTTTTAGTACCCATCTCTGTTGTATGACAGGGAAAAAAACAGTATAATGATGATTGAGCAAAAGTGCCTTGTTGGAGAGGCAAAAATGAAGAAGGCAGCGGTCAAAGACAAAACGCACATCAAACAATTACTCTATGCCGACTGCGTTTTGGGAATCAAAGGCGACCGATATCGCGCCTTTGGCGGTTTTCAGCTTTGGTGGTACGATAAGGAACGTGGTGTCTGCGACTGCTGCGAATCCCATTGGTCCGACCCGAGAAAGAAGCTTACCCACTACAGCCTGGACAAAGCAGCGAAAATTTTATGGCGACACCACAACTCTCTGTATATGCGCACCAAACACCTCTCTGAGGATAAGAAACTGGAGACCTTAGAGCATTTAGAAGATGTAGAATAGCGAAGCCATCCACACTCTTGCTGCTTGACTTGGACGAGGAAGGCCGCATAATAACTCTCGGAAAAATGGCGGAAATCTTTTGGCCCCGAACGCCGGATTCAGCCACAATAATAGTGCCAGCAAATCTTACTGCTCAAAAAACAATCGGGGCCTATGCCGAATCAATCAGCATAGGCCCCGAACTGATGCAAAACTATAGGCCAACCAACGCTAACTAACGCTGATTATGGCCAGTAGTAATTTTCCTTCTCGACGAGCCAGTCATCTGCCAGGATAGCGTAGTCCATGAAGTTAATCCATTGCTGGCCTTGTGGCTCTCCTTTGTAAAGGTCGGCCGGCGACACAATCGGGAGATGTATCCCGGCTCCGCCATTCGTAGCAAGATATGCTACCTCTTCCTTTGACAGAGGGTAGTCGTAGATGCGGACATCGTCTACCGAGCCTCTAAGATACTTCTCCAAAACAGTGCCATTGGGGTCTGATTCGTGGTCTGTTACCACTCCGATATAGGCATTATGCTGATGTGTCCCAGAAAGGTCATATCCTGCAGGCAGGTCATTGGTTCCATCGAGCAAGCCGTTGATATACAGATGCAGATCGTTAACATCTCTCAATCCGACAACGTGATGCCATTCGCCATCGTTGGCAATTACGCTACTGTCAATCATTACCTTGGTAGCATTGTCGTCGGTAATCAGGGTGATGCGGCCCTGGGTGCCTTGATTCTCGTTTACATACAAACCATAGCGGTGTCCACCACCATGATCTCCACCCTTAGCGTAAATAACACCCTTATCCGCTTCACTTGTGCCGCTCATCGTAGTCTTAACCCACGCACAGACGGTCCAATTGCCTGTTCCAAAGTCAAGGGCACAGGGGTCGGTGGGATTACCGCAGTCAACAAAATCGTCAACACCGTCCAGGCTTAGTACCGGGCCTCTGTCGAAATCAGTAATTAAGCTCGCCCCGCCATTTGGGGTGCCGTGGAAGCCGTTGCCGGAGTAGTCGAGGTAGTCAGTGTCAAGCGGCCAGTATGCCACCAGTCTACCACTGTCGGGTGCGACTGCCGTAATATATTCGTCAGGTAGCAGCCAGTCGCCTAACAGTATCCCAATGTCGTACTCGTCAACGGTGCAATCGTAATCTCCTACGCCGTCTGGTCCGGCGATATCGGCATACGGTTTAGCGAACGAAGGAATACATCTGGGCGGACAAACTCTGATATCATCAATGTACACGATACCCTTTCCACCGGCAGCCGGATGATAGTCCCTGTCACCGAAGCCAACATAGACCTTCTTGACACTGCTGAAGTCCAGGTTCGTGAAATCGGTCAGCGGGATATTCCACTCCTGCCAGCTTGTCTGTATCGCTGCATCGGCATCAGGATTATTGACCACCGAAACACGGCCTGTGCCATCTTTGAGGGCCACATACATCTGCTCGGCATCGTTAAGACCGACGTCGCCGATGAAGCTCCACGGTGGAAATTGGACCTCAGTACCACCGCCCAAATATGCACACAAATTGTTGAAGTCAGCACTGCATAGCAAATCAGCGTTATGACTGGTCACCGCAAGGCCTACATGGACAGTATCGTTCATATCCGGGATGTCCTGGGGGGGATGAGACTCTCCATTGGGGTCTTTGACATCCTCCCAGACACCGTTCCGCCAATACCAGGCCCTAAAGTTGCGGTCGCCTTGGCGTTCCAACTTCAATTGTATCGGCACGCTGAGTCCACCCGTTGGGTCGGTCACGGAGCGGGTGGGGCCGTCCTCTCTTTCACGCCACTGGAAGGTAACTCCATGACCGGGTGTTATGAACACTGCGGCATATGCCGATTGTGGGGTCATCTTTTGACGCATCATCAGTCCGGCCTTGGCCCATGGGTCTGTAGCATCCA
>Ga0114919_10004693_pt1 | contig 10965 bp, 7 predicted proteins | sample BlataG_FD_88682 | JGI IMG/M metagenome (GOLD analysis project Ga0114919, IMG submission 88682) | Deep subsurface microbial communities from Black Sea to uncover new lineages of life (NeLLi) - Black_00105 metaG | ecosystem: Environmental > Aquatic > Marine > Oceanic > Sediment | place: Atlantic...
CACCTCTCTTGTGACAAGAGGGAAAGATCGTAGTCATTCTGTCACGTCAATTCGATCACCGTCTTGATATTATCTGGAGCGGGATCAAGTGCATCCCTGAATTTGTCCAGTGTAAGCCGTCGAGTAATTAGTCTTGATAGCCAGCCAGGCCATTTCTGTTCTATGATTGCCAGTGACTGAACTGATCTTTTAAAATGACCACGGTTAGAACTAACAGTGCCGAATACTATCTTGTTACCTAGCACCATCTGCATATTAAGACAATCCGCGCATATTTCCAGAGGTTTCTCACCAGTCGACACGCCCATGAGGCAAAGCACTCCGTTCAACCCTAGAGCGCTCATTGCCTGGAACGCCACTGTGCTGTTGCCCGTCGCTTCAACTATTATGTCCAGATTGCCCACTTGTCCAGGAAGTTCAGGAATGGGCGAAGTGGAACCATCGAGATAAATAGCGCCAGTCGTCTCCACCAATTGTCCTTTGAGACTTGATCTGGGTACTATGTCTAAGCCGTATGTAGTGAAACCCTCGATGCGGAGGAAAGCTGTAGCCAGTAGTCCTAGCGGACCCGCTCCGAGTACCAGGGCGGCTTGAATCGGATTGGCACTATGGCGGTGGAACTCAATTGATTGGGATAGCCCCTTGGTCACAATGCTCATTGGTTCCGTTAGCACCGCTAACCCACTCAGGTCCTGGGGTACTCTCATCAAAAAACTTGGGTCCTCAGCCAAATACTCCCGTATGAACCCGTGCACGCCCTTTATACCGCATTCCCGGTAATTACCTTCAGTGCACATATCAGATTGTCCGTTGCGGCAATTGATGCAGCCGTCGGGTCGCCTCACTAATGGTGCCACTAGCTCGCCCTTCTTGAAGTCGGTATTGCCAGGGTCTTCGATTTCGCCAAGTGCCTCATGACCCAGGACGAGGAAATCCTGGCCTGGAGGGGGTTCACCATATTGGCCCTTATTTATCTCCATGTCTGTGCCGTCAATACCTGCTTGAAGTATTTTTACTAGGACCTCGCCATTTGCTGGAGAGGGCATATCCATTTCAACCAGCCTGGCGCTATCTTTCTGACCCGGTATGACTGCTCCGGCCTTCATTATTCACCTCCTTTAACGTTTTTGCTCCTGCATAGCTTGGGTTAGCTCCAGTCCACTAACGATGACAGCAAGGTGAGTAAGTGCCTGGGGAAAGTTGCCCAGCGTGTCTCCGGAAGCGGGGTCAACCATTTCGGAAAAAAGGCCGAGATGATTACCGTAACCGAGGAGTCTCTGGTACAAAGCTTTGGCCTCGTCTAGCCTTTCCAGCCGAAGCAAATTTCTGACTAACCAGAATGTACACCACAGGAATGCGCCTTCGGAGCCTTTAAGCCCATCGTCGGTCTCATCGGTTCTGTACCTGCGCAGGAGACCGTTCCAGCTGAGTTCCGCAACAGTGCGATTAATCGTGGACCGTACCCTCTCGTCAGAAGTCGCTAAGAAGCCGAAAAGAGGTATTAATAGAGCGCTGGCGTCCAGAGCCTTCGTATCATAGTGCTGGGTAAAAGCTTCCTTTTCCGGGTTCCAGCCTTTATTCAGAATGTCATTACGTATCTCCTCGGCAGCCTTACGCCAGTAACTGACCTTCTTGTTTCGCCCCAAACTCTGGGCCAGTCTTATTCCCCTATCTACAGCTACCCAACACATGACCTTGGAGTGAACAAAATGAAACGGACCTCCTCTTACTTCCCAGATTCCACTGTCTGGTTCTGGCCATAGTTCACAGGCAGCATCAACAAATGTCTCCAGTAATATCCAGTCCTTATTGCCTATATAACCACCGATTTTTACGTAGTTGTATGCTGCTTCAAGGACTTCACCAAAAATATCCAACTGACGCTGGCTATAAGCAGCATTACCAATTCGTACCGGCCGGGACTCACGGTAGCCTTCCAAATGATCCAGTGTTTGTTCATCAAGGGGATCTCCGAAATCAATATCATATAGAATTTGTGCTTTAGGGCCACATTTGTCGCATACGTTGAGTAACCATTTCATGAAGCCGATTGCTTCTTCTTTGTGACCTAGCGACGAAAAAGCATTGAGTGTGAGAGAAGCATCACGGAGCCATGTAAAGCGGTAGTCCCAGTTTCTTTCGCCGCCTATTTCCTCCGGGAGTGATGTAGTAGGAGCAGCGACAATTGCTCCTGTCGGTGAGTATACCAACAGATGTAAAGCCAGATAAGAGCGCACTATGTAGTCTCGATAGGGCCCTGAGAAAACACAACTTTCTGCCTGTTGCTGCCAGTAAGCCTTTGTTCTGGCAAGTTTGTTCAAGGAGTTATCGATGGCCCCAATAAGCGGTCTGTCCGAGTCATATCTTAACACGAAGGCAGCTTTATCTCTGTACCGTAGTTTAACAGTAGCCGTGGCCTGGTCTCCAAGAGTCTTGAATGGGACAGACGACGATAGTGATACGTGAGTTCCACCACCTGTTACCACTACACCATACTTTGTGATATCCAAAGAGGGATCAACTGTGGCATATTCTGGTTTGGGTTGAAATGTGATCTTGAGGTCGACTTCCCCATGAGTGCATTCTGCTATGCGATGGAGTTCATCAAATTGTATGAGTCTACCGTGAACCCTTTGGTAGCACGGCATAAAGTCAGTTAACGTTACTGTTCCAGTCTCAGTCTGAAACACCGTCTGCAACACGTTGGTGTCATTCAAATAGAATTGACTGGATTCGAAGTGCGAGTGTGGTTCTATGCCAAACCTTCCACCCTTCTCATCATCCAAAATGGCCGCAAATATGCTGGGTGAATCGAATCTGGGAAGACAACACCAGTCAATGGAACCAGTCCTGGTGACTAGGGCTGCTGAAACCATGTTCCCAATAATGCCGTAGTCACTAATGGGTTTGTAGGCCAAATCTAACTCTCTCCTTTATTTTTGTTGATTGATATTAATGCTACAGGTCATTAGACTTCTGATCTTGTTCCTGTATCAACTAATCGCGAATAAAATCGCTGATCTGTCCCTGTCGACGCTCACGCACAGTTGCCGGATCATGTCCGTATTTGTGGCCTCCAAATCCGTGTCTCATCATCGCTATCGCCCGAGCCCACAATTTATCGTCGTCACGTGAGGAAATGAGCTGCATAACAGCCTGTGCAATAACTGGAACAGAGACCTCCATATGCATAGCATCGTCCACAAGCCAATTAACTTCGCCAGTGTCGTCGACATAGGCAGGTATTTTATCTAATCCTGCCTCATCTCGATATGCTGCTTCCATCAGATCTATAAGCCAGGAACGGATTACAGATCCGTTACGCCAGCATCGAAGAACCTCCGTAATTTCCAGTTTGTCTCGGTAATGCTCAAGAAGGTCAACGCCTTCACCAATTGCCTGGAGCATACCGAATTCGATTCCGTTATGGACGAGCTTGGTGAAATGGCCAGCGCCTGGTGGACCGGCATGAACGTAGCCCCCCGGTGTAGCAAGCTCGATAAGGATGGGTTCGATTCGTGCTATTGGCTCCGTATCACCACCAGCCATAAAGCAAGCACCGTGGCGGGCACCCTCAACGCCGCCGCTTGTACCGAGGTCAACGAAGTTGATACCTTTTTCAGATAGCCTTTGATGGCGGCGTATTGAGTCGCCCCAATAAGAATTTCCCGCATCGACGATAATGTCACCCTTGTCTAAGTGTGGCATAAGATCGACTATGACGCGGTCAACAATCGGTCCGGCAGGAATGTAGATGAAAATCGGCCGAGATGGTGACAGCTGCTCACGAAAACCGTCAAGGCTTTCGGTCTGAACCATGCCGGCACGAATGAGTTCATCTGATAGCCCTTTGATATCGAACCCAACAACTCGCATCCCTTTCTCCAACGCCTGGAGAGAAAGATTTGCTCCCATGCGGCCCAGGCCAACTACGCCAAACTCTCTCCTTACTTCCGCCATGTCGTCCTCCTTCATTAGGTATTAGCCTTTATGCTATTCATATGCGCCCAGGTGGCGCCGGTCTAACAATTGCACGAGCAGGAGCGCCGTCTCCTTGGGATAGTCTTAGTGGCAGGCAAATGATATCATACTTGCCAGCAACCACACGTGATAGATCAAGCCCCTCAATAACCCATACACCACCGCCTAGAAGTGTCTTGTGTGCGTAGCTGCCACCGCGCTTGAAACTCCCAACGGACAGGTAATCAATGCCAACCAATCGTACACCGCGATCTACGAGAAAGCGGGCCGCATCGTCCGAGATGAATACGAAATCTTCGACAAACTCATCTGTCTGCCACACACGTGACGAATTTCGCGTCTTGAACAGAATGCGCTCGCCGCGGTGGACACGATGCTGGAGAAGCTCTTCCGGTCTTATTGACTCGGTGTCTTTGATTTCGACCACTCGTGCTCTACCGACCATGGTGTCCAGTGGCATCCTGTCAACCCCCATGCCTTGACGGATGAAATGGATTGGAGCATCTACATGTGTTCCAGAATGTGCTCCCATTGAAATCGCAGACAGATTGGCAGTATCTCCATGCTCCATATCCTTGACTAGCTTGATGGCGACTGGAGGATCACCAGGCCAGTGCACCATCGCATCTCTTATAGGTACTGAAATATCAATCCAAGGCTTTTTTGCCTTATCCATCATGTAGTAACTCCTCCCATTGCTGACGAGAGTTACATTGTTGCCTGACAGGCGTAGCGTACTCCTTCAGAAAGGGTTGGATAGGCGTGAAGGGTGTTGCCGATATCGGAAACGCTCATGCCACCGGCCATCGCTGCAGATATCTCATGAATCAGGCTCGAGGCTTCTGTCCCCACTATATGACCTCCCAAGATACGACCAGAGCCTCCTTCGGCTACGATCTTGATAAATCCGTAAGTCTCATCTGAGACTATAGCACGAGTCAAATTGGCATAGTCGAATTTCCCCACTTTCACGTTGTATCCCTTTTCCCGTGCTTGCCTCTCGGTGAAGCCAACACTGGCTACTTCAGGGTCACAGAACGTGGCCCTCGGTAACACAGCATAGTTGAGTTCAATGTGCTTGCTACCCACAGCGTTCATCACGGCTGTCTTGCCCTGTTCCCCGGCAACAAACGTGAAAAGGAATGTCCCGGTGACATCACCAGCGGCCCAGGTGTGGGGCATATTGGTTCGCAGAGACGCATCAACCGTGATCCCCTTTTTGCCGGTCTCAATGCCAGCGGCTGGAAGATCCAGGTCATCAATTGCTGGTCTGCGACCGGTCGCCACCAGTACATTATCATACTCAGCTCTTGCCTCCTCGCCGTCGCGGCTCTTGGTTACTATCAGCTTTCCAGAACTGGTAGATTCTACGCCGTTTACCATTACCGAGGTAGATACAGAAATCCCCTGTTTCTCGAAGAAACGGTTCACTGACTGTGATATCTCCTCATCCTCACCAATCAGAATCCTGTCAAGTGCCTCGTATATGTGTACCTTGGAGCCAAAGGCAGCAAATATCTGGGCAAACTCCACTCCTATAGGTCCACCGCCTATGATTGCAAACCTTTCAGGGACGCTTTCTAACTCCAGCGCCTCAATATTGGTGATGTAGCCCGTCTCCTTCAGCCCGGGTATTGGCGGTATGGCTGGCATGGAACCGGTTGTGACAATGATTTTGTCCGCCCGCACAACTTCATCAGCGACCTTGACCTCATTCGGCGAGATGAAACGGGCGCTGCCTCTAAATAGCTGAATACCCTGCCTGGTCCATCTTTCATCACGTCCCGTAGCTATTCCCGAGATAATCCTGTCCTTGAACGCCTTGACTTTTTTGTATTCGGCGGAGTTGCCTGGCGTCGGCAGGCCATAGAAGTCAACACTTTTCATTTTCTTGTAGGCTCGGGCGGCATGTACCAATGCCTTGGTAGGAATGCAGGCGTGAAAAATGCAGTCACCCCCAACTGGCCCCCTCTCAATCATGCCAATTGAACTAACATACTGCTTTGCCGTACCGGCGGCATACTCACCTGCAGTCCCAGCGCCGATTATCAGAACGTCTAAGTTGACCATTTCTGCCCCCCCCTTTTTGATTGTAAAAGCTGGCTGTGACCCTGATACGGGCTTCGTTCTTTACATTTGTGATAGCTATTCATGCTGATCTAGTTCACTGTCTGAACAAGATTCGCCATATACAGGAAACCAGCCATCACAACTTATTTGCCACGAGTACTTGCTATCTCTCTATTTGAACTCCTTTTCCCCTATCGAATGCCACATGACCTTTAATATGTTTAGCCGCTGGCTTTGGATCAGGATAGTACCAGGCAGCATCCTTGTTTACCTTGTCACCGACAACAATATCATGGTAGTCGGCATGACCTTTCCAGGGACATTCGTAGGTTGTATCACTGTCTCGAAAGTACTCCCTCTTTACTGACTCCGGCGGGAAATACATGTTGCCTTCGACCATCTCGTATTTGTCGCTTTCAGCAAGTACTGCTCCCTTCCAAATTGCTTTCGCCATCCTACGTACCTCCTTGTCAAGAATTGTTGACATCAGGCTCACTGAGGCCTTTCAGCTAGAATAACAGTGGTCTTTAGCTCCGTCTCACCCCGCCACAAAACAACCCTCACACTGTCGCCCACTTCGTGTTGCCATAACTCTTTTACCAGCTGGGCAGCTGAGATTACCTCCGTATCACCGAATGTGACGATGACGTCATTTTGCTGGATCTTAATTGGATTTCATGCTATATAAAGAGGATAACCTGTTGATTCAATTTTTTCAATACCGTATTCCATTCAAGCATGTTATGCATATGAACAAGACTGCTGTTCAAAATTGCTTAAAAGAGAAATCCTTCTGACTGTGCCATCATGTCCTCGTGATTACTCAGGTCTATTTCATAAGGCCGTAGAGTTGTCAAGTACGGTCGATGCCCTTTGTCACGCTGCGGAAAGCCTTTCATTGCTTAATGACCGCTCTCGCACATCCCGAAATTGCTGGGTTTATAGCACTATGGAGGAGCAACTATCAAACCGATGATAGAAGGCACATTGCCATTTGCAATGTCATCGGCAGAGTCTTGCCTAGTTTTTGCTGCCTTGTGTAAAATGAAATGGAACCAACATTTCTCTCTTTTTCTATTGACAATGTGTGGAGGAATCGAGTGTATGCAAGTACTGGCTAGAGCCACTTCTTACAGTAACTGGTCGCCGAAGTAGTGAGGTGGTGGGGAAGGAGGTAACGCTATGAACTCTAAAGAGTACACACAGATTGAGCTGTATGATTGTAAACCAGGGCAAGAGCGTTTTCGTGCGGAGGTCTTGAGCGGACTGCGAAAATCACAGAAAGAGCTGCCGTCTAAGTATTTCTACGATGAGGAGGGTTCTCGCTTGTTCGGGCGTATCTGCACCCTTGATGAATACTACATCCCGCGCACTGAGGCAGTTATTATGGAGGGACATATCGAGGAAATGGTTGAGCTGCTGGGACCGCGCGTTCTCCTCGTTGAGTACGGGAGTGGAGACTGCGCCAAAGTGCGCGTTCTATTGGATCACCTCCATGACCCGGTGGCCTACGTGCCCGTTGATATTTCGGGCGAGCAGCTGTTGCGCGTGGCCAAGGAGCTTGCGTTAAATTACCCTAGACTGGAAGTGCTTCCAGTCTGCGCCGACTACACGAGTTCGTTTCAACTGCCCATCAGCAGGCGGCGGAGCGACCGTGTGGTGGTTTATTTCCCTGGCTCGACAATTGGCAACTTTGATCCTATTCCGGCCAAGAACTTTTTGGAGCATATTGCGCGGGTCTGTGGGATGGGTGGGGCGCTACTCATAGGGGTAGACCTCAAGAAGGACCCTGCTGTACTCCACCGAGCCTACAACGATCGGGACGGCGTAACTGCCGCTTTCAACCTCAATCTGCTTAGGCGAATCAACCGTGAGCTCGACTGTGACTTTGAGCTCGAGTGGTTTCAACATTATGCTTTCTATAATCCATGGAAAGGCAGGATCGAGATGCACCTTGTGAGCCTGCGAGAACAGACTGTGCATCTGGACAACGCGGCTATCCATTTTGGCAAGGGCGAAAGCATTTGGACAGAGAGTTCGTATAAGTTCAGTCTTGATGAATTTGAGCAGATGGCTGCCACTGCAGGATTCAAGGTAGAACAAGTCTGGACTGACAATCAGCAATGGTTCAGCATCCAGTACCTTGTGAACACTGAGAGGGAAACGGAATAAGAAAGTCGGGAAACAGGTGTTGCAATAGGCAAGATTCTTTGCCTGTCTGTGTGGCCCTTGTTTCTATCGAGGGACGAAGAGAACGAGACACAATACACTGCGGCTCGCCTTTACCCTATTCTCGACAGCAATGGAGGAGCATCCTTGGTCTACTTGCAAGGGGTTAACCGCACTGTGTTTTTCTCTTCAAGTATCTGTGCCAGCGCCGACACTGTCTGGTTGATATCCTCCTCCGTACTGTCGCGACAGAGGGAGAACCGCACTGAGCAGTGAGCATCTTGTTCAGTTCTGCCCATAGCTATGAGCACGTGTGTAGGGTCAGGTGACCCTGATTTGCATGCAGATCCTGAAGAAACGGAGACGCCGTGTTGGTCCAGTGCCACAACAATAGATTCACCGCGGAGTCCTGGCAGAGTCAAATTGAGGGTATTGGGCAACCGATTCTCTGGATGACCGTTTAACTTAGCATCTGGTATCAACTGCCTGATACCTTCCTCGAGCTTGTCGCGCAAGACTCTTATCCGGTCAGAATCCCGTAGAGCATACAGGGCCAGTTCCGACGCCTTGCCCAAGCCCGCAATACCTGGCACGTTCTCCGTTCCTGCTCGGAGTCCACCCTCTTGCTTGCCGCCATGGATAAGTGGCTCTAGATCGATACCCTTTTTTACATACAAGGCTCCAATGCTCTTGGGGGCATGGAACTTGTGACCTGAGAGACTGAGCATGTCGACGCCTAGCTCCTGTGCATCTACCTTGATCTTGCCGACAGCCTGGACGGCATCGGTATGGAACGCGACTCCTCTTTCGTGGGCAATCGCGCATAGCTCATTGATTGGTAGAATCGTGCCCACTTCGTTGTTGGCCATCATAATGGACACGAGTATAGTGTCTTCCCTAATTGCATCTCTTAGCTTTTCAGGGGCAAGCCAGCCATCTCCGTCTACCTCAAGATAAGTGATCTTGTAGCCGAGTTTGTCCAAGAACTTGCACGTGCTTAGTACAGCTGGGTGCTCGATCGTGGTGACTATGAGGTGATTGCCTTGGTCACGCCGGGCAAACGCCACACCCTTGAGGGCCAGATTGTCTGCTTCAGAACCACCGCCGGTAAAAATAATTCGCTTGGGCTGGGCGTTGATTAGTTTAGCTACCTGGCGACGTGCTTTCTCTACGGCTTCCCGAGCCTCTCGGCCCACGCTATGGATGCTGGATGGGTTACCCGGGGCTCCTTCCAGGTAGGGGATCATGGCCTGTCGCACCGCATCGGCTACTTGGGTGGTAGCGTTGTTGTCAAGGTAGATCCGTTTCCCAGGCTTCATTTTTGGCGTCTGAGGAATGAGCAGACTGGAGTCGCACACCGCCGTTCGCCCAACAAGCCAGTGGCCTGTCTCCTCAGTGTCAAGTTCGGCCTTTTCTACATCGCAAAGGAGAGCCTTGTACACCGGGAAGCCGGAGATCCTATCATAGTTGTTAATATCTGTAAGCTCATTGACGTTCCATTCTTGCCACGCCTTTGGTCCAACCGGTGTACCCCCACCAAAGGTACATTCAACGGCTCCTTTAATAATATCAGCGGTGACTCGGGCTCTAAAGGGCACAGCACCTCTGAGAGTATTTACCCGTACCAAGTCGCCGCTCTTGATCCCTCGGTCTTCGGCATCCTCGGTGTTGATCTCTACGGTAGGCTCCGGGTTATCCTTTACCAGGCCTTGGATGCCGTGATGTTGTGACCTGAAATCGGTTTGAGGTCGGGCGCCTGAGTTGAATACCAGCGGGAATCTCTCTGCCACCTTGGGGCTGCCCAAGGGCCCCTCTGTGGGCTCGATGTATTTTGGCAGCGGTTCATAGCCATGTTCTTCGAGAATTGTGGACCATATTTCAAATTTACCTGTTGGTGTGTCAAAACCGGGTTTACCGTCCTTTCGCAGGCCACCTTTTTGCCACTTTTTATACTCCATCATGGGTGTTGGAATCCTTACCCAGCCGCCAGCTGCCTTCACGTCTTCAAGGGTGTAACCAGAGCCTTTAAGCACAAAGCGGATCATCTCTTCTTCAGTCTGTGGGAATAGATGGCCGTAGCCCAAACGCTTGGCCAACCCAGCCATGATCAGGTAATCATTGCGGGCTTCGCCCACAGGCTCGATGATTCTTTCCCGCAGGCGGAAGATGGGTCCGTAGACCATATAGGAGTCATTCTCAAACATGGTGGTGGCTGGGAGTACAATGTCGGCATAGGCGGCATCAGCCGTGAATTGGCGGTCAATACAGACCAGAAAGTCCAGTTTGGAAAGAGTCTCGCGCCAGATAGAAGTCTGTGGCCAGGAAGTAAGTATAGAAGCGCCGTGAATGAGCAAGCCCCGAATCCGATATGGTTTGCCTTTGAGTACCGAACCCACGAGCCCAATAGCATGGGATTCGCCCCGGTAATTGCTGTAGATCGGAAATTCCTCATGGGCCACTGCCTGGTCTATGTCAGGGTTCACCTGATTGCAAGCGCGATTGATGGGAAACTCAGCGTTTAGCATGGTGAGACCGATGCCACCCGGTACATCGAGTTGATCAGCTAGCGCAAACAAGGTCAGTACAGCTCGGGCAGTTTGAACCCCGCTATTGGAATACTCTAGACCGGTGTACATCAGTAGAGAGGCACCACTGGCGTTACAGATACGGTAGGTCAGGTCACGTATCGTGTTGGCCGGTATCCCGGTGATAGTCTCGACTACTTCAGGGCGGAAGTGCTGAACA
>Ga0114919_10004695_pt1 | contig 10962 bp, 7 predicted proteins | sample BlataG_FD_88682 | JGI IMG/M metagenome (GOLD analysis project Ga0114919, IMG submission 88682) | Deep subsurface microbial communities from Black Sea to uncover new lineages of life (NeLLi) - Black_00105 metaG | ecosystem: Environmental > Aquatic > Marine > Oceanic > Sediment | place: Atlantic...
TGCAGCCAGGGGAGGCAAGAGATGAGACCGGCGCTGCCGTAGAACAGAACTTGAATGTCCAAAATCTCTAGTGCGAAACAATAGCGATAACTGAGCCTGTAATCATTCTATCATTCGTTCCGTCTAGGGATATCTACCTGTTAGCGGATTAAAGCCTCAGAATTTGACTACAGGCTGTCTCATACACGGGCAGGCGGGAAGCCTACCCCCCACCTACCCCGTTGGCTCTGATAATAGATAAAAATATACCCATCAACGTTTAGAATTGACTAAAGGGGGCTTAGCAAGGCGAGTTTAATTCAAGCTATTTAATTAGGTTTAATTCCGATATAAATGAAGACAGACAAAGCCGGACTATTAAAGTGTGATAAGTGTCCTCGTTGGAGCAAGCGCTTATTTCAGGTACGGATTAAGAATGGTGAAATCGTGCGATTATGTGATAAGTGTGCAAAGGAATATTTGAATGGCAAGGCCGAAGGGAATTAAAAATAGACCTGGTAGCAAGAAGCCAGGGCGGAAGCCTGGGTGCACTTCTCCTGTTTTACCTCAATACAGAGATGAAGAGGTGCGTCGATTCAAGGAGCGGATATTAGAGCTTTTTGAGAGTGGTGAGGCTGAGAATTTATCACAGGCTGCGGATAGGATTGGCGTATCCAAAATCCGAGTATATGGTTGGAGAAAGGCTGATAGGCAGTGGTGTGAGGACTTGAGTTTGGTCTCGTTGCTTATTGCTGACAAGTATGAGCAGGAGTTATTGCAGCCTGATATTAAATATGCACGTGCCTATGCTCTTGTAGTTATGCTTAATGCTACTCACCCTGAGAAATTCAGAAAGGATTACAAGGTGCTCGTTACAAGTCCTAAAGTTGAGGCCTTGCTGGAAAAATTAAAAGAGGCAGGGAGGGGGAGACCTGCGATAAGTGAATCCGCACCTGTTGTAGAGGAGACAAAAACAATTGCGGGGTTAATTGAGATGTCATCTTCAAAGGATGGCAAATAATGCCGTCTCCAGAGCAAAGACAGCTTATCTTTGATGCATTGGGGTATAAGCCATATCCAATACAAGAATCAATCCATAATCACCCTGCCCGCATCAAGTTAGTGGCTGGTGGTGATAGGTTTGGGAAATCCACTGTTTCAGCCAATGAATTTTTATCCCGTTTTTATGAGGGGCGGTTATACTGGCTTGTAGCCGCTGATTATGATAGGACACGAGCAGAGTTTGATTATATCTGTGAGGGGCTTGATAAACTGGGTTGGGATTACAGTGCTACTAAGCGAGTAGACCCTGGGGAAATAATCATTGCTGGTGGCTTTCGTGTAGTTACGAAATCGGCTAAAGACCCCCGAAAATTGGCTATGGAAGCCCCAGATGGCATCCTTGCCTGTGAGGCTAGTCAACTTTCTTTTGAAGATTACCTTCGTTTACTGGGTAGATTGATGGAAAAGAATGGCTGGATGGTTATGTCAGGCTCATTTGAGTCATCTTTGGGTTGGTATCCCGAATATTATACCCGCTGGTCATTCTCCGATAATCCAAATGAATATAAATCCTTCAGTGCGCCTACTTGGCTAAACACAGTTCGTTACCCTGGTGGCAGAAATGACCCCAAAATCTTGGCTATGGAACGGGAAATGTCCAGGGAGCGCTTTATGGAGCGTCTGGGTGCTGTCCCTTGTCCGCCAGCAGGTCGGGTTTTCTACGAGTTTAGCAATGCGATTCATACTGGAAGTGGTGGGGAATACGAATTTGACCCTCTTTGCCCTATTTATCTCTGGATTGACCCTGGATATGCCCATTATTATGCCATTGAGGTGGCTCAGAAGCGTGGTGAGGACATCTTTATTGTTGATGAGGTCTACGAAACAGGTCTAGTGACCTCTCAAATCATAGATTTATGCAATGAGCGACCCTGGTGGACTAAAAGAAGCACGGGGACAATAGATATTGCTGGCACACAGCATCAGGCAATGCCTGCACCAACCGAAATTTGGTACAAAGAGGCGAATATACCCTTAACCAGCAAGAAAGTTCCGATTAGTGATGGAATTGAGTGCCTCAAACGCTGTTTGAAGGTTAATCCGCTTACTGGCAGACCAAGTATATTCATAAATACTAAATGTCGGGGATTGATTAGCGAATTGGGCGGTGCTCCCAATCCCGATACTGGGCAACCGAGTGTTTATAAGTGGAAACTGTCCAGAGAGGGCGACATTATTGGCGATGTGCCTGATGATAAAAATAACGATGCTGTAAAAGCAACTATATACGGCTTGGTGGATTTGGTTGGATATACGCCAGTTAAGCGAAGCAGAAAAGTTAAAGTGAGGTTTGTATGAGAACTATCTCGGAAATTGAGACCGCAGTTAATAGCTTTCAGCGACAGCAAACTCAGGTTCAGCTTAGAAATCGATGGGATGGTGATTTTGACCTGTTTCGCCTAGACCCCTACGATGCTGGCAAGGGGTATTATTCTTATACTTCTAATGCCCCTCGTGTTCTCATTAAGAAAATAATCGCTATGCTATGCGAGGCAAATTTGATTATTCGGATTCCTGGAGACCTGAAGAAGAAAAAGGATAGGCAGATTGCCAGTATGATAGAGCGTTTTCTTTATGGAAGCTTTAATCTGAATGATGATATGTTGCTGAGAAGGGTGTTGCCCACCTTTAGAGGGCAGATGGCTTTCCTTTTGGCTTTGCGAGGCAGGGCTGGTTTTAGAACATATGTTACCAAAGATGAACAGGACAATGCTATTCCAGAGATTATACCTTGGGACACATATCAGATGTCTTATGCTAGGGGTGCTACTGGTTTTGATTGGGCGTGTCGCAAATACAATGAAAATCCTCAAATAATGGCAAGCTTATACCCAAATTTAGCCGAGAATCTGGAACATCAGACTCGAGGTGTAACTGTGTATGATTTTTGGGATAAGGAAATAAATGCAGTAATTGTTGATGGCAAATGGGGTAAAAAGCCAGATGAGCACGGTCTTGATGAGTGTCCAGTTCACCTCGTAATGGCAGGGGCAATGCCCGATATTGAATCCTCTTCTTACGAGAATATCAACACAGAACGAGGGGATAGTGCCCTTGATAGTAGTCGTGGTATTTATCCGCTAATGAACAAAACTATGTCTGATGCCCTAACAATAGTAAGGCGGGGCGTAAAAGTCCCTATTGGCATTTTCTCGGATTATGATGAAGAAATTGAAGACGATATTTGGCAGGTTGATAGGGGCGGGCATGCTACTTTTAAGAGGGATACAGTAGTAAAACCGCTTATAGAGCCATCTATGCCTGCTGATACAGCACCATTATTGAATATAATGAGTGGGGAATTGCAGCGGGCTGGTTTTCCCCATACAGCTTATGGTGAATTAGGTTTCCGCCTGTCTGGATTTGCTATCAGCCAATTACAGGGTGTTATGGGAACAGTAGTTGGTCCCTTCGCCCAGGCTTTAGAGCAAGCCTACCGACTAGCTTCTGTGTCGCTATTAAAGCAATTTGCCTCTGGCGACTTTAAGAGAGTAGAGGTTGTGGGCAGAACTTCCAGGAATGAAGCCTTTGGCTATCCTGAGAAATTGGGGATAAAACCTAAGGAGATAAAGCAAAATTGGTATCCTGAAGTTTCATTGATTCCTACTCTGCCTAAGGACGATGCCCAGAGAATGATGCTGGCTGTTCAAGCGAAGAGAGAGGGCTTGCTATCACCGCAAACTATTAGAGAGGATTACCTAGAGGTTGAAGATGTTGACCTTGAGCAGATGAAGATTGACCGAGAGTTTGCTGTTAACCTACCCCTAATTCGCCTGACACGAATATATTGGGCTTTAATAGCTGACGGAGAATACGAATTGGCGAGAGATATTCGGGGTGAAATACAACGGCTGAGGATGCAGGGAATGAGTGCTGAGGGTAGCACACCGCCACGACCTACTCCAACTGGAACGGAAATGGAGGCAATGGGAACTCCTGGCGTTGGTATGCCCCCTGGGGAAACAGGGATGCCTCCAAGTGTAATGCCTCCTGAAATGATGGGCGGAATGCCATCTGGGGCTATGAGAGCTGGAATGCCTCCTGAAGGAGAAGTATAATGAGTAATGGTTGGGGAACGCCACTATATCCGCCTTATGAACCAGGACCAACAGGTCCAGAGTATCAATCTTATCAAGCTTATTTAGATACAGTGAAGTGGGCTCAACCATCACGGCGGGTATCAACAGAGCCATCACAACAATATGGTGCTGAAACTGGTTATTGGTTTCAGGTTCATACTCCGACTGGCTTCCAATACAAATGGATACCACCAGCGCCGACTCCTCCTCCCTATGAAGAACCCCGTGTTGCTAAGCCCGCCCCTGCTAAAATACCATCATATGAGACATTAAGATGGGGTCGCCCTTTTGAAGAAGTTACCGAATATGCCAGACCAGAGTATGAACCTGCTTGGTATGGAGAATTAGAGGCGAGGAAGCCTACTGTAAGTCCTGCTAGATATAGTTGGATGGCTGGCTTACGACCAGAGCTTTTACGTCAATGGCAGGCTCAATTACCAGTAAGTGAGGCTGAATTTGCCCAAAAGCCTTATGAAATGACATATGAAATCCCACCTGTAACTGAGGAAGAGATGAGGGCAAGGGCTAAGGAACTAGAGCGAGAGAGGCTTGTCGCTAAGATGGCTGGCTATTCTACTGAATTTCCAAGTGAAATACAAGCAAGAGTATCTGATATATCGGGGCGAGTAATATCCCCAGGTGAAACTTATGGTGGGGCAACCCATTTAGAAACAATAGGAGAAGGTGAACCAGCAGGCCCACCCACTTTATCAGAAGAAGAAAGGCGTAAAGTCTATGGGGAAGTTCAGCGTTGGGCAGAAAAGGAACTTTACACGAGGGCTCAAACTGCCGAGAAAGTAGCTAGGAGTGAAGCTCAGAAATTAGCCAAGACGGCGACAGCAAAGAGAGAGGCTAAATGGGGAAAGTGGTTAGGAGCTTACCCCTTCACGCAGGAATGGTATGGAATGGCACCAAGAACACGAGGGGAATATCCAGGTAGGTTCGCTCCACCTGTCCGATGGTATCTGTAATGCCAAACGGTGATGAGTGGGGCACTCAAGAATGGTGGGAGAAAAAATATCCTGGTAGGGGTGCTGAGCTATATAAATATTACCAGGAAAGATTGAAATATTATCAAGAGCGAGTAGAGCCAGAAAAGGCTTATGAAGGCTTAATTCCCAGACCAGAACAGCCTGTTCCTGAACTAGAAAAACCTGTTTCTACAGAGGCTCCATCATGGGGTTTACCGGCGGTTACTGGTAAATGGGCGCCATATGTGGAGGAGCGTGAACCACTTACGCCTAGGGAATTTGCTATTAGCAGGGAATTTCCTGTTTGGTTAGGGGGTGTAAGGACGCCTACGGAAGCAGCAGAGGCAATGGTTGGAGCACCTGCTTTAGGGTTTGAAGAATTTGTAGCTAAACCCTTTGCTGCCACAATATTATCCCCATTTTATGAGATTGAAGGTGAGCCTGCTTGGAAGAAATTGCTGGTCTCCCGCACAGCGGATGCTTTCCCTGAAGGTAAAGCCAGAGAGGCTTATGAGGAATGGAAAGCACCTTGGGGATTGAAGGGAACTATAGAGTTGTTAGCTTGGTTTGCCTTGCCTGTGGGGGCTAAAAAGCCAGTTCCCATATTTAAGGAAGCCGGGAAAATACTTCAAAAAATTGCGAGGGGTCATGGTAAGGGTTTAAGCAGGGCTGAGCATCGCATTCTAGGAGATGCTGAAAAATTAGCTAAGAAAGAAAATAGGGAATTCGCAGAGTTTTTGGCCGAGAAGAAGCCCGTTGAAGCCAAAATGCCTACCATCCAAGAGTTGATTGAAGCTAATTATAACCCTAATGTAGCAGCTAGAGTGGGGCAGAAATTAACACGAATACCAGGGCCACTTGGAAGCCTTAGTAGGGCTTTACTGCCAATGCAAGCGGTTAAAACTGATGCTGAAAAGGCTGCAATCGCTTGGGCGGGCTTGACTAAGGATACAGCGCCTAACTTAGCTAGAATTGAAATGAATGCTGTTTATATTAACGATTCACCGTTTAAGTTTGCTCCTGCTCTTTACAAAAAGGGGACAATTCCAATCACGCCAATAGAAACAGGGTTAGTTGAGAATGTTACACCTAAATTACTCAAACATAAACCGCAAATCAACGCTATAATGGAGTTTCCTGATAGATATATTCTGAATAAGGCACAAAGAGCTGAAGTTGATTTGCTTGATGATATTCTAAGAGCGCAGTTCGCTAGGGAAACAGCAGCAGGTGTTAAAGTTTATCCGACAAAACTAAAGCCAGGGCAGAGATATTTCCCCAGAGTTATTACTGAACTTCAAGACCTTGAAACTAAAGCCTTAACTGAAATTAGGCGGGGCTTGGGGCGGAGACCTGGGATTAGACCTGGCTCATTCAGGGATAGATACTATCAAGAAGTCATAGATGGTATAGCTGCTGGCAAGAGATACAGCACAGATTATAGGGGTGCTGTAGACATGAGGTTGACAACTGGTAATAAAGCAATAGCTGATAAACAATTTGGTGATTTCTTAGCTCCAATGGGCAAAATACCGACTGAAAGGATGGATTTAGCGGTTAAATCCCGATATTGGGGTGCTACTAGGCAATATGTTGGGATAAGGCACTTTCAGGCTGTTGTTAATAGGGCAATAAGGGGCGAGAAGATACCAGAAGCGACCTTATTGGCTCAAGAAAGGCGATTTCCCGAGCTTGGTTTAGCTTTAAGGCAGGCGGGTAGTGATAAAAAACTTTTGAGACCCTTAATTACAAAGGCAAAGGCTCTTAAACCTGCTTTACAAAGAGAATATTGGGCAGCCAAAAGACTGGCAGCTAAGGAATTAAGAATTGCCAGAAGACCCATCTTAGGAAAAGAGGGAGTGATAAATCACGCTGCCTTGCAGGGAAGGATTTTCCCGATAGAACTTTCCGAACCGACAAATGCTTTAATTGCTGGTCAAATAACCCCGCATCAGGTGCTTAATCAATTAGCAAAAATTAGCGATACAGCCCGTATGGGGCAGACAGCTATTGACTGGGGACCAGGGTTTATTCAGGGACAATTATTATTATTCAACCATCCCAGAAGTTGGGCGAAGATGTGGGAAATCTCGCTTAAAACCTTGTGGAATGTTAAATATCGAGCTCGCTATAGTTTGGCAAATAGAGCAGTTGAATTAGAAATGGCAACTCACGGCACAGCTCCTTTTGGCGGTTCTGAGTTTACAATGGCGTCTAGGCCTGGGGGCTGGCTAGGACAAATCCCAATCACAGGTAAGGGTTTCCGCCGATTTGGTGCTTACTTTGAAGCTCTTATTGATACTGGACGTACTGAGATATTTAAGGCTAAGAAACCCTTTTATACAGCGAAGCTAGGGCGGAAATTAAACAGGGCAGAAATCACCGATTTAGTAGTTAGTAGCGACCATATGATGGGTGTTAGCTCAATGGCGAGGCTTGGGATAGGTAACTTTGAGCAAGTATTGGCTAGAAATGTGCTATATGCTCCAAGATATTTTCTATCCTTTGTTAGTTTCTTAGGTAGGGCTTTTCAAGGTGGAATTGGTGGCGATATAGCACGGAAGGCTCTTGTTAGATGGCTTTTTGGCTCTGCCTGCTTTATGTCAGCAGTAGCGGTAGGGTTGGGGCAAGAAGAGAGGATTATTCCTACTAAAGATAAACCAATTCCGACAATGTTTGACCCGACATCTGGTGAATTTTACACAGTAGAAATTGGTGGTGCGCATATAGGATTAGGTGGTGTCTGGGTTGCTGGTATGAGATTATTGGCTAGTTTAAGTAGAAGTGCTATAGATAATCCCAAAGACTTCATAAGCATTGACCCCCACGAAAACCCAGTGTTGAGATATGGCTATGGTAGGGCGTCGCCTGTTCTTGGTGGAGCCATTGATTTAATAACTGGGCATAATTATCTTGGTGAGAGGGTTACAGATACCCCAATGGATTACATTCACCTGATGATAGATAAGACATTCCCCTTTTGGCTCGCTGGGGCAATTACCGATGTGCCTAAATCTGGATTTGGGAAGGGGTTTGCTGAATGGTGGGGATTGAGAGCTTGGATGATTCAATATCGTGAGCAGGCTCAAAGATATGCTGAAGACCATATTAAAGATATTCCCAGCGAAATGATAATGCCGTGGCAACAGGATAGACTTACTACTGGTGATCCGTTGCGATATGAAGATTTGAATAATGAGCAAAGGGCTTGGTTATTAACCACCTTTGAAGATTATAGAGAAGCAGAGGAAAAGCGAAAAGAGCAACGGTTAGAGAAAGGCACAAACTTTCAGGTTGGCGATATTATAGTTAGAGAAATGATTAAAGAGGCCTATGACGCCGAGATTAGAGACCTTGCTGAAGGCGTTATGGTCGGTAAGAATAGCATTAAGGATTATAATGACCAATCCGAAGAATTAAGAAGAGCATATTATGGCACTGGCTATCGGCTTTACCGCACTGAAATGGAGAAAATCCTAGACCCTGATAGGTTTGAGGATTTAGAAAGGTGGATTGAGGAAAATCAAAAGCCTGAAGATGTAGCGTATGATAAATACGGGGAAATCCGTGGCAATCCGCCTAAAACTGATGGTGTTCCTGATTGGGATAAGTGGCGGGAGCAAATAGAAGGCTTCTTGCTAACCCTTGACCCTGAAACAAGAGCTTATATTGAGCGCAGGCAGGATGATTGGATAAATAATCTACCTGAGAATGCTCAAAAGGTTCAACGCTTAATTGATGATTGTGAGACAGTTTTAGATAGGTATTATGGGTTACCACAAGGCAAGGCTAGAATTGTCTATCGTGAGGCATTCCCTGAAGTTGATGCTAGGTTGTGCATTTTGGGCAGAATTGGAATTCCCAAAACACAAGAAGCGGCTAGAATAGCTAACGACTTATACCACAGTTATATTGGGATGGCTTTCCCTTGGGAATTAAAAATTAAATAAACAATCGCCATATTTGAATTTTACCAAGCAGCCTCTAATTGAGGCTGTTTTTAATTAGGGTATTCCAGACGAAAGTCTGTTTACCAAATATAAATGAGGAGGTTTTAGCGTGCCAGAAAAAGAATCTACTTCACAAGCCGAGGGGACTGAAGTTCGCAACGAGGAGGTAGCTCCAGACGAAGGACAGCAGAAATTAGGCAACGGAGAAGAGGGCAAAGAAGGTCCTGAGGCAACCAAAGAACCTAAAACTCTAAGGACTTATGGCGAGGATGAGTGGAAGACTAGGGAGAGCGAGTTCCAATCCAAATTTGACTCAAAGGTGGCTGAACTCAATAAAGCCAGTAAGGAAGCCGCTGCAAAGTTAGAAGAAGATATTCGGAAAGCTCAGGAGGCAGCCGAGGTAAAGAGGGATACTGAGTGGCTCAAATCAGTTGAAACCGAAGGCGGTGACGTGGATGCTGCAAAGCAGGTTGTTGCTGAACGGCAAGCTGTTCGTGACCGCTTACAAAAGGTTGAAGAACGTGAACAAAAAGCAACCGAGACTGAAGCAAGCCAGCAATCAGCCCTCAAATACCTTGATGCTCAAAAGCTTGCCAAGGAACACGATATTCCTGTTGAACCACTTATGGAAGCTAGGAGTCCTGAAGAGATGAAGGTAATTGCTCTTACCGAGAAGATTAAAAAGTTGGAAACTTCAGAGGAAAAGGGCAAAAAGCGTCCTGTTACTTCCACAGACAAGGGAATTGGAACTGGTGGGGGAGCAGGCTGGCGAGATTTATCGGCTGACGATAAGATTCGCCAAGGAACTAAATAAGGAGGTAAATTAAGCTAATGGCTATGACATTAGTTGAGGCATCCAAGTATTCCAACGATGTCCTTCAGGTTGGGGTTATTGAGAAATTGGTCTACTTAGACCCAGTTCTTGAGAAGCTACCATTTAAGGATATTAAGGGTAATGGATTGACCTACGACGTTGAAGCAACGATGTCCAGTGCCAGTTTTTATGCTGTTGGGGATACCTGGACTGAATCCACCTCTACGGTCGACCAGCATACTGCGGTAACTACCATTCTTGGTGGCGATGCCGATGTAGACAACTTCTTGAAAGCTACTCGCTCTGATGTTCAAGACTTGATGGGTGAGCAGATAAACAAGAAGATAAAGGCAATCAAGAAGACATATATGGAGATGTTCTTCTACGGGTATAAAACTGGCGGTGGTGCAGATAGTAAGGGATTTGACGGACTTCATTACCTCATTCGCAGTCAGACCTCTCCATATGTGAACACTATCAATGTGGCTACCGTTTCAGGAACAGAGGTTGCTCTTAGTCTAGCAAAACTAGAGGAAGCTGTTGACTCTGTTAAGTGGGGCAAGCCTGATATGATTTTGATGTCTAAGCAAATGCGCCGAAACACCAATAAGTATCTCAGGTCAGTCGGTGGATATACCAGTGAGGCATTTCAGGGAAAGACAGTTCAGACGCTCTTTGATATTCCCCTACGTGTGTCTGACTACATCAGCATCACGGAAACCTGTAACAAAGACTATGGCGATGGCACTTACGGGCACGACTATGCTCTTGGCACTGGTCTAGCAACCACAGATAGCGCAACATCTATCTTTGTTCTTCAATTTGCTCCTGAAGCCGTTTGCGGTATTCAGTCTGATGGAACTATCAAGGTTGAAAAGTTGGGTTCGCTGGAGGTGAAGGATGCTGAGAGAACAAGGATTAAGTGGTATCCAGGGCTGATGCTTCAGAACATCGTCACCGTTGCTAAGGTAGGCGGTATCAAGAACGACACCGCTGCTGCCTAAAAAGCCTTAACTATTGAGCTTACAAAATCAATAAAGGAGGCTTTCCCCATTGTGCCGATAAAAACAATGGGAAAGGCTTATATTGAAGCCGACAAAATTCAA
>Ga0114919_10004696_pt1 | contig 10959 bp, 8 predicted proteins | sample BlataG_FD_88682 | JGI IMG/M metagenome (GOLD analysis project Ga0114919, IMG submission 88682) | Deep subsurface microbial communities from Black Sea to uncover new lineages of life (NeLLi) - Black_00105 metaG | ecosystem: Environmental > Aquatic > Marine > Oceanic > Sediment | place: Atlantic...
CCTCAATATACATTAAGTTCCGTTCTGGCCTGGTGGCTAACCTTTGGCCAGGCTGGATTGTCCAGCTGACTCACAACAGCTTACCTTGGCGCACTCACCATTTTGACACCACAAATGTTGATTTTGCCTATATCGAGTCCGAATAAATGTTTATTTTTTGCGAAAATACAAATATTTCCAATAATTTTCAGTGTGAAATCGGATTGGACTAAACCGCTTCGCGGTAGTGTTGCCCCTGATCTATTTATAATGCGAAAGCATTGAATTTATTTATTGCCCCGGACAATTTTTATCTTATGATTCTTCTAAGATAACCCTACGGTGGGTATGAAGAATGATCGTCTCTAAGGAAGGAGCATCAACCACCGTGATCGAAGTGGCAAACGTCTTCAGAGGCTACGGCACTGAGTATTTACAGAAGTTCGGCGAAAGAATGCCGCCCAGTCATCGACGTGTGTTCAAGGACATACTCAGATGCCGCAGGCCTGCCATGGGGGGCCATGTATTTGAATGTAATCACTGCGGCCGGCTGCAGTATTCGTATCACTCCTGTCGTAACCGCAGTTGTCCGAAATGCCACAAGAGCGACAACCAGGCATGGCTCCAGGGCAGAGAGAAGGAACTCTTGCCGGTACTGTATTATCATGTGATCTTTACGTTGACGCATGAGCTCAGTGGGTTTATGCGCCTGTATCAGAAAGACCTCTACGGCCTTCTCATCAAAACCGCCGCTGATTCTATCATCAAGCTGGCTGCAGATCCCCATTACGTCGGTGGTCAGGTGGGTGTGATGGCGGTTCTGCATACCTGGGGCTCAAATCTTTCGTACCATCTTCATGTGCACTGTCTGGTCACAGGAGGCGGCTTGTCGTCTGATGGGTATACGTGGATATCTGCAAGAGACGACTATCTGGTACCGGTCAATGCCTTATCGAAGCTGTTTCGCGGTATCTTCCTTGCACGTATTCGCAAGCAATTCGAGGATATTCACCTTCCGAAATCCATATGGCAAAAAGACTGGGTTGTCCACTGTAAACCGGCCGTCCATGGCACTCGTACAGTCCTTAATTATCTGGCCCGCTACATTCACCGTGTCGCCATCGCCAACAGCCGAATCCTTTCTGTCGACAATGGTAATGTGACTTTTCGGTATAAGGATTCCAAACGCGGTGCTTATATTAAAACCATGACCGTCAGCGCCGAGGAGTTCATCCGGCGTTTTCTACAGCATGCGCTGCCGGCGGGTGTTCACAAAGTGCGTTACTATGGCCTGTGGAGTCCCTCGAATCGCAAGAAACTGTTAGAGTTACAACAGACCTTGACTCAATCCGGAAATGATCAGCAAGAACGATTAGAAGAAGATATGGATGCGGAGGTATCTCCTACGTCAGAACCCAGACTATGTCCCCATTGCCGGAAGGGCATGCTCGTCCGGATAGGGCGCCTGCCTCGCCAAGGGAGGGCACCACCGTTAGAGAGCTTATCTTAATCTCATTGATGATCAAGTTTAATCCGAAACATGAACCTTTAGGTTACGTGGCAATACCGGTCCATCTATCCAGTGAAAAAACGCCCCAAATTGGCCACCGGTTACACCTGATAAGCCTCCGATTGCACCAAACAGATCAACCCATCCCCTATCGAGCAAGATCCAATCGCACCAATCCGTCCGCTGATCACCGATGAGACGCAATTCGTTTGGTTATTGAAACTCCAAATGACTCGTCAGCGGTTCAGTCCAATAGAGCATTTGTGACGGCTACGCGTCACAAAAACTCGTAATTAATTAAGTATACGGAGGAAAAGAAATGCATCAATCACTTCAAATCAGAAAGAGGCTGACAATTTCTCAAGCTGCCATCCCTTTTTATGCAGAAATCACATTTTATCTAAAGCGTCATCCTCATCTTCATTCTGATCTATGTATTCCCACAGTTCATTTTGGTGTAACCAGATAGGATCAGCGTTTCTTCGTATGAACTCTTCTGCATCCATACCCTCGATTGTGGGTGGTCGTTTGATCCGCCTCTGCTTGCCGTTTATGAAAACTGTCATATATTCTTCTCGCCGCTTTTTTCTTGCGGCTTTTTGTTCTGGAGTAAGCTTCTTTTTTGGTCTTGTCATTTGCGTTCTTATCGCAACACTAACATTGATTGAGCAGCAAAATTGCTTGATATCAATTTATATTGAAACCTGCAAAACTTGCAGATGTCAACATTATATCGCCCATATTATGTCATAATCAAATAGGGATTTCAATATTTGACTTTGAGCTCTTTATAGTGTTCGGGATCGGTGTTCCCTTGATAAAGGGTTGACAGTGTCCTATTATATATAAGGCCGACGTAGAATATACCAGCATAGCAGAAAAAGGTGAAAGACAATGTTGTTTTTTAAGAAAAAAATGACTGCGAGAATGAGGTTTATGATGTGTAAATTTAGAATTAGTATTGGCTTAATAGGAATCGTGTGGTTTTTTATGGTTTTTTCAATTCCCACATTTGGTGGGCCAGCGGTGTTGCTCAATGATGATTTCCATGAATTGCGTCCAGGTATGTTCTCGGCGGGTGTCATCGGCGCTCATGCCGAATACCATTACGTACATGAAACGGCACCCCAGGACAACTGGGTCGTCTCATGTTTCACTTCAGGCACGCCTGAACAGCGCGCTTGGTGGGTAATAGAAGAAGACGGTGACGCCATGCTCTCGCAGACGATTTATTACAAGCGAAACCACTCGCACCCTATGATATGCACAGTGGCGCGAGGTGGCGAATTCTGGAGGGACTATACGGTCTCAGTGCGCTTCTGTCCCCAGTGGAAGAAGGGGCAGATCGGTGTGGCATTTCGTTACCGTAATGACCGGTGTTATTACTTTTTCGGTATGAAAGGTCCGAAGGCGATTTTGAAGGTGGTCAAACACGGAGTCGCTTTTCGGAGACCCTACGAGAAGATACTGGCGGAGCATGAATGCGCCTGGAATCCCGGCGAATTCCTAACGGCGACGATTCGCGTCGAGGGTAACCGCATTCGAGCGAAGCTCGACAACGGCGTGGTCCTGGAGGCGAAAGATTCGACTTTTGTGGAAGGAAAGGTAGCGTTAACCGCGGACGTTCCGGCAAGGTTCAGCTCGGTGAAGGTCACGACGAGCACCGAAGAAATGAAACGCGTAGAAAAAAACATCGCTGCAAAGGAGAAGGAAGAAGCAAGGCTCCAAGCGGCCAATCCCATGCCAGTAGTATGGAAGAAATTCACCACAGCTGAATATGGTGTTGGGCGCAACCTGCGGTTTGGCGATCTGGACGGTGATGGTGAGGTCGATATTCTATTTGGACAGGTAATACATCACGGCCCGAAGGACCGCAACAGCGAACTGAGCTGCTTAACGGCTGTGAATCTAAATGGAAAGGTGCTCTGGCAGAAGGGAAAACCGGACCTCTGGAAGAATCACCTGACAAACGATGTAGGCTTCCAGATTCACGACATTGACGGCGACGGTAGAAATGAGGCAGTCTATTGCATGAACCAGGAAATCATCGTGGCGGAAGGCGCAACAGGCAAGGTGAAGTACCGCAAGCCGACACCATTAAAGCCACCGGGCGATCACGGCCCGCACAACATTTTCCCACGTATCCTCGGCGATTCGCTGTTCTTCTGCGACCTGCGGGGCCAAGGGCAGGATCGTGATATAATCTTCAAGGACCGCTACCGTCACATCTGGGCGATGAATGACCAGTTCGAGATACTCTGGAAGGGAGAATGCACGACGGGGCACTATCCTTTTGCTTTCGACATCGACAATGACGGTAGGGACGAAATCGCTATTGGCTATTCCATGTTCGATGACAACGGGACAAAGCTATGGTCGCTGGATGGGAAGATGGAGGATCATGCGGACGGCATCGCCGTCGCGAGATTCAAGAAAGGCGCTGAGCCAATCCTTTTCTGCGCAGCCAGCGATGCGGGGGCCTTTTTTACAGACCTCAAGGGCAACGTACTCAAGCATCACTTTTTCGGTCATGTGCAGAATCCGGCGGTTGCGAATTTGCGAGATGATTTGCCCGGGCTCGAAATTGTTAGCATCAATTTCTGGGGTAATCAAGGTATTATTCATTACTTCGATTCAGAGGGTGATTTATATCATGATTTCGAACCGGTGCAGCGCGGCAGCATGTGTCTTCCAATCAACTGGACGGGAAAGAGCGAGGAGTTCTTCGTGTTGTCACCAGACGTGACCGAGGGCGGCATGTACGACGGCCGGGGACGACGAGTCGTTCAATTTCCGGCGGACGGACATCCCTACCAGTGTAACGCCGTGCTGGACGTGACTGGCGACTGCCGCGACGAGGTAGTAGTATGGGATCCATACGAACTCTGGATTTACACGCAAGATGATAATCCCAAACGGGGCCAGCTCTACAAGCCCGAGCGAAATCCCCTCTACAACTACTCGAATTACCAAGCAACAGTCTCTCTTCCTGGATGGGCGGAGTGAGAGTACCCACAGCTTACTATGATACTACCCGAGGTGAGATAGTCTGTTTTGTCTCCAAGTCGACGGGATGAAAGGTATGTTTGCTGCGGCACACTGACGTGTTGGCTCCAGTTCAATTCGCCAGACGTCTGGCGAATTCGATGATTGAGATAGATCCGGATGACGTAGTCATTGCGCGAAATAAATTCGGCATTTTTCACTACTTCCCACCGACCAACGGATCTAGAAACTTGTAGAGTTCCTGCGTCGCCGGATCATCGGGCTTGCCGAGGTCGTTATTCAAACGGCTGTGGTTGCTGTCGCGCTTGCCATATGCCTTAGCCGGGATTCCCGCTGCCTTCAGAACGCTCTCAAGGCGCCGCGCCTGGGCTCGCGTATCAGGATTGCCGGGAAAATACAGGATGAGGAACGGTGGTATCCCTTTGTCCTTTGCCACGTGCGTCACGGCCGAAAAATCGATGTGCTTCTCTGGGTCGTTCCCAAATTTCTGGCGATGACCAAAGGTAAACATCTTACCGCCGTAGAGCGCTTGCCGATGTTCCGCCGTCATGATGATTTTGGGAATGTCATAAGTGTCACCGTCCACCGGGACGCAGCCTTTGAGGACATCGAACAACACGCCTTCTTTTTTCAGGTAACGATCGTCGATGCAGATCAGCGCCGCCAATTGGGCGCCGGCAGAGTGTCCGCCCACAAAGATACGCTCAGGATCTCCGCCATACCGGGCGATGTGCTTGTGTACCCAGCCGAGCGACCTGGCTACGTCGGCGATCAGATCTTCCATTTCCACTTCCGGCAGAAGTCGATAATTTGTTGAGACGAAGACAAAGCCTCGCTTGGTCAGCACCTTGGGCTTCAGTGCGACATCACGCTTGTCGCCAACCTGCCATCCGCCACCGTGTATCCAAAACATGACGGGCAGACTCTTCTCAGCCGGTTTTTCCGGCGTGTAGATATCGAGGACGTGGCGTTCGTGACCATTCTCCACGTAGGGAATGTCCGAGGTCAGCTTCTGGGCGCTGGCGCCGCTGCAAAGCAAGAGAAACGACAGAACGAAGGCGAAAATGGGCTTGGCATTCATGGTATAGACTCCTTTTGAACGAACACAACTGATACTGATAGGAAACTTGATCTTACAACCATAGAGTAATAATATCATTTAAATGAAGGTATTACAAAGTTATATCAAGGTCAATATCAAGTTCCATATGCTGACCTGAGATTATTTCAAATTCCTTAAGTAACCTACTATCTTTGCCATTGGCGTGGCCCACGCGGTGATGGCACGTGAAATACCCGTGAACAGTCACTGATATTATTTAGCGTTGGTAAGTATTGTTTTTAAGCAGTAAAGTTGGTAGATTACCATATAATAAAATACTAAGTTTTTTTGGAGGTCAGTATTATGAAGAGGTATATAATTTTCACTGTCGCTGTTGTAGCAATTCTGTCATTAACATTGTGTGTCTTTGCTCAGCTGGGAACAGATCAGCCCGCCGAAGGTAGAAATATGGGCAGAGGTCAAGGAACGGGAGAAATGGGAGTTCGCGGCGAAGGTGGCGCACGTGGTGGTCGCGGCGGCGGTCGCAGAAGGGGTCGCAGTGAAGCTGTACCTGTGCCGGAAACCGGTTTCGTACAGCTTTTCGATGGCGAAACCCTGGATGGCTGGGTGGGAACCGATCGTTGGAAGGTTGAGAAAGGTGCAATCGTAGCTCAGACTACAGCAGAGAACCCACTTCGACAAAATACATTCCTTATCTGGCGAGGCGGCAAGCCGGCGGATTTTGAATTGAAGCTTGAGTACAGGATAACAGGTGGTAATAGCGGTATCCAGTATCGCAGTGCGGAACTGGAAAAATCCGACTTCGCCATGAGAGGTTACCAGTCAGATATTGATGCTAATCTTCGATACACAGGGATGATCTACGAAGAGAGGGGACGTGGTTTCCTAGCACCTCGCAGCCAGGTTAATTATCGTGGACCTTCAGTATCCGGCACCTTGGCTTCGTTGGGTACTTCGAATGAATTGAGAGAGGTCATAAAGACCGACGACTGGAATGAAATCCACATTATTGCCAGGGGCAACACTTTGATACAAATATATAACGGTCGAATGATGAGTATGTTGATTGACGACGATACCGCTGGCCGAGCTATGGAGGGCCTCATCGGATTGCAGGTCCACACAGGCGAACCCATGAAGATCGAATTTCGTAACATTCGGCTAAAACAGTTTTAACAGTCGACATTAGTAGTCTCTGTTTGTGAGAAAACCATTTTATAGACATATTTGAACTTTTTTATAATGGCCTTAAACATGTCCTTCTTGCTAAGGAGATTGTTGACTTCAGCTATTGGAGAGATACTATGAATCTGAAAATTCTTATCGGCCTGTTGGTCTTGATGTTGTCCGGTCTTGTGGACGTGGCGTACGCGGAGGAGCCGAACACGCTGAGCGATGAAGAAAAGAAAGCAGGCTGGCGACTGCTGTTTGACGGCCGGACGACGGCAGGCTGGCGCGGGTACAGGTCTAAGACGATGCCCGCCAGTTGGAAAGTGGAGAATGGTTCGCTGCTGTCTCGTCCTCAGAAGGGTGAGTCCAGGGGCGATATCATCACCGTCGATCAATTCGACGACTTTGAACTGCTCCTGGAATGGAAGATGACCAAGGGGGGCAACAGTGGCGTGATCTATCGTGCGACCGAGGAGCACAAGAACGTCTGGGAATCCGGCCCTGAGTTTCAAATCCTGGACAACGCCGGACACCTGGACGGCCTGAACCGGTTGGCTTCCGCAGGGGCCTGCTATGCGGTGTTCGCCCCCGCCAAGGATTTCACGCGGCCACTCGGGCAGTGGAACCAAACGCGGATTGTGGCCCAGGGTAAGCATGTGGAACACTGGCTCAACGGGAAAAAACTGCTGGAGTACGACATCGACAGCAAACGATGGCAGGCGCATGTTAAGACCAGTAAGTTCTTTCAGACTGCCTACGGACGGGGTAACTGGGGCCGCGCCCCCAAGGGGTACATCGGCCTGCAGGACTACGGCGGGGCTATCGAGTATCGCAACATCAAGCTCCGCCCGGCAGCGGCAAAAAAATAATGGTCCTGGTGCAGGAGCTGAATTGTGTCGCCTGCCATGAGTACCTACAGTTCCATGAGCACAATCCCTGTAGGTGAGTCATGGAGCTATAATTATTATGCGATTTGCACCAACGTTTTCCTTTCTGACTTTGATGTGCATGGTTTGCCCGGTGGTCGCGGCCGACAAGTCATTGATCGTCGAAATCTGGCCGGGCAAGGTTCCGGATGAGACCGGTGACATTGGTGCGGAGAAAGTTCGATTAATCAATAATCGATAATCAATCAAAAATACCAGAATTCTGCGAAAAGTCACCTCTTTCAAGAGCTGGAAAACACCCTGATTTCCAGGTGACATTATGACACCATTTTGACACCACAAATGTTAATTTTGCCTATATCGAGTCCGAAATAATGTCAGCTTTTAGCGAAAATACAAATATTTTTAAACAATTTTTAGTGTAACATCGGATTAAGTAGACGGTAAGAAATAAATGTATCGATAATATAACTCTTTTTAGGATACGACCAGTAGCGATACGTTATCACTTGACTACGCAGACGCAGAACAATTTAGCTTTCATGCCCCTGCGGTTTATCTCGCTTTTTCCTCTCCCTCCGCATCGCAGGGACTTTTCTGTTTGTTTTATTATGACAGAGTGTGTTATAATGATGTTAATCATACAAGAGTGTTTCTGCGAAGTGTAATTGGGAAATCCCAGTTCAACAATTTTTGAGAGGAGATAAGCGATGAGAAAGAGTATCCCTGGTTTTATGAACGTATCGCTATCGGTGCTGGCACTAATACTTATGCTGGTAGATCCAGCTTTAGCATTTGAAGACAACCCTAATCTTGTCAGCTATTGGAAACTAAACGGCGACGCCAACGATACCGCCAGCAGCAACCACGGCACTCTCATCGGCGATCCGACCTGGGTGAACGACCCGAATCGCGGCTGGTGCCTGAGCTTCGACGGCGACGGCGACTATGTCGATGTCGGCGATGATCCATCCCTAACGTTCACCGAAGAAATCACGGTCGCGTGCTGGATAAAGGTCCACATGTTCGACAGAAATTGGAATGCTATCATTACCAAAGGGGACGACTGGGTTCTGGCCAGGACACGCGACGATAACCGAGTCGCATTTCTTTGTCTTGGCCTTACAGGAGGGGGGTGGCCGGAAGTGTATAGTGACGACGTGAACGACGAGAACTGGCATCACATCGCCGGTGTGTATGATGGCTCAAAACTCTATATGTATCAAGACGGTCTTAACGTCGATTCCAAATCGCTTCGAGGCAGTATCAACAGCAATTGGAGCCGGGTTCTTATCGGCGAAAACGGACAAGCTCCAAACCGCTATTGGAACGGCCTCATCGACGAGGTGCGTATCTACAGCCGGGCGCTGACTGCCGAGGAAATTAGCGGTTTCGCCCGGCCAGAGCCTCCTACCTCACCTCCACCGCCGCCTGCTCCCAACGACGTGACGGCCACCGGTCATGACAGCCGGATCGACCTCAGATGGCAGTTTGATACAGATCCCAATTTGGAGGGCTACAACATCTATCGCGCCGATTCCGAGGAGGGCCCCTTTACCAAGCTCAATGATTCGGTACATACGGTCTCTGTGTATAGCGACTTATTCGGTGTCAATGAGCAGACGTACTATTATTATGTAAAGTCGGTTGCCATACTTGACGGTGGGGAATCTGAGCCCTCAAATATTGCTTCGGCTACCTCTTATGCGATGACAGATGAGCAGCTTCTGACTTCGGTGCAGGAAGCTATCTTCAGGTACTTCTGGGATTACGGCCATCCTGTCAGCGGGCTGGCAAGAGAAGGATATGAATTCGGTCACAGCACCGACACCTGCACATCCGGCGGCACGGGCATGGGCTTGATGGCGATGTGCGTCGGGGCCGAGCGAGGATTCATCACTCGCGCCCAGGCCGCCGACCGCATTCTGCAGATTCTAACCTTCCTGGAGGAAGAGGCGAGCCGTTACCATGGCGCCTGGTCGCACTGGATCAACGGCGCCACGGGCGAGACAGAGCCCTTCGGCACGTATGATGACGGCGGAGACCTGGTCGAGACTGCATACTTAGTACAGGGTATGCTCACGGTGCGGCAATACTTCAATGATTTGAACGACACTGTGGAGACGGAGATTCGTAGCAGGGCCACCCAAATGTGGGAGCAGGTCGAATGGAATTGGTATCTCCAACATCAGGGCAGTCAAGTGCTTTACTGGCACTGGTCGCCGAATTACGGCTGGCGCATCAACCATGCCATTCGTGGCTACAATGAGTGTATGATTGCCTATCTGCTGGCGATTGCCTCACCGACGCATCCGATACCGGCCTCTTGCTATTACAACGGCTGGGCAAGTGCCGCCGGCTACGCCAACAGCAATACCTACTACGGCTATAGGCAGTGGGTAGGCCCGGAGAAAGGAGGACCGTTGTTCTTCACCCACTATAGCCACTTGGGCTTTGACCCGCGTAACAAGAGCGATGATTTCTGCAACTATTTCGATAACAGTCGGAATATTTCCCTGATCAACCGCGCCCATTGCATCGACAATCCTTTCGGACATGCCGGCTACAGCGACTTGGTCTGGGGCTTGACGGCCAGCTTCAATCCGTGGGGCTACAGCGCCCATTCACCGACGGACGATAACGGTACGATTTCTCCTACGGCGGCGCTCAGCGCTATGCCTTATGTCCCCGACGAGTCCATGGCGACCTTGAAGGAGTTCTACTACACATACGGTGCGGATTTATGGGGTCCGTTCGGCTTCTTTGATGCCTTCAATCTATCGCAGAACTGGTTTGCGCCTGGCTGCGCGGCCATCGACCAGGGCCCGATTGTGATTATGGTCGAAAACTTCCGCACGCAATTGTGCTGGGATTTGTTTATGGCCAACCCGGAGATCCAGCCGATGCTGGATGCCATTGGCTGGACAAGTCCTTAGGCTACGAAACTCGGCTGATATGTCGTAACGAGGATGCCTCAAAAGAAAATTTGTGGCAACAAGGATTTTAGTATTTGACTTCGAGCTCTTTGTAGGTGGCCGTTCTGCAAGATGATGTCCTGAGTTTCTATTTTGCCCTAAGACAAAGGGGCCTATACCGAATCAATCAGTATAAGCCCCGAGTTAACACACATCTTCAATATCAACTATGCAATCTTGACTGCCGGTTCCGGCTTAGGGCGCCGGTGGATACAGCCGAATATCATCAAAATACATCATACCTGCACCGCCGGCCTGCGGATTATTCCTGTCGCCAAGACCAAGGCCAATCGTATTGACATTGACAAGGTTCACGCCGAACGTCTGCAGGTCGATAGTCCACTGGGTCCAGGTAGTTACCTGCGCTGC
>Ga0114919_10004698_pt1 | contig 10957 bp, 9 predicted proteins | sample BlataG_FD_88682 | JGI IMG/M metagenome (GOLD analysis project Ga0114919, IMG submission 88682) | Deep subsurface microbial communities from Black Sea to uncover new lineages of life (NeLLi) - Black_00105 metaG | ecosystem: Environmental > Aquatic > Marine > Oceanic > Sediment | place: Atlantic...
CGGCGAATGATGTGGGAGGGCTGGTATGGGCTGACCGAGCACGACCGGCTGCTGCACGCTGGCGCGTTCAACTGGACCTATACGCTGGGGACCGGCCTCCTCGATCCTTGGACGCGCGGAGCCACGGCATTGACCCCCGGACCCGACGTTGCGCCGGAGATGCTCGGCGCGCTCATGGCGCAGTACGAGGCGACGCTCTTCGCCGCCGCGCCGGGGATATATCGCCAGCTCCTAAGAAGCACGCCACCAACGCTTCCTTGCTTGCGCCACGGACTCTCGGCCGGCGAGAAGCTGCCCGACGCGACCCGGGCCGCTTGGGAGTGCGCCACCGGCACGCCGGTCTACGAGGCCTTCGGCATGTCGGAATGCTCGACCTTCATCTCCGGCTCACCCACCCGTCCGGCCCCACCCGGCACGCTTGGCTATCCCCAACAAGGGCGCCGGGTCGCCGTCTTGGCCGACGACGCGCCATCGAACGGGGACGCACCGGTGGCGTTCGACACGCCGGGCGTCCTTAGCGTCTCGCGCCGCGATCCGGGGCTGATGCTGGGCTATTGGGGAGCCGATGATGAAACACGCCGGCGCTTCCAGGGCGAATGGTTCCTGACAGGCGACCTTGTGAGCATGGCGGAGGATGGCGCACTCACCTATCTCGGCCGGGCCGACGACATGATGAACGCGGGCGGTATCCGCGTTTCGCCGATCGAAGTCGAAACCGCGCTGAACGCGCATCCCGCCGTCGTCGAATGCGCCGCCGCGGAAGTCACCGTGAAGGCCGATACCACGGTCATCGCCGTTTTCTATGTCGCCAAGGATGCCGTGGAGACGGATGATTTGGAGCACTTCGTCGCCGAGCGCCTTGCCCGCTACAAATGCCCGCGCCTCTACACGCGCGTCGAGGCGTTGCCGAGGGGGCCGAACGGAAAATTGTTGCGGCGCCACTTGCGGGACAGCTATGAGAAGACCGTCGATGCTTGACGCGGCGCTAGGTTACGCGGCATCGCCCAAGACGATCGAGAAGCCACGGCACTCAACGACGCTTCGGCTTGCGGCGGACCGGTAAAAATTTTGGCTGGGCCGGAAGCCTGATCTTGGTGCCGCCTGTTGCGAAGGCCGGCATCTCTCCCGGGCGCGGCATCGCCAGCGGGCCGGCCGGCGCCTTACCTCCGGTTTTGAGAAACTCTGCATGGCCGATGAGACCCGCTAGCTGACCGGGACGCGCCTTGCGCTCGGCGGCGCCGTAACGCTCATACGCCGTGCGGCTCAAAGACGAGGCCTTCGCCAAGCGACGATCCTTGTAGAATCCCTTGGCGATGAGGAGCAGCGCGTAAACCGGGTTGCTGAAGAGATAGGCGCTTTCGAGGTCGAGAGCCTCTGGCGTCGTGTGCCGCCAGACTTTCAGATTTTCCTGGAGGCGGTCGGACAGCTTCATGCCTTCGCGCGCCGTTATCCAGTACTCGGAATCCTGACGATTATTCAGGTGATAGTGCGCCTGGATGAAGTCGCGCACCTCTTCGTAGACGCGGGCGACCTGGCGATTATAGGCGGCGGCGAGCTCAGGTTCGAAATCCTGCGTCGGCAAATAATGCTGGAGCCAGCGCGCCCCGAGATCGGTCATGAAGATCGCTGTCGCCTCAAGCGGCTCGATGAAGCCGCCGGAGAGGCCCAATGCGACGCAGTTCTTCACCCAAGCATTGCGCACGCGCCCCGTCTTTATGGGAATGATGCGCGGCTCGCAGCCCTTTGCCTGATCGCCGTAGAAGGCGAGAAGCTCCTCCATGGCTTCGTCGTCGGAGATGAACCGGCTGGAGAAGATGTAGCCCGTCCCGACGCGCGTCGTCAGGGGGATATTGAAATTCCAACCCGCGGACAAGCCCGTCGCCCGTGTTGTCGGCGCGATGATGCGGGCATCTTTGTGCGGAATCTGAACGACGGCAGCACGGTCGTTCAGCAGGTAGTCGCCATACGGTTCGAACGGCTCGCCCAACGCCTGCTGCAGAATCGATCCGCGGAAACCGGTGCAATCAATGACGAGGTCGACTTCATGCTCGCCCTGGCGGCGCAGTGAGAGCGATTTGACGAAGCCGCGCTCGTCGAGATTGACCTCGTCCACATCGTCGCGGATGTGGTTCACCCCGCGGCTCGTGGCGACCTCACTCAGAATCGCGGCGAGCTTCGTCGCGTCGAAATGATAGGTGTAGCCAACTTCGCCGCTGAACTCCGGATCGTCGGGACGGCGTGGCGCAAGATTGCCGCGCACGATCTCCGCTACCGGCGAGAACGCGCGCGCATAGGCCATACCGGCATCCGATGCGGCGCGCGCCGGATCGAAGGTAACGAAGTAGTCCGCGAGTGAACGGCCGTCGATCGCGCTGGGCGCGTTCAGGATGTTCAGAAACTCGACCGGCTTGCCCTTGTCGTCATGGTTCCAGTTGATGAAATGCGCCGCGACTTTGAAGGTCGCATCCGTACGTTCGAAGAATTCGGCTTCAGAAATTCCGAGCTGGTTGAGCAGCACGACCATGCCAGGCAGGCTGGCTTCTCCGACGCCCACAATCGGTATCGACGGCGATTCGATTAGCGTGATTTTGAGCGGGTGTTTCGGATCTTTCGACTTGCAGAAGCGGTTGAGAACACTGGCCGCAAGCCAGCCCGCCGTGCCGCCGCCGACGATGGTGATACTCCGCAGTGGTTGGCCCATATTGTTCCCCCGGAACGCACGACAAGACTAGAAGCCAGGCAAGCGGGTGCCAAGCCGGAATGCCCGGAGCACGCGACAGGCGGACGCCCGCAATTGGACCAGCTGATCTAAGATATCAGACGGAAAGCCAATGCGACCAAACGTTTGAAAGGCATAACTGAAAGTAAGGCAAAGCCCTTCAAGTCGGCTCGGCGGGAGTCCTTCCTCGTAGTGATGGTATATATCTGCTATCCGCTGGTGCTTCGGGCGCTACACCAATTTCAAGAGGCCTTTCTTGACGACCACCGACGACCTTATCGCAACTGAGCCGGCCAATCGGCGCACCTTCGCGATCATCTCCCATCCTGACGCCGGCAAGACGACGTTGACGGAAGAGCTTCTGCTTTTCGGCGGGGCGATCCGGCTTGCCGGCCATGTGAAGGCGCGCGGTGAGCGGCGCCGCACGCAGTCCGACTGGATGGAAATGGAGCGGGCCCGGGGGATTTCCATCTCGAGCTCTGTCATGACTTTCGAGCATGAGGGGCTGGTGTTCAATTTGCTCGACACCCCGGGCCACCAGGACTTCAGCGAGGATACCTACCGCACGCTCAGCGCCGTGGACTCGGCGATCATGGTGATCGATGCAGCCAAAGGCATCGAAAACCAGACGCGCAAGCTATTCGAGGTCTGCCGGCTGCGGGACATTCCGATCATCACCTTCATCAACAAGATGGATCGCGAGGGACGAGACCCGCTTGAGTTGTTGGACGAGATCGAAAGCACATTGGCCCTCGATGTTTCTCCCGTGACTTGGCCGGTTGGGACAGGCGTCGATTTCCACGGCTGCTTCGATCTAATTGCTTCCAAGTTCCTTACCTCCTCGGCGGGAAAGGGCGGCACTTACGATCTTGAGGTCGACTGCCAAGGGATCGACGATCCTACATTGAGCGATCTCGTTCCTGACCATCTCCTGGCGCATTTTCGGGAAACAGCGGAGCTGGCGACCTCGGCTTACAAGAGGCTCGATCTCCAGTCCTACCGGGAGGGTCATATGACTCCCGTCCTCTTTGGCAGCGCGCTGAAGGACTACGCCGTGCCCCAGCTGCTCCAGATGCTCACCCGCTATGCGCCGCCGCCTCAGCCGCAACCAGCCGAACCGCAAGCCGTCGAGCCTTCTGAAGAGCGCGTGACCGGATTTGTGTTCAAGGTTCAGGCGAATATGGATCCCAATCATCGCGATCGGGTCGCGTTCGTCCGGCTTTGCTCCGGCCGTTTCCAACGCGGCATGAAGTTCAAGCAGGTTGGAACCGGTAAAATGATCGCCGTGAACAACCCGATCTTCTTCTTCGCTAAAGAACGCGGGCTTGCCGAAGAGGCGCTTCCTGGAGACATCATCGGCATTCCGAATCACGGCACCCTGCGTGTGGGCGATACGCTGTGCGAGGGTACTGATGTGAAGTTCACCGGAATCCCGAACTTCGCGCCCGAGATTTTGCGACGCATCCGCCTCGACGACCCCATACGCGCGAAGCAGCTCAAGCGAGCGCTCGAGGACTTCGCCGAAGAAGGCGTCACCCAGGTGTTCCGGCCGGTCTCCGGCGCCGCTTGGATCATCGGGGTCGTGGGCCAATTACAGCTGGACGTGCTGACGGACCGCATGCGCTGTGAATATCAGATCCAGGTCGCGCTCGAGCCTGCTCCCTACCAAACGGCGCGTTGGATCAGGAGCGGCGATGGATCCATGCTCAAGCAATTCTTGGAACGCCAGCGAAGCGCGATGGCTACGGACCGCGACGGCCAGCCTGTCTTTCTCGCCCGTGACCAGTGGGAGCTCAACCGGGCAACCGATCAATGGCCGGCCATCGAATTTCTCGATACCCGTGAGCGGGCATGACCTCACGCCCCCCGCAGAAGCATAGCCTCTCTGGCGTCAGCAAACGGTCACTAGCGAAGAATTCGGAGTTTCGCGACTATCTACTCCGAGAAGGTTTTCAGGTAGGCAATGATGTTTGCCCGCTCGCCGGCGTCCGAAATACCTGGGAACGCAAGCGCCATCGTCGATGCGGGCAGCAGCGCCTTTGGATTGGCGATCCAGCCGTCGATGTGCTCTTCGGTCCAGACATAGCCTTCATCGCCGAGCTTCTTCATGCCAGGAGAATAGGCGAAACCCTCGACACTGGCCGCCTTGCTTCCGACCACGCCGTTGAGCGGCGGTCCAATGAGATTTTGCGCGTTTGGACCGACTTGATGGCAAATGCCGCATTTCGCGAAGGCAGCCTTGCCCGCTTCCGCATCGGCTGCGTCCGATGTCGCCGGGGTCAATGAGATCGTAGCCGCAGTACAGAGCAACCCAATAAGAGCCGCTTTCCTCATTCGTGCTATCCTTCTGCTTCGTGGTTTCAATCGTGGAAACGAACTTAGGTCTAACGACTAGCGACCCATGCGGGCGGCCATCAGCCGCCCCGTCAGATGCGCCTTCACAACATCTCCCATACTGATAATTCCAACGAGCTCGTCGTTGTCCTTCACCGGCAAATGGCGAATGCGGCGTTGAGTCATTAGATTCATGACATCGTCAATGCTGTCCTCGGAGGTGCAGACAATGACAACCTTCGTCATCAGATCCGACACCTTCATATCCGACAATTTTTTTCCGTGCTTGGAAAGGCCATAGGCAATATCGCGCTCGGAAATGATCCCCTCGAGTACGGATCCGTCATGAGTGACGACCATGGCGCCAATTCGTTCATCCTTTAAATGGCGCGCGAACTCTTGGACGGTCTCGTCCGGCCTGACGGTCTAATAAACTCGACCTTTGATCTTGAGGATGCTGCCTACTGTCATGACCATTGCCGCAACCCCTCTTACCGCCTTGCTGGCACGTAATCGCGCAAGACCTCTGCTTCTAACTGAACTTCGCTTATGCGATGCTTTAGCACGTCCCCGTCACGCGTGATGTTCGCTGTAACTGCAGCTGCCTAGGAGGCCCCAAGAATGCTGACTTATTTGCTCGCTTACGTGATCGCGCTGGTCCTGTTCGGGGTCATGGACGCGCTCTGGCTCTCGACCATGGGGGCCTCGCTTTATCGCGCCACCCTCGGCGATGTCCTGGCGCCGGCTGTCAAGCTGGGGCCGGCCATCGCCTTCTATCTGCTGTTCCCGATCGGCATCGTGGTGTTCGCCGTGGCGCCAGGGTTGAGATCCGGTTCGGCTGCTGAGGCAGCCGCCTACGGCGCCCTCCTCGGCCTCGTGACCTATGGGACCTACGACCTCACCAACTTCGCCACCTTGCGCAACTGGACGCTCAAGATCACCGTCATCGATCTCGCCTACGGCGCGGTGGTGGTCGCCGTCGTGGCCGTGGTCACGACGCTGATCCTGCAGTGGCTCGGACGAACTCCGGGTTAATGCCTAGGTCGAAACAGGCCGGAGCAGATAGTGGCTCACGCCCCATTCCTGCCCCGCCCGATGCCCGAACAGCCCCGCGGTGGCCAGGAAGAAGAGCCGCCAGCGCCGCTGCCAAAGCTTGACGTCAGCGCCGTAGACCGGCCGGAGCACCCGCGCCACGGCCTTCTCGTTTGCGTCCATGTTGGCGAGCCAGTCATTCGCGGTTCGCGCATAGTGGACACCGCTCCACCGCCATTCATCGGCGACCTCGAACAAACTGTCGAACTCCCGTATGAGATCGTGGCTTGGCATCACGCCACCGGTGAAGAAATGTTGGGCGATCCAATCAGTTTGATCGGTGTGATCGAAGGCGTAGGGGACACGGGCGTGGCTGAACACATGCATGAACAACAAGCCGTCAGGCTTTAGCCAGGATCTGGTGTTCGACAGCAGCGCCTGCCAGTTGGACATGTGCTCGAACATCTCAACAGACACCACCCGGTCGAATGACCCTTGCGGCTCAAATGTGCTCACGTCGGCGGTAACCACACGGAGATTGTCGAGCCCCCGGGACTTGGCCTCGCTCTCGATATAGGCGCGCTGAGATCGCGAGTTCGAAACGGCCAGAATGCTGCTGTTCGGAAACATCTCGGCCATGAACAGCGACAGCGATCCCCAGCCGCAACCGAGTTCGAGGATTTTCTGTCCCTCGCCGAGCCGCGCGTGCGCCGATGTCTCAGCCAGCGCACGCTCCTCGGCCTCGGCGAGTGTGGTGGCGCTGTCTTCGTATAAGCAGCACGAGTATTTGCGTCGCGGCCCAAGCACCAACTCGAAGAACTCAGCTGGGACCTCGTAGTGCTGTGCGTTTGCTGCCTCTGTGTGGACTGCGATGGGGCGCGCTTGCATGGCGCGCGTGAAGTCGCGGGTGACCTCGGACGCATCCTCCGGCATGGCGCGCCGCGTCCGGCCAACCAAAGTCTCGATGGCCAAGCGCATCACCATATCCGGAAGAGGCACTCGCTCGAAGGCGCCGAGAGCGGCTCCCTTGAGACTCATGCCGAACTCTCGGCCGGGGGACACGGAAAGAACGCGCTCGTGCGCGCCTGGTAGGCGCGATATGCGTCACCATGTTTGGCAACCATGTGCTGCTCCAAGGGCGGCACGCCCGAGACGTGGACGAGCAGCCAGTACATGCAGACGGGCGCCCCCAGCGCCAGCCATCCGCTGAGGTAGCCGGCGAGGCTGATGGCGAAAAGAGGAAATGCAAGCCAGAACACCCATTCGAAGAAGTAGTTCGGATGTCGAGACCATCCCCATAACCCACGATCACAAATACGATCGCCCTCTCTGCGCGATTTGAGCCACGCGTTCAGTTGTTGATCCGAAAGCGCTTCACCCATGATGCCGAGAACGATCACGAGAACCCCGAGCCAATCTTGAAACCGGCCGAACGGCGCTGGGTTGTGGGCCGCCACGAAGATGGCAATGGCCAAGGGCAAAGTGACCAGCGCCTGCTTCTGCAACAGGATAAACATTTGCCGGCGGGCATGAGAACCCCATTGGCGGATTAGCAACCCGTAACGCGGATCGTCGGCACGCTCTAAGCTGCGACGCACGATGTGGAGACCGAGGCGCAATGACCAGGCAAGCATGATGACGGCAACGACGATCTGGCGCGTCGTCGTCTCGCCGCTGACCGGTAACAGTGCCGAGAGGATGCCGACTAAGCCGAGGCCAAAGGTCCACACTGCATCCACGAAACCGCTGTTGCGCGTCTGCTGCTGAACGGCCCAGGCGCCCGCCATGATCAGCGAAAGCGCGGCCATCTGCGCGAATATCACGGTGAGTATCGTGGGAAGGCTCATCGCCCTTGCGCTCCTCCGGCTACACCCACCAAGATGCGCCGCGGAGGCTTCCGGCGCATGTCGTCGCAACTGGGTCCCTGTCTCCCGCGCGCCACCTCGACCTCTGCTTGGAATAGACGCCTCATGCAGTCCTCCGAAAAACAGCCCCTCGAAATCGCCGTCATCGGCACCGGCATCAGCGGTCTTTCGGCGGCTTGGCTCCTCGCCCAACAACACCGGGTGACGGTTTTCGAGAAGGCCCCCCGTCTTGGCGGCCATACCAACAGTGTCGAGGTCGAGAGCCCGAACGGACGCATTCCCATCGACACCGGCTTCATCGTCTATAACACTGTCAACTATCCTAACCTAACAGAGCTGTTCCGGCATCTTGACGTTCCGACAAAATCATCCAACATGGGCTTCGCCGTCTCGCTTGGCGACGGCGCCTTCGAATACGCAGGGAACAGCGTGAAGAGTTTGTTCGCGCAGAAAAAAAACCTCTTCCGTCCGCGATTTTGGTCGATGGTGTCGGGTCTGTTGCGCTTCTATCGGCGGGCGCCGCGAGATCTTCCGGGAATCACGGACCCTGACCTCTCGCTCGGCGACTATCTGCGGCGCCACCGCTACAGCGCGGCCTTTCAGCGGGATCATTTGCTGCCCATGGCGGGCGCCATCTGGTCGGCGCCGCCGGAAATGCTGCTGGATTATCCGGCCACCTCCTTCATCCGCTTTTTCGACAATCACGGCCTGCTGAAACTGAAGGACCGCCCCGCTTGGCGGACAGTCGTGGGCGGCAGCAAGGCCTATTTGTCCAAACTGACTGCGGGCTTCGGAGACCGTGTGCGCTTGAATTGCGCCGCCGTCGCCGTCACGCGGGATTCAGTCGGCGTTGAGGTCCGAGACTCAAGCGGGCAGACCAGCCGTTTCGATCATGTGGTCGTCGCAAGCCACGCCGACGAAGCCCTTGCGCTTCTGGCCGATCCGTCGCCGCACGAAACCAAAATACTCGGCGCGTTCCGCTACAGCCGCAATCGCGCGGTGCTCCACTCCGACGCTTCCTTGATGCCGAAGCGGCGAGCAGCGTGGTCGAGTTGGAATTATCTGGGGCCGGAGGGAGACAAGGGCGACGGCCTCTGCGTGACCTACTGGATGAATGCGCTGCAAGGCATCCCCGGCGAACGGCAGTACTTTGTAACCATCAATCCGTCGCATCCGCCACGCGCGGAGACCGTGCACCACACCGACATCTACGAGCACCCGATCTACGATGCCCGGGCGCTTCGCGCGCAAGCCAAGCTTTCCGTGCTCCAAGGCGCACGAAACACATGGTTCTGCGGCGCCTATTTCGGCGCGGGCTTTCATGAGGACGGGCTGAGATCGGGGCTCGATGCTGCGGAGGCGCTGGGCGGCCTGGTCCGGCCTTGGCATCGCGATGGGCTTCAGGACATGCCTGGTGCGAAAGGCTCCGCGATCTCGTCGAAGGCCGCGCTCGTCCAGTGAAGACCAACTCCGCCCTCTATGTGGGTCGCGTGATCCACCACCGTCTGCGTCCGCGACGCCATCGCCTCGCCTATCGCGCCTATTGGATGCTGCTCGATCTCGATGAGGTCGATGCGCTTGGCCGCCGGCTCCGGCTCTTCTCCCACAACAAATTCAACCTGTTCAGCTTTAATGACGCCGATCACGACAGCGGCGCATCCAAGCCGCTCCGCGCAGCGGTGGAACAACATCTTTCATCTGCCGGCGTTGAAGTCGACGGAGGTCCCATCCGCCTGCTCGCCATGCCGAGGCTACTCGGCTACGTGTTCAACCCGCTCAGCATCTATTTTTGCTACAGCCGAGACGGCTCCCTCACAGCTCTCCTTTACGAGGTGCGCAACACGTTTGGCGAAAGCCATACATACGCTATCGCCTCGCCTGAAAAACACAATGGCTCCGTCCGCCAACATTGCGCCAAGCGCTTCTACGTATCGCCCTTTCTCGGCATGGACATGCGTTACGACTTCAACGTGGTCGAACCGAACGCAACTGTTCGGGTCGTCGTCCGCGGGTCGGACTCCTCGGGCGATCTCATCGTGGCATCCCTTCTCGGCGAGCGTGTCCCGCTGACGGACATGGCCCTATTCAAGCTTCTGGTCACGCATCCGCTGATGACCTTGAAAGTTACGCTCGGTATTCACTGGGAGGCTCTGAAACTCTGGGTGAAGGGCGTGCGCCTTGAGCCGAAACCCGCCGCACCGAAGGAAAATATCACCGCCGTTCCGCATTCATCGATCCCACGAGGCTCGACATGAGTTGTAACGAGGCACAAAGCGCGCGCTCCGCGGTGCTGCAGAGATCGTCGGCCCGGCGGCGCCTGCGGGCGACGTCTCTCGCGAATGTGCTGCTCCAGCGATTGCTGCCTCCATTCGACACCGGCACGCTTACCTTGGAGCTCCCCTCGGGAACGAAGATTGTGCATCGGGGGGCACGTCATGGTCCGAACGCCCATCTTGTGCTCCGGCGCTGGCGTACGCTGCGGCGCGTGATTATGGGCGGCGATGTCGGTTTCGCCGAAGCCTACATGGCCGGCGATTGGTCAACCCCGGATCTTGTTGGGTTGCTCGAGTGCTGCCAACGCAACGAGGCCGCTCTTAAGGCTGCCTGGGAGGGCTTTTCGGTCAAAAGGCTCGCGGGGCGCCTGCATCATGCCACGCGAACCAATACGCGGCGCGGCAGCCGGCGCAATGTCGAGGCCCATTACGACCTCAGCAACGCGTTTTATGCCGGCTGGCTCGATGACGGCATGAACTACTCGTCGGCTCTTTTTACCCATCCCGCGCAATCTCTCGAAGAGGCTCAGCACGCAAAACTCGATCGCGCAATCTCCCTTCTCGACGTTCAGCCGGGCCATCATGTGCTCGAGATCGGCTGTGGCTGGGGCGCGTTGGCAGAGCGCCTCGCGGCGAACTATGGTTGCCGCGTTACCGGCATCACCCTTTCCCAGGAGCAGTTTGCATATGCCCGGAAGCGTATGTCGGGATGCGGCGGTGCCGTCGCGATCAAG
>Ga0114919_10004700_pt1 | contig 10955 bp, 9 predicted proteins | sample BlataG_FD_88682 | JGI IMG/M metagenome (GOLD analysis project Ga0114919, IMG submission 88682) | Deep subsurface microbial communities from Black Sea to uncover new lineages of life (NeLLi) - Black_00105 metaG | ecosystem: Environmental > Aquatic > Marine > Oceanic > Sediment | place: Atlantic...
GTAAGGGTTTGACTCGTTATCAGATTGAGACTGAGTTGGAGCGCAGGCTGGGTTTGGTTCAGGAAGACCGAGGGGATACCCGAAACTATCAGCGGATGTTGGACCTGGTCAGGGAGTTTTACAAGACGGACGTGAAGGGTCGCAGGCGCAGGGTTTCCCACTTGAAGGGCGGGATTATGCAACAGCGGCGCCGGAGAGCGGCGTGATGCTACCGAAACCCTACTATCAGGACGAGCAATCAACCATATATTGGGGGGATTGCCGGGATATTCTGCCGCTGCTGGAGCCGGGCAGCGTGGACTTGGTGCTGACCGACCCGCCTTATGGGATTGAAGGCGGTAAAGGCCATATCAATAAACTTCGGGCAAAGGCTGTTTATAAAACTATCTTTGCGGATGATAGCAGATTCGTTCATCGTGAGATTGTGCCAATCATCGAAGGGCTTAGAGCGACAATTCCGACAGTTGTATTAACGCCGGGGGCGAAGAACCTGTGCGCTTACCCTTCACCAGATTCTTTCGGGGCGTTCTACCAACCGGCGGCTATCGGCCTGCAAACCTTTGGGAATATGGATGCTCAGCCTATTTTCTACTATGGCAAGAACCCGAATCACAATATGGGGAGACCCTGCTCGTATAGGCTCACGGAAGCACCTGAAGTTAATGGACATCCTTGCCCTAAACCCTTGAAGGCGTGGAAGTTGCTGCTTAGCAACATTTCACTGGAGGGCCAAACCGTCCTCGACCCCTTCATGGGCAGCGGCACGACGCTCAGGGCGGCCAAGGACTTGGGGCGCAAGGCCATTGGCATCGAGATTGAGGAAAAGTATTGTGAGATAGCGGTTAAGAGGCTGGCCCAAGGGGTGCTGCTGTGATTACCGAAATTCAAAAGCGGTCGGTGCTCCATTCTCACCGACCGTCCTACCTCACCTCTGTCCCCCTGGAGGCTTGGGTTGCTCACACCCAGCCCGAGTTTCCAGGGGGCAACTTCCTGGAATGGATTGTAGAGAGCAAGGTTATCATGGCTCAAGACTGCTCAATGCTCGCGATGCTGGGATGGGGAGTGATGAATATCTTTCAAGAGGCGTGGCAGACCGATTATTACGACCCGCACATCTTTGACCGCCGCACCCCGGCCTGGCTGAAGATGGGCGACTACCGGCTTTACCTGGCTCAGGACGGCAACAGCCTCACGGTGCAACGCGGCCAGCAATACGGCCATTTCATCGATGTACAGAACTTCGAGGGCGACTGGCCCCGTCTGGCGCAGGGGTTGAAAGCTCTGGGCGTTGACCACGCGCCCTACCCGGCCAGCCAGGGGCGGGTTGCCGCCGGTCTTTTGCAAGAGTTCGCACGTCCCTTGAAAGCCGATACTCCGCTCAGGGTACTGGACTTGGCGTGGCAGGCGTGCAAAGGCTCCCGGATGGAAGCGTTGACCTTGGGAACATTTGAAGGCGTGGCCTACGACATATCCAGCGCGTTCCCCTTCGCCGCCGGCCAACTACCCTGGGCTAAGTGTCGCTGGAAAGAAGCATCAGAGTTTCACTCCGATGCTCACTATGGCTTTGCTCAGATCGAAGCTAACATACCTCAAGATTTAATCGCCGGGCCCTTGGCGGTGCGAGTGGGCCGCGACGATGAGACGGCTTTGCACTTCCCGGTTGGGAAGGTGCGCATCACGGCGAGCCAGCCGGAGATGCGATTATTAAAAGACATGGGCATCCCCTTCGTGGTCAAGCGCGGGTGGTGGGGCTATCCGAGTCAGGACATCTATCCCTTTGCTAGATTGATGGAGATGTTGTGGGAGTTACGCGAGTACGACAAGGCCGGGGGGAAAGCCTTGTCGGTGGCCTGCGTAGGGCAGTTGGGGTCGGTGATTGACGATGGGGGGAAGCAGTACCAGGCGCGTCCGTTCTACAACCCGATCTACTCGGCGCACATCTATGCGGACACGCGGTGTCGGGTGTACCGAAAGGCGTTGGAGGTGGGATTAGAAAATGTCATGGCTTTTACCATTGACGGTATTATTAGTGTTCGTGAAGGTCGGGTGGATAGTGTTGGATTCGGAGCATGGCGGCTTGAGTCCCAAGGCTCCTACTTCCTCGCCAACGACTACTTCAAAGACCGGCCCGGAGAAGCCCCAAGGTGGCGGGAGGCGGTAGCAAACACCCACCAGGATGTTCCTGAGAGCCGCTTTCAGGTGGTTCTGGACAATTATGTGGGTATCACGGCGGTTATGGAGCGGCCAGGGCTGCAATCAAAGCTAGGCGGTTTTATTGAGGTGGTTGAGGACTTACCCCTGGGCAGCGACCGCAGAAAGATGCCGGTAGGCGTGGGGCGGAAGGACTTTCTCGCAGGAAAGATTGAGACGAGGTTGTGAAGGAGTTCAACAAGCTTATCCATTGCTTACCTCCAGATCGACGCCCAATGTATCGGCGATCCGTTGGAGGGCTTCGTTCGGGTAGTCGATATCACGCTCAATCAGGGAGAGGGCATATGGGGTGACTGCCGAGTGGTAACAGAGATCAAACTGACGCCAATCACGAGCGACACGGAGCAGCCGGACTTTTTGCCCCAGCGTGAGAGGGTGGTCAATTATTAGAACAATGGGGGGTTCGTAGATCGTGGGACTGAACACATTTGCCTCCGATGCCTTGGCTAATGTTCAGAATAAGGGAGGGCCCACGACTTGAAAATACTAATAGTCCCCTAACTTTCAGACACGGGGGTTTACTGGAACCGCTCAGCCCGACGGTTAGAAGCGGGTATCCGGTCCAAGCACGTTATGGTCTATATGCTGGTCGGCTATAAACAGGGCGAGACTATGGATGAAGTTCTCTATCGCTTTAACCGTTTGAAGGATTCAGTCTGTCTGCCTTATCCGATGGTCTATGACAAGACCAATAAGGAACTAAAAGTGTTCCAGCGGTGGGTCTTAAAGCGATACTACAAAGTCGTAGAGTGGGAAAATTATATCCCACGATTAGCCCACTAGGATGAAGGAGTAAACATGGAAGCAAAACCGATAGTAATCACTGGTCTGACCAAAAGCCCAACAACCAAATACGAGAAGGGCAAGGATGATCTGGCGGTACCGGTCACTACCGTGACGTTAGTCATCCATGATGTTTCCGCACGGGACCTGTTGCGACTGGGCCAATGCTTTATTAACCAGATTCCCCTTGAGGTGGAAATAACGCCGACAATTGAGCAGCTCGGCTTTGAGGACCAGGACCGGGTCAGTGTCACTATAACGGCTGAAAACGCAGGGTACTTAGCGCAGGGTTTGGAGAACACGGTAGACATCAACTCTTAAAAACCGTAAACTTTTGGCAACTATGAAGGTGCTAATGTTTGAGGGCTAGCTAAAATGACGAATGCTCTTTTGGTTGGCTTCACCGCAGTATTTGTCCTCGCTGTTGCTATTGAATTGTTCCGTTTCAGAACGGAGAAAAAAGAGCTAAACCCTCTGATGCTCATTTCTGTTTTCGTTACTGTTTTTCTTGCCATCTCCTTTTTCTCCCCCATAATGAGCGGCCTTGTCACCAGCCAGCATCTTGATGTTGTTTCCAGCAGGATTCACGTACCAGGAACGATCAACGTCACTCACGCTCCTTATAGTGCTAGGGGCGATGGCGTTACGGATGATACCGTTGCCATTACTGCTGCTATTGAGGCGACCATTGGCAATGATGTTGACCCAATAATTTACTTCCCGGCAGGGACGTACCTGATCAGCGATACCTTATTCTGGCGCAGTGACCCGGCCCCCAGTAATTGGAACAGCGGCATGACGTTCCAGGGTCAGAGCAGCGGCAACACAACTATCCTACTGGCCGACAACACTTTCACCGATGCTGGCAATCCTGAAGCTATGATTTACACAGCTTCGTCAGAGGACGCGGGTACTGCCGACCCGTGGAGCACCTCTGGCAACGGCAATACAGGCTTCCGTAACTACGTTCGCGACATGACAATCAACACCGGAGTGGGTAATCCCGGCGCTGTGGGGATTGACTACAATTGCAGCAACATCGGGGCCATCCGCAACGTGAATATCACGTCCGGCGACGGGACAGGCATCGCTGGTATCTCCCTGCAAAGGGAGTGGCCGGGTCCTTGCTTGATAACCACTGTCGCGGTGGACGGGTTCAATGTGGGGGTCTGGCAGGCACGAGGACAGTACAGCATGACCCTGGAACACATAACTCTGAGCAACCAGCTTGTTGCCGGTATTCTAAACAACCAAAACATGCTGACAGTCCGAGACTTGACCAGCACCAACACCGTTTCAGCGATAGGCAATCTGTCCGCTAACGGCATGATAGCCATAATCGACGCCAATCTGTCGGGGGGTGATGCTACCACTCCGGCAATTGATAATATCAACGGCGAATACTATTTACGGAACATAACCTCAAGCGGTTATCAGACCGCCTTGCGCACGGATGGGCTTTTCGTGCCAGGGGCGACGGTCTCCGAGACCGGCTCAGCGACGGCTCAACTCTTCCCCGAGTTTGTGGATTTCGAGGCGTTGACCGTCAAAGAAACCGCAACAGTAGCGCCAGGCAATCTCGATACTTGGACAAGTATGGCTGATTACGGGGTGCAGAGCGGGTCAACCACCTTCAACAACAGCGCCGCTTTGCAGGCGGCTATTGACGATGGAGCTACCCGAATCTGGTTTCCCCCTGGGATGTACCTCTTCGGGACGACCGTCACAATCAACAACCAGGTGCGTGAAATCGACTTCATGAACTCCTGGATTGGGTTCACAGAGGCCCACACTCTCGGGCCTAACAATCCCATGTTCCGTATTGTTGATGGCACTCCCTCCACGGTCAAGTTCTACCGGAACGGTCAAGACTGGTCGTTTGGGTGGTCGGCCAACGGGCACGTTAGATTCCTGCACGATACCGCCAGGACGTTAGTGCTACAGGACGCGGGGGGGAGTGTAGCGAACGTCGCTGGGTCTGGGGATTTATTCATCGAGAACGTTGGCTCAGGATACGTTCAGCTAGACGGCAACAATGTATGGGCTCGGCAGTTAAACATCGAATCGGCTCGATGGCCTCAGATGCTAAATAGTGGAGGTAAGTTCTGGATACTTGGCTTGAAGACTGAGAAACTGACCACCGCGATTACCACGGAGGCTAGCGGAGAGACAGAGGTAATTGGAGGCTTCCTGTACGGAGTGGGGGCGGCAGTTCCCGGAGCACCTGCCGACCCGCCTGGTTTTATTGCGACCGATTCGCAACAGCGATTGACGTTCATGACCAACGCCTTCTCTGCCGACGAAGAATTTAACATACTGCTAGAAGACACCAAAGGCGTAGATACGCGAGAAATGCTGCTCGCGGATGGCGTGTCCCGGGGTAGCTTCGGCGCGATGGTTCCATTTTACCAAGGGAGCACGGAGTAGGCAGATTGATGTGATACAATTTTGGCAAGTGCGATGATAGGAAAACTGTTCAAATTAGCGGCGTTCCTCAGCGTAATCGTTGTTGCTCTTCCGCTTGGGCCAGCGTTTGCTCTGGCTGACCCCGATATTATCCGCATTGAGTCCATCAACCGATACGACGATGTAGCCGTGGCCGGGGATGCCTTCTTTTTGGTGGAGTACACTCTTGAATATGTAGTAGCGCCTAACGAAAGTATCTCCCAAGGATGGTTGGGTAGACTTATTGACGTGGGCGGCGCTGGGCAGCTTGCAGCCGTTCAGCCTTTCTCTGGTGGAGACATTCCAGACCAGGGATATTCCCAGGGCGCATTTGGATTCTATTTCCCTGTCGAGCCGACGGTAACCGGCACCTTACGTGTTGCGTTGGAGGGTAATCCCGCCCTGTCTCCAACACCAATCGGAATATTCCGAGAGACGATCACCCAGCAAAACGCGTCGGACTTGGCCACTGACCTGCGAGATCAGGCTTTGCGGTTGGAGGACGTGTGGGCGGTTGACTTGATCTCGCCCCTGTTTGACGGCGTCAACCGTTATACATCTAGAGGAGAAGAGTATTTCAGCAGTGCTCTGCCGAACTTACGGAATCTGGCGCCTGACCTCTTTATTCTGCAATCAGTGACTCCTGACGTTCCTGACCGCAGCTTTGACACGACGTACACCGATGCTCGATACGCAGTATGGGACGGGACGTTCATTAAGACAGCGTTTGAAAACTTAGCAACGTTTCTGAACGTAACCGAGGTTGTAGCTCGCTTTATAGTCGCGTTGCTGATCGCTCTTGCGGTCGCGGTGGGCATCGGTTTTGCCAAGGGCGTGCAGGGCACCGAATACGCAGTAACCCTACAGATATGGTCCGGTTTTGTCGTGTTGTTGGGCGGGTTCTTCCTCGGGCTAGTCACTGTCCAGGTAATTGGTGTAATGTTGAGTATCCCAGTGGTAATTATGTCCGTCCAGTGGTTCTTGAATCGAGGCGGCTGATGAAACCCCTACACTACCTGATACTACTCTCGTGTTTCCTCTTTTCAGTGGGGCTGACCAGCTTTGTCCTGGCTGACCACGCCGGTACGAGTGTCGTTCAGTTGCCGGTGCTAATCAACAACAATACTGGCTCCGACGCTGCCAATATTCAGCTTCCCTTCAATCTTTCCTCCAACTCTTTGGTCAACAGCTTTTATATAAACGCCACCGGGCTGAACGCGGACGTTCAAGAAGGCTCGGCACACGCACCCTTCATGCCCGGAACCGGCCAGGTTCAGATGCTGGGGTGCTTCAATAACGCGGCTGCCAGCGAAACAGCGGCTTGCAACAACAGCACCGCCGGAGACATTACGCTGCCCGCCGCGATCAACGAAGTCTACGACTTTGCTTTTGACAATCAGGCAAGCCGCCTGCATGTGAACCTGAGCACGGCGGGAGTAGTCGATTGGACAGTCACCTGGAAGTATTACAACGGGACATCGTTCGTTACTGGCAGCAACGTTTCAGATGGAACTCTCGGCTTTACCCAAGCGGGATCAAACGTGGTGTCTTGGGACTTCCCAGCGGCGGGGTTGTGGCCGGCGAGCACGTTGCACAGCACCTTGGGATATTGGGTTCGGGCTGAGGTTACCGCCGCCACCTCAGTGACCACGCCGCCACTGGGACAGCAGGTATGGTACGAGACCGGGCGATGGTGGGTATTCGAGGATGCCATCGCCAATAATGAGCAAAAAGGTTACGACGCCAAGCTGCAAATAACGACGCCAAGAACTTTCAACTACTATTTTCCGCATACGGCGGGAGTGACCGCCAGCGACTCGGCGACCATCGAACTGACCGGCAACTATGTAGTGGAACTGAAAGGCTACTTTGACGTTACCGCGCCGTTGACCGGCACTGATAAGCGGATTCTCTTCAAAGACTCCGCTTTTGAGGTGACCATACCAACAGAAGGCGTGATTCAAGTGCAGATATACGAGGCTCCATGAAGAGAGTCCTCAGTTTCATACTGATATTGGCGTTAGCAACGCTGCTATCCAGTGATATTACTTCGGCACAACAGCCGGAACTGGATGATGTATCACGGTTTTACCTGCCTTCGGGGTCTGTGGAGACTACTGGGGTTCGCACCCTCGATTCACGGACTTACATTCGGCCCGACGGGAAACGGACGACAGTCCTTCATCCGGGATTGAACTTCCGAGACCGGTTCGGCAATATCCAAAAGCCCATTCTCGAATTTAACAAAGTTGGCTGGGCAGCGACCGATGCAATAGTAACGTCCAACAAGCTGATTGTTCAGGATATGAACGGCCATCGGATTACATGGGAGTTGCCACGCGCTCAGCAATCCCTTCGAGGGGGCACCCTAACCTATGTGGACCGGGGGGTGGTCTGGGAATACCAGAAGCTGAACGGTGGTGTCAAGCTGGAAGGAACGGTCACCGCCGCCAGGGGATTGCAGAGTTACACGTTCCCTTATGTGACGGAGACTCCCTTAACCTTGGGGCTGGGCGGCTCGCTTTATGGCGATGGCTTCACCGTGCCACCGCCCACCGTTCTCGACGCGGCGGGCAATCTCAAAACGTATACATGGACATTGACCTCATCCCATATTACCCTCACGTTTGACGACGCCGGCCTTGCTCTCCCTTACGTTATCGATCCGACCACCAACTTCGATGTTGCTGCCAGCGCTGATGATGGCGATACGTTTGGTGCGGGAGCGGGGTATGCCCCTGCCTGCACAACGGTAAACACAACCAGGGGCAATATTCAGGTTATCAAGAGTTTCATCACTCCCAACTATAACGTGAGTAATGGGTTATTACGGTGGGACACTTCTGCTATCTTAGCCACGTCTGAAATAACATCGGCTCAGTTAATATTAAGCGGATACGTTGCGACATTAGATGCAGACGCCCGGAACTTTATTGGTGAATGGTTTGACACCAGCAACTGGCCGATTGATTGCACCGATCACACCGCGACAGTCGGTGCTACCGCTTTTAATATAGACATAACCGGGTCAACGGGCACAATCACTCTTTCCAGCCCTACCAGCATCTCTCAAACCGGGTTTACCGGGATGAGGCTAGGCATCAGTGGAGGTACTCCCACCGGAGAGAATCAAATCACCTTCCAGAGCGTGGACGGAGCGCCCGCGCCCCGACTAGCAGTCACCTACGATGTGATGGCGGTCACCAGTGTTGCGACCACCCCAGTAGCCGCCAACGGCACCAAGAGCTTCACCGTCACCGGCGATGTGTTGACCGGGGTCACCGCAGTTCGCCTGGAGAAGTCCGGCGAGAGCAACATCAACTGCACCAGCGTCGTTGTGGTCACCGATGAAAGCGTCACGATGGACTGCAACCTGACCGGCGCGGCGGACGGCCTATGGGATGTGGTAGCAGTTAAGGCCGCTGGTAGCGCGACGGGTAGCGGGATTCTTGACGTGCAAGCGTTGAGCATATCAACATCTAGCCCAACATCATCAGTTCCTTCCGGCTCTCCATCCTTTACTCTGACTGGTGATGGATTTGATACCGGAGCGCAGGTGACCCTGGTCAAGTCGGGCGAGGCGACTATTATCTGCACTGGCGAAGTGGTTATCAGCTTGATATCCATGACCGCTGTCTGTAATCTGACCGGCGTAGCGACGGGGCTCTGGGATGTGGTGGTGACCAACACCGACACCACAGCAGTTACCTTGACCAACGGACTGCTCGTTTCTTCGACTGTCACCCTGCAAGCTGTTGGCGTTACTTCAGGAGCGCACACAGTACGCGTTGTGGGGGACGCCATCGGGATATATCTTTACGTTGACGATGTTCTACAAGACTCTGAGACTCCCAACCAATGGGGGCTTGAGTTCGACGGAGTCAGTGGCGATGTAGATATGGGGAGTCCGGCGGCACTGGACGATATATTCGTTGGGGGGGGGACGATTGAGGCATGGATAAACGCGGATAGTGACGGGGAAACCACGCTAGGGCGCATTGTAGATAAGGGAACGACTGCTGGATGGACTATCGTCAGTGTGACTGAATCTGGTGGCACAATGGATTTGGCCTTCCTTCACGGATTTTCCACAACCTTCGGGCGATGGGACACGACAGGCAACCCCATAACTGTAGGGGCGGACCATGAAATTGCCGTTAGTTATGATAATACTAGCGTGGCAAATGTTCCCATTATATATGTTGATGGAATATCAGTTGGGCTTTCAGTTACTAGCACGCCGGTCGGTACAGCGGTAACAGATGCCGCCCAAAACTTCCTGATTGGGAACCGCCCTAGTGATACTGCCACGTTCGACGGGAGTATTAACGAGGTTCGCGCCTGGAATGATATCAGGACACCAACTGAAGTATTAGATAATAAAGGAGTGAATCTCACTGGCAGCGAAGCTAATCTAGCTGGTTATTGGCCGATGGACATTGGCTCTGGGGCAGTCCTAGACGATGACACTTCAAATAGTAATGACGGAATGATTACGGGTGCTACCTGGACGGATGAAATAGTCGCGGGCCGGTACCAGGATAATTCGGGGGTTGCTGTTGTTGTAGTTGACAACGCTAACGACTATCAGTTATTCAGCAACAACGCGATGCCTGCTGTGGAGTTCGCCAAGATTAACGTTGGCGGCGTGTTGAATTTGCACTACGAGTTTGACGATTTACCAGACCATCAGTTGACCGACCGCTCTGGGGAGGGCAATCACGCAACGGCTCGATATCCCGACACGATCAGCGGGTATGCCGTGGTTTTACAATCGGCAGAGGGAGCGGCGGTTGGCGGAGTTGTTGAGCCGGAAGCTGGCCCTGAAATATTAGGGGACTTCCCGGTGGTCAGCAATTACAGCGATACGCCGACAGTTCCGGGCAGTGGCTTTGTTGGATTTGATATACTAAATATATTTACCAGTGTCCTGTTCCCCTTTCAGGCTCTAACGACAATAGTTTCTTTAGGTATAGTTATTGGGGGGATGGTAATATCCGCCAGGTTTGGACTGGCGCATTCTGTGCTGATTGGCTTCGTGCAGATAGCGTTGCTGGCGGTTTTGTGGAAGATGGGCGGACTGCCCGGGTCGTTTACAATACTGATGATTTTACCGATACTGTTCTTCCTGATGTGGAAAAGGATGAACCCGTAATGCTTCATGCTTTTTTAGCACTCCTGTTTATCTCGCTTGGCGTTAATCTAGTCGGCTGGTCTCTGGCGGGGGAGCAACCAACGGTATCGACGACGCTCAGTGCTGCCGTAACCGCCAGCAGCACCGAGGTGCCGGTTCTTAGTGTTGACGGGTATCCTACTGCCGGGTGGCTATATATAAGAGGTGAGGCAATCACCTATACAGGGCAGGCTACTCCCTGTACGGGGACATTTGCGGGGCAACCAGCCTGCTTCACCGGAGTACAGCGCGGCCAATTCAGTACCACAGCGATTTCACATCCCTCGGCGGCGCGGGTTTACAATGAGGCATTGGGGACGCTGAACGATCTAGGCGTTTTCGA
>Ga0114919_10004701_pt1 | contig 10954 bp, 8 predicted proteins | sample BlataG_FD_88682 | JGI IMG/M metagenome (GOLD analysis project Ga0114919, IMG submission 88682) | Deep subsurface microbial communities from Black Sea to uncover new lineages of life (NeLLi) - Black_00105 metaG | ecosystem: Environmental > Aquatic > Marine > Oceanic > Sediment | place: Atlantic...
ACCGGCTCCGAATCCGTTGTCTATGTTTACCACACTGACATTGGAAGCGCAGCTGTTGAGCATGGCCAGCAGGGCTGTGATGCCGCCAAAACTTGCCCCATACCCGACGCTGGTGGGAACGGCGATCACGGGTTTGTCCACCAGGCCTCCGACAACACTGGGAAGGGCGCCTTCCATGCCGGCCACTACGACAAAGACGGATGCCTCGGCCAAAAACTCGTTATAATCCAGGAGGCGGTGGATGCCGGATACGCCCACGTCATAAAGTGTTTTCACGTTGTGGCCCATCGTCTTGGCCGTAACTGCAGCCTCCTCGGCAACAGGGATATCGGATGTACCTGCTGCAATCACCATGATCAGTCCCTTGCCGGCAGGCTTGGCGAGCCGAGGTTCATGCACGAGGACGCGGGCGTCTCGGTGATACACGGCATCGGGATATTTCTCTGTGATGACTTTTGCTTTTTCCGGGGAAAGGCGTGTGACCATGACCGTGTCTCCCTGCTCAACCATGGCGTTCGCAATTCCCAGGATTTGCTCCGGTGATTTTCCTTCTCCGAAAATCACCTCAGGAAAGCCCTTTCTCAAAGGGCGGTGGTGGTCCACGTGGGCATAGGTGAGGTCCTCAAAAGGAAGGCGCTTTAGCCTGGCAACCGCCTCGTCAACGGTTGCACGGCCGGCAGCGACAGATTCCAGGAGTTCTTTTAACGTGTTGGCATCCATGATGATTGCGAATTCCCTGAACTCTACGGACTAAAGAAGTACTTTGGTCTCCTTATGGCCTTCAACCCGGATGGCCCATCTCGGGTTTGCCTGTTTTGTATGAGCCTTGGCGCTACCAGTTTTCATTATGTCTCCGATTGGAGGAACTCGTTGCTATGCAAAGAGCTTTTTTTTCAGACACGATTGAAAAGATGGTCACGATGCAAATAGTGATTACAAGAAGATGCATTCTCCCAGATTGTGGATATGCCCGGTCATGTTCATGCCGCACGGGTTTGATAGATATGAACTTCTTCTTCCAATCTATCCTCAAGATTATCCTCAGCAACCTCCAAATCATAACGGCTTTGAAGATTCATCCAGAATTGTGCGGACATTCCAAAAAATTTTCCCAACCGTATCGCTGTATCAGCGGTAATAGATCTTTTCCCATGAACAATTTCATTAATGCGCCTTGGAGGAACACTCGTATCCTTTGCCAAACGATACTGACTTATGCCCATAGGCTCCAAGAACTCTTCAAGAAGAACTCGCCCTGGATGAATAGGTGGCATTTTCGTTTTTTTCATTCTTGCTTCCCCTAATGATAATTCACGATTTCAACATGATGCGCATCACCGTCTTTCCAAACGAAACATACTTTCCATTGGTCATTTATGCGAATGCTGTGTTGACCTTTACGATTGTCTTTCAATTCTTCAAGCCTGTTTCCTGGCGGAATTTTCAAATCGGCCAAGTCGGTTGCCGCATCCACCAAGACAAGTTTTTGCCTTGCTTTAATTTGAATATTTTGAGGCAATTTCCGTGAAAATTGTCTGCGAAGAATTTTTTGGGTTTCCTTGCACTTGAATGACTTGATCACTAATAGATTAATAACACATGGCGTTATTAATGTAAAGCGTTATTATGCAAACGTAGGCAGAGGGAAAAGAAGTGTTGCTGGGATCGATCGAAATCCTCGACGATCCGCCAAGCGGACCTTACTCGTATTTTTCCCTCGGGCCTTGTGAAATTAATTAAAAGCTATAGTTGAGGGAAGAATGGCGGCCGTGGAATTAACCTGGACGGCGTTTTTTTCCGTTTCAAGCTCATGGGTGTTGGGGCGTAACTGATTCAGGAGGCAGGCTGGCAAGAAGGACCGAACCAGGACATCCGGCTTGATTTAGCAGGCAGATGTGGTATCTAGTTTGAAGTCTCGAAGTTTGATAATAGTCCACTTAAGGCGTTAACATTATAGACAGGATTTACTGGATGGACAGGATGTTGTTGCCTTTCCTGAAGAAAGGCAAAAAGTATCGTCCCTCTTCGAGGGAAAAAATGGGTCTAATTGACGGGAAATTATTTACTGCGGAACCAGCGTGGATTCGGGCGGTTATATTTTTTTCTGCCCTGGGCGGGATTGAGTTTTCTACCTTCCATCCAGCCGTCGCAGCTTGGCAGATGCTATGGCGAGGCAAGCAGGGAAGGGAGAAATTAAAAACCAAATCCTTGAGATCCTGTTCATCCTGTCAAAAAGAATGAACGAGGGTACAGGCCCCTTTTAGGGGCCTTCCTCATACCACCAGTTCTACTGGTGGTGGCTGATTGCCAAAATCAAGCAATGAACTTTCAAGACACTGCAATAGCAGCATCTGAGTTTGAGGCAGGCCGCTGCATGCTTGGGAGGCTCCCTCACGGCAGAGATCTGTTGGGAGCTGTGGAGGATTTTTGTGCGGACCATTCGATTCAAACCGCGGTCTTTTCAATTATCGGGGCGGTTTCATCTCTAACCTTTGGCGCCTATGACCAGAAGCAGCAGGTATATGTCACTGTCAAGAAAGACGAGCCATTCGAAATTGTCCATTGTACCGGCAATGTCTCATTGAAAGGTGGCAAGCCCAGTCTTCATGCACATGGGGCGTTTGCAGATATAAATGGTCAAACCATTGGAGGGCATGTCTTTTCCGAGACCATGATCTATGCAGGAGAGATCTACATCCGTGAACTCTTGGGCGCGCCTGTGACAAGAGAATACGACGAGGAAACAGGGCTGTTTTTGTGGGAGATGAGGAGGAAGATCGACAATGGATCTAAGACTGGAACGGGTTGAAAACCCCAAGAAACGTCCGGACGACTCCAAGCTGGGCTTTGGGCAGGTTTTTACTGATCACATGTTCAACATGGATTACGCGCCTGAGTCCGGATGGCATAACGCGCGCATTGAACCCTACGGCCCCATTGTCATGGATCCGGCCACCATGGTCCTTCATTACGGTCAGGCCATTTTTGAGGGCCTGAAGGCATACCGGACCAGTGACGGCAAGATCCAACTGTTTCGACCAGAGCGGAATGTAGCCAGGTTCAACCGGTCAGCACAGATTATGTGCATCCCCGAGGTTGACGAGGCCTTTGCTTTGAGCGCCATAAAGAGACTGGTTGCCATTGAGAAGGATTGGGTTCCCAGGGCGCCCGAAACATCGCTCTATATTCGCCCCACTATCGTTGCCATGGACCCCTACCTGGGTGTGCGCCCGTCACACACCTACCGTTTTTTTGTTATCTTGTCTCCAGTGGGCGCTTATTATCCTGAAGGCTTCAATCCTCTGAAGATATGGGTTACTGACAAGTATGTTCGAGCAGTGCGGGGTGGCGTGGGCGAAGCCAAGACGCCGGCCAACTATGCTGCGAGTCTTTTTGGGGCCGAGGTGGCCAAAGAGGCTGGTTACACCCAGGTACTGTGGCTTGATGCTGTCGAACGGCGGTACATAGAAGAGGTGGGCACCATGAATATCTTCTTTGTCCTTAACGGAGAGCTGGCGACCCCGCCCCTTGGAGGGAGCATCCTGCCGGGTATTACCCGGGATTCTGTTCTTGCCCTGGCTCGGCGCTGGAATGTGCCAGTGGCCGAACGACCTGTCACAATAGACGAAATCATGGACGCGCACAAGAATGGTTCCCTTCAGGAGATATTTGGCTCGGGAACGGCCGCGGTGATTTCTCCGGTAAATCATCTGGCATGGCGAGATGAAGAGTTGACGATTGGGGATGGCGGAGTCGGGCCCATGGCCCAAAAGTTTTATGCGGCTATCACTGATATTCAGTACGGCCGGGCCGAAGATCCCTCTGGGTGGATTGTTCCGGTAGAATAGAAACAGTAAGGATGGTGGAGAGTCATTAGAGATGATTATTGAGCAGGTCAAAGTCGGTTTTATGGAGGTTTTCTGCTACATTCTGGGCTGCGAAGCCACACACAAAGGGCTCCTGATTGATCCGGCAGGAGACGAAGAGCATATCTTGGATACGGCTCGTGGTTTGGGGCTGACCATTGAGTCTGTGGTCAACACCCATGGCCACCCTGATCACACGTGCGGCAACGGGAAAATTGTGGATCTCACAGGCGCCAAGATATACATGCATGCCCTGGACGATCGGCTTTTCAGTACACCCGAAGGGCAATCCATGGGCAGACAGATGGGGTTTGCGCCATCCCCTCCAGCAGATGTAGTAGTGGAGGACGGCGACACCATTTCCTTCGGCGAAAATGCCCTCACCGTGCTTCACACCCCTGGACACACCCCTGGCGGAATCTGCCTGTACGCAGAGAACAACCTTTTCACCGGCGACACCCTTTTTGTAGGCGCGGTGGGGCGAACGGATTTTCCGGGCGGATCTTTGGATATATTGCTTCAGTCCATAAAGGAGAAGATCCTTTCGCTCCCGGATGAAACCATTATCTGGCCGGGCCATGACTACGGAGTAAGCCCTACTTCTACTGTGGCTCGTGAGAAGAAACACAATCCGTATATTACGGATTTTCAGTTGTAGATTAGTTGAGACAGATCCCATGGACACACCCGATCTCAATACCGTGCTCGACTTTGAGCCCGAAGATTTTCTGACCAGCCTTTTTCGCACGGCAAAAGCCATCTTGCTGTCTCCCGGGTTGTTTTTTGAAGGCATGAAACGGGAAGGGGGCTTGCGAAACCCTCTGATATTTCTGGCATCCTGTGTCTTGGTTCATACGGTGCTTGTTGCCCTGTTGCTCAAGAGTCAAGGCCTTATAGCCCGCAGCTTGGTCTTGGGCATTGTTCTACCCTTTGTAACGGCGGGAGTCCTTTACTTCATCATCACAAGGCTTTTCAAAGCGTCAGGGACCTATGAGGCAGCCTTCAGGGTAAACGCCTATTCAGCGGCAGTTGCCCTGCTGTCCTGGATTCCTCTGGTGGGCGTTCTCCTTGAGCTCTATCGGATTTATCTGATTGTCCTGGGTCTCAGTTTCGCCTTTTCGATCAAAGCCTCGCGGGCCTTCTTGGCCGTCATACTCACAGTGTTCGTATACTTGGTTGCTTCCGCGGCCCTAACCCATATCACCGGAGGGCAATGGCCGAACGTCGGGCCTTCCTGACACCTGTATGGCTACTGAAAAGAACGGTCTACCTCAAATGGAATTCGACATACAGTTTCAGCCGTTTGCCGACAAGATGGAAAAAAACGGCCTTGCCCCCATCGTCATAAATAGCTTCAGGCATTACTATGGGCTCTTGGTTCGGGGCGAGATCGGCCTTATTTCGAATAAGGATATCGATCCTGTGGCAGAAGGTGAGATTGCCGACGCAGAAAGGCTCTCTGGCCTTAACAAGGCAGGCCAAAGAGCCATGGAAAAATCGGTCCTCATCAAACTGAACGGCGGACTTGGCACAAGTATGGGGCTCTCCCGAGCCAAGTCCCTGCTGGAGGTCAAAAACGGTCTGAGCTTTCTTGATATCATTGCCAGGCAGGTTCTCAGTTACAAACGCAAGCAGGGGGTCAGGCTCCCTGTTGTCTTCATGAACAGTTTTAACACCGAGGCTGACACCCTTGAGGCCCTTGCCTCTTATGAGGATCTGCCCTCTAAGGGCATCCCGTTGAGTTTTGTCCAACATAGATTCCCGAAGGTGTTTCAGGATGCTTTGACGCCCGCCACGTGGCCTGCTGATCCTGCCCTGGAGTGGAATCCACCCGGCCATGGTGATATTTATACAGCGCTGGTGACCTCAGGGATACTCGATAAGCTTTTGGATGAGGGCGTGCTTTACGCATTTGTCTCAAATTCGGACAACCTTGGCGCAGTCATGGATGAGAGCATCCTGGGGTTTTTTGCGGAAAACAACTATACTTTTATGATGGAGGTTGCGGATCGGACTGAAGCAGACAGCAAGGGGGGGCACCTGGCCCGCCGGAAAAACGGGCGGTTTACGTTAAGGGAAATAGCCCAGTGCCCTGAAAACGAGTTAGACGAATTCCGGGATGTCAATGTGTACAGATATTTCAATACCAACACCATCTGGGTGAACCTGGAAGCGTTGAGGGAATTACTTGATGCCCACAACAACGTGATTCGCCTTTCAATGATAAGAAACCCAAAAACAGTCGATCCCAAAGACGAATCTTCTCCGCCCGTGTATCAACTGGAAACCGCCATGGGGTCGGCGATTTCGATTTTTGACGAGGCCACAGCGATCCGGGTGCCTAGAAGGCGTTTTGCTCCTGTCAAGAAATGCCAGGACCTTCTCGCCCTCTGGTCAGACGCCTATGTGCTCACAGATGACTACCAGGTCGTCCAAAACCCGAAAAGGCGTTTGAGCCCACCGTTGTTACAGCTTGACAACAAATACTACAAGAAAATCGACCAGCTTAAGGCCCGGTTTCCTCATGGCGCCCCATCGTTGCTACAGTGTGTTTCCCTTAACGTCCAGGGGGATGTGGTCTTTGGCAGGGGTGTGGAAATCAAAGGCAACGTCGTCATTGCCAATCACACGGCGCGCCAGGTGACCATTGCCGACGGGAGCGTGATAGAGCAGGACCTGGTTTTTTGATATCGGACAGAGGCAAGAGACATGAGCAAATTAGGGATCTTGGCGGAATTCTGGGAGTTCTTGAAGTACAGGAAAAAATACTGGCTGGCGCCTATCATAATCATGCTGGTGCTCTTGTCAGCCCTGATTCTCCTTACCGAAGGGTCTGCCTTGGCGCCATTTGTGTACACGCTCTTTTGATGGAATTGAAAAGTAATAAAAAAGATATTGAGATATCCGATGAAATGATTGCCAGCTGGCAAAGCGTGGTCAATACACTGGCAGAGATTATTGATGTGCCAGCAGCCTTGATCATGAAGATCGATTCTCCCTATATTGAAGTCTTTCGCGCAAGTGAATCCGGCAGCAACCCTTATGGGGCAGGAGACAGAGAGCATCTTGCCGGCTTTTACTGTGAGAAGGTTATAGAGACAAGGGGCAAGCTTCTGGTTCCGAATGCATTGAAGGATAGCGAGTGGGATAAGAACCCGGACATAAAACTGGGTATGATTTCCTACCTCGGTTTTCCGCTTCTGTGGCCTGATGGTGAAGTTTTTGGCACGATCTGTGTGCTTGATTCAAAGGAGAATAGATTCGGAAAACTCTATGAAAAGCTTATGTTAAGGTTCAAAGACCTTATCGAGGCCCACCTTGCTCTATTGTACAAGAATTCTGCTGACAAGAAAAACCTTGAAGGTGTCCTTGATAACCTTATAGAGGGGATCATAGTCCATGACAAGGAGAGGCGCATCCTGTTTTTCAATCGGGCTGCTGAAAAAACTACCGGTTATTCCAGAGAAGATGTGCTCGGAAGAGACTGCCACGAGGCCTTTGGAGGACCCTTCTGCGGAAACCGATGCTCCTTTGAGGAAGCCCCGCCAGATTCCTCGGATCAACTTTACCACTCCCTGAATATCCTCACGAAGAAGGGTGAGTCCAGGCGTATTGAGATGGTGGTGACTGACAGGAAAGATGATGCCGGACGTTTTTCCGGCGTTATCGCCTCGTTCCGGGATGTGACGGAACTCATAGGGCTAAGGATACGGCTCGGGGATATTAAGGGCTTTGCCGGGCTCATTGGGCGGGACCCGAAGATGCTCCAGGTTTATGGCCAGATACGAGACCTTGGCGCCAACGACTATCCGGTTCATATCACAGGCGAGACCGGCACCGGAAAGGAACTGGTGGCGGCAGCCATCCACAATGAGAGCTGGCGTGGAGAGGGTCCTTTTGTGCCGGTCAATTGTGCAGCTCTTCCAGACGGCTTGCTTGAGAGCGAACTCTTCGGACATGTGAAGGGGGCCTTTACCGGAGCCGGTCGGGACAAGAAGGGCCGCTTTGAGCTTGCGCATGGCGGCACCCTGTTCCTGGACGAGGTGGCGGATCTGCCCGGGTTTGTGCAGGCAAAACTGTTGCGGGTTCTTCAAGAAGGGAGCTTTGAGCGGGTGGGTGACGATAAGACTACGTTTGTGGATGTGCGTCTCGTTAGCGCTACCAATAGAGACCTGAAACGCGAAATGGAAAGAGGCAATTTTCGCGAGGACCTCTACTACCGTATCAACGTGGTCCCCATTCACCTGCCGACGCTCAGGAAGCGAAAGAACGACATTCCTCTTCTCCTGGAGCACTTTCTTGAGAAGGCCCGAGAAGAGGGACAAAATACGCTAGGTCTTTCCAAAGACACCCTGGCCGTCATGATGGACTACCCCTGGCCCGGAAACGTCCGCGAGCTTCAGAGCGCCCTACGGTTTGCCCTTGTAAAGTCAAGGGGCCGGATCATTCAACCCGGCGATCTTCCCTTGGAACTCAAGAAATGGCAAAAGGAACGACCCTCTCGCGGCCCCTCCAGAAAACTGAACCCGGCAAGTGTCCGGGCTGCTCTGGCCAGCAGCGGAGGCAACAAGGCCAAGGCGGCCAGACTCCTTGGTGTGGGCAGGGCCACCCTGTATCGATTTCTTGCTGATTTTCCGGATGTCTCATGAGACATATTCGTCTCATGTTTTTCAGCGAGACACTCTTGCCCTTTCCTCAAGGCCTTACCTTGAGAGGAAACTCGCACCGCAATCCACATTAACCCACCCATAACTATCTTTTATCAAAAGCGATTAACCGGTTTTTGCCTGGTGCCCCTATCAATCGTTCCACTTGTCAATGAATTCTTCCCGCTCACGTACTTTGGGACTAAGCGCGCACTATGGTGTACAACACCTGTTGCAATATCAGAGTGTTGTCTTCATCTGTTTTTGCCGTGAGGCAGGATGTCTCAAGGGTGTCTCAGGTTGGGTGCATCAAGGCAGGGCACTTCGACAGTCTAGGTAGTCGTTAACCGTTTAATATTAAAGTTTTTTTGCCCTGTCATCTTGTGCGGTTTTGCCCTGGCACGGATCTTGATGATTCAGAAGAAAAAACGTGTTTGAAGAAAAGGAGTTCTTTGAAAAGGTCGATTGATACCCCGCAGCTTGCTGCGGGGAGCTTCATTTCCAGGAGGTCGTGTGTGCATGACTGATGCAAAGCAAAAAGGGGTTCCCAATCGTCTAATTGACGAAAAGAGCCCTTACCTTCTCCAGCACGCCGGCAACCCCGTGAACTGGTATCCGTGGGGTGAGGAGGCTTTCCAAAAAGCGAAAAGACAAGACAAGCCCATCTTCCTGTCCATAGGCTACGCCACCTGCCATTGGTGTCATGTGATGGCACACGAGTCCTTTGAAGATGAGGAAGTTGCCCGGCTTTTGAACAAGTATTACATCGCCATAAAGGTGGACCGTGAAGAGCGTCCTGATGTGGACAAAATCTACATGTTTGTGTGCCAGTCCTTGACAGGACATGGAGGGTGGCCCCTTTCCATTTTTGTGACGCCAGAAGGCAAACCTTTTTTTGCCGGCACCTACTTTCCGAAGTCGAGCCGGATGGGGATGCCAGGTTTTGTGGATATCCTTAAACAAATTGCTGACATGTGGCGCGACGACAGGGGAAGCATCCTGAAATCCAGCGAGGCCGTCACAGGGGCCATTCAACGCGATGCACATCAGGATGAATCCGTACATGCTGTGAGTGTCGACACATTGAAGAGGGGTAACATACAACTCTCAAGGACCTTTGATCCTAACCAGGGCGGATTTGGGGCTGCACCGAAATTCCCAACACCACACCATCTTACCTTTCTTTTGAGGTGGCACAAGCGCAGCAGCGATTCCACGACCTTAGACATGGTGGAGAAGACTCTGGAGGCCATGAGAAGAGGTGGTATCTTCGACCAGATAGGTTTTGGTTTTCACCGTTATTCCGTGGATGCAAAGTGGCTTGTGCCCCATTTTGAAAAGATGCTCTATGATCAGGCCCTGTTGGCCATGGCGTACACAGAGGCGTATCAGGTAACAGGCAAGGTCAAATTCGCCCGGGTGGCCCGTGAGATATTCACGTATGTGTTGCGCGATATGACCGCCCCTGAGGGCGCATTCTACTCCGCAGAAGACGCGGACAGCGAGGGCAAAGAAGGCTTGTTTTATGTTTGGACTCCCCGGGAGGTGAAAGAACGTATTGGGGACGAGTTGGGCGATCTCTTCTGCCGCTTTTACGACATCACTGAGGCAGGCAATTTTGAAGAAGGCAGGAGCATTGCGCATATGCGCATGTCTCTTAAAGCCTTTGCCGAAAGAAAGGGCATGGATCTGAAAAAGCTTGAGGCAGTCTTGGAAGATGCCAGAGACAGGCTCTTTGATGTCCGCAAGAAACGGGTCCATCCCCTCAAAGACGACAAGATTCTGACCTCCTGGAACGGCCTCATGATCGCCGCACTGGCAAAAGGATACCAGGTTTTTGCTGATCCAAAGTATGCGGACGCAGCTCAAAGGGCTGTGGCCTTCGTCCTAAAAGGCCTGAGGACCGCAGGCGGCCGGCTTCTCCGTCGATACAGGCAAGGGGACGCAGCCTATCCAGGATACCTTGATGATTATGCCTTCCTGGTCTGGGGATTGATCGAATTGTATGAGGCTACCTTTGAGGTTTCCTATCTTGAGGAGGCTATTACCTTGAATAAGGCAATGATCGATATCTTCTGGGATAAACAAGGTGACGGGCTTTATTTCACGGGAAAAGGAAACGAACCTCTTATTGCGCGGAGCAAAGAGATCTACGATGGCGCCCTGCCTTCAGGAAACTCAGTTGCAGCCTTAAATTTCTTGCGCCTGAGTCGCCTCACATGCAATGTCAATTTGGAGCAACAGGCCGCGCAATTGACTCAGGCCTTTGCCAGACAGGTTGCGGACCAACCAATGGCTTAGGGCTCGCGCAAGAATAAGTTCGCAGAGTTGGCGCTCAGATTTGGTTCAGATTTGGCCGATCCGATTGAGCAAAACCGCAGGAATAGCTAGCTATTTCGAGGAGTTTGCGAATGAGGCATCGGTCAAAGATGGGCTGAAGCT